>OIYV01000093.1_pt1 | contig 64310 bp, 61 predicted proteins | sample 1588251 | NCBI WGS metagenome assembly OIYV01 (sample SAMN03283282) | human gut metagenome | biome: human-associated habitat; material: feces | host: Homo sapiens | place: Peru | collected 2012
GGCAGGCTGCGCGATCGTTTCCCGCGCCGGCTGGGGCGGTACGGACGCGTGCTCCGTCGGGGCGTTCGCGCTGCGCGACGGCTCGGCTTGCCGGGGCATGTCGCCGTGCGCGGGGATGCTTTGCGCTTCCGTGCGCTGCACTTCATCCGCGGCAGGCTGCGCGATCGTTTCCCGCGCCGGCTGGGGCGGTACGGACGCGTGCTCCACCGGGGCGGAGGACGCGGATTCCGAGGATAGTGGGGAACTCTTATCTTGATTTGATCCTGTATTTGATATGAGTGGGGCGGTTTCTGCTGATTTTCCGCGCAATTCCTCGACTGCGGGGTCGATCAGCCTGCGGCGCACCTCGTCGGCGCAGAGCGCGTTTCCCCGCGTTTGACCCACGCAGAGCACGCGGCCGTTTTCGATCGCGGCTGCCGCGATGACGGCGCCGTCCATCCGAACGCTGCCATGAAGATCGCCTGAAAATCTGCCGCTGTCCGTCAGCACCACCGCCTGTCCCTGTACGGCTCGGCGAAACTGAAAGACCACCGTGCCGCCGCAGACTCTGGCATGTCCGAGCACTGCGCCGTCGGCTGTTTTGAGGGGAATATACGCCACTTCCGTCATCGAAACCGCTCCTTTTGCAAGTGATGATCGCGGACGCCCGCCCCCGCACGCAATCGCCGCCGCTTCCGCCGCCGCCCCCGTGAAGGGCGAATGACATTTTGCTTCGTTCGCCGGAAGCGGCACTGCCCACCGCCGGAAACGGGCGTCCTTTTCTATTGTATAATCGGCGCTTTGCGTGTATGATAGAATCGTATGAAAAGAATCGGAACCGGCAAAAGCTCCTGCGCTCCGACACGGCGCACCGGGTTTGCCGGGATCCTGTGGAAAAAGGGGGATCTCCCGTATGTCGATTTGGATTGCCATGCTTCTCGGACTTGTGCAGGGATTGTGTGAGTTTCTGCCGATCAGCAGCAGCGGACATTTGCTCCTGCTGCAAAAAATGTTCGGGATCACGGAGGGGCAGCTGTTCTTTACGGTCATGCTGCATATCGGCACGCTTGCTGCCGTGCTCATCGTTTACAGGAAAATGATCTGGAAGCTCCTGCGCCATCCGTTTCAGAAAACCGTGCTGTATCTGATCGTCGCCATTATTCCGACGGTGATCGTCGCGCTGCTGTTTAAGAAGGTCTCGCCCTTCGACCGCTTTTATGAAGCCGCGGAACAGGGAAAGTATCTCGGCGTTTGTTTCCTCATCACGTCTGCACTGCTGAATGCGGCAGAGCTGTTCGAGCGTCCGCGCAGCCGCAGACGTAAATTACAGAACATGCAGCTCAAGGACGCCGTGGCTGTCGGCTGTATGCAGGGCGTGGGCGTGCTGCCCGGCGTGTCCCGCTCCGGATCGACGATCGTCGGCGCGCTCTTTACCGGGCTCGATCGCAAGGCCGCAGCGGATTTTTCCTTCCTGCTGTCCATTCCGTCCATCGTGGGCGGCGCGGTGCTTGAGATCCCGGATGCGATCCGGCAGGGCGTTTCGGATATTCCCTGGCTTGCAGTGATCGTGGGTATGGTCACTGCGGGCGTGACGGGGTATCTTGCGATTCGGCTCATGCTTGCCGCCATTCGGAAAAAGAAGCTCTGGGGCTTTGCACTGTATACCGGACTGCTCGGCGTGGCTGTGCTGCTCGATCAGTTCATATTCCATTTCTTCTTTTAAAGGGGTGGGGGACGTTTTTCCCTTTAAAAAGGAGGGTACGATTTCTTTTCTTGAAGAAAAGAAACAAAAGACACAGCGGGACAGATGATCAATCTGAGAAAAGATGCTTTCCCGCATATTCTGCTTAAGACGAAAAAACGGACGGTTCGTATGTGAACCGTCCGTTTTGTATACCACGTTGGCGAAAGCGGCTGCAGCGCAGAGAATTCCTGTTCCGCAGTTGATTTTCTTTTGCTTCTTTTCTTCTAAAAAGAAAAGAAGAGCGCTTACTCGCCGAGGTAGTCGTTGATCTGCTTGGCGAGCTTGTCCACATCGATACCGTGGACGGCGCAGGCCTGCTCGAGCGTCTCACCGTGCGCCATGGCGCAGCCGAGGCAGTGCATTCCCGCAGCCATCAGGATGGGCGCGACGCCTTCGTTCGTCTCAATGATCTTCTGGATGGTCATGTCCTTGGTAATCATACGATAAAAATCCTCCGATTTCTTTCCATTCTGGTCATAGTATACCCCGCGGGGCGCATACAATCAACTCTTTATCTCAAACTTGTTGCCGCATTTGGTGCAGGTCACGCGAAGCTTGCCCTTTCCGCGCGGAACACGCAGCCGCTGCGCACACTGCGGGCAGACGAAATATTTGTAGTCCTTCAGCTCCTTGAGCGTGGGATGCTTCCGCGTACGGTTCGCCGGACGGGACTTCCCTTGCCCGAACAGGTTCCGGAACCAGTTCTTTACCGCCGTGACCGCGGTGAGATATTTCATGTTTTGCTGGTACACGCGGGTCGGGTTCTTTGAAAACAGGCGCAGCACGGCAAAGAGAATCGCCGCCGCCGCAACGGCCGTGAGCGCAGTCTTTGGCCATGTGCCGTATTGGAAAAACATGCCCGCAAGCAGCGCCGCAATGCCCGTGATCATGAGCGCGCGGTTCAATTCGTCCAGATTTCGTTGGGGCCGTTGAAACATCATTCCACTCCTCTGATATACATCTTTGCGCAAAGCGGCGGGAGCACCGCAGAAAATTTGCCGTTCGCAGTGACGACGACGCCGTTCTGATCCGTATAGCGCCCGTCGAGCGGAAGCGCATCCCGTCCGTCCGGACCCTCCGGCAGCGCGTCCCGCGTGAGCTTGACTTGCGTTTCCGCTTCGCCGCGGTTGACAAGCAGTATCGCAGCGTCTGCTTCCGTATAGCGCACGATCGCGAACACATTGTCCGCCGGCGCGCCCATGCGGCACCTGCCGTGCCGGAGCGCCGGGCTTTTCTTCCGAAGCGTCAGAAGCGAGCGGATCGCATCCGTGAGCGCCGCGTCCTCGCCGCCCCAGGGGAACGGCGCGCGGTTAAACGGGTCGCCCATACCGGTCAGCCCAGCTTCATCGCCGTAGTACAGACACGGAACGCCGGGCAGCGCTGTCTGGATCGCCGTGCCGAGAATGAGCCGCGCGCGCCCCTTTGCAGCGTTCTCGGGGGTCGGGCGGAATGCCGCCTGCGCTTCCCGTGTCAGCGTATAGCGAGACGGCGCGCCGGACAGCGCGGTCGCCGCCCGTTCCACATCGTGCGAGGAGAGCAGGTTCAGCGCAGCGTCGTAAAAGGGCTTCGGATACTGCTCACGCAGGAATGCAAGCGCGTCCGCATAGGCTTCTGCGGACATACGCCCCGTGAGAAACGCGATGGTCGCGTTTGTAAAGCAATAGTTCATAACGGAGTCCAGCTCGTCGCCGTTGACGTAGCCCCGCCGGCCTTCCGCACCGCGCTTTTCCGTCGGCTCGTCCCAGACTTCGCCGAGCAGGACCGCATCCGGATCGTTTGCTTTGACGCGGCGGCGCAGGATCCGGATAAATTCGTCCGGCAGTTCATCCGCAACGTCGAGCCGCCAGTCGGTCGCGCCGAGCGCCGCATAGTGCGACAGGACGCCGTTTTCGCCCGCGATATACTCCACATAGGAAGGGTTGAGCTCGTTTACGTTCGGGAGCGTCGGGAAGCCCCACCAACAGTCGTAGTTCGTTCCGTCCTTGGCCGGCGCGTCGGTAAAGGTATACCAGCTGCGATACGGAGACTGCGGGTCGCGGTATGCGCCGGTGGTTTCGCCGTAATGTCCTTCGCGGTTGAAATAGATGCTGTCGCTGCCCGTATGCGAAAACACGCCGTCCAGCATGATGCGAATGCCGCGCCGCTTCGCTTCGCTGCAGAGAAGCCGGAAGTCCTCATCTGTGCCGAGCAGCGGGTCGATCGAACGATAGTTCGCCGTGTTGTAGCGGTGGTTGCTCGCCGCCGCGCAGATGGGATTCAGATAGATGCAGGTCACGCCGAAGGAGGCGATATAGTCCAGCTTCTGCCGGATGCCGTTCAGATCGCCGCCGAAGTAGTCGTCCGGCGCATACTCCGTTTGGCCGGGCGCGGGAGTAAAGCACGGCGCTTCCGACCAACGTTCGTGCACGCGCGGATGTCTGCCGAGCGCGATGTGCGCGCCGAGCCTTGCGTGAAAATCCTCCCAGCTGCTGCGAAAGAAGCGGTCGGGAAAGATCTGATAGCACACGCCCTCCGTGAACCATGCGGGCGTTCGGTATGCGCCGTCGTACACGGTGATGCGGAAGGACGAGGGCTCATGCTCCGAGAGCGCGCCCGCGCCGCTCCTGCCGCCGTACCACAGACGCGCGCCGTCCGGCAGCTCGATGATAAAATGATACCAGAGCAGACAGGGCGCATCCGGTAGCGTCAGCGCCGTCTCCGCGATACCGTCCGCGATCTGCATGGGCAGCAGGGTCTCGCCGACGCCTTCCTGCCAGAGACGAAGCCGGATCGATGCGGCGGCAAAGCGGCCGCCGACCTCCGCTGCGATGCGTACACGGCTGCCGCACGGCGCTGCGCCCTGCGGTTCGCGATACGCGAGCTGTCTTGAATGGTGATAGAATCGATCCATGTTCACATCTTAGCACAAAATGGGGAAATTATCTCGTTCTCCTGCGATTGTCGCGCTTTTTTCACAATCGGAACGGGATTGTGCGCCATGCGGAGCGCGGCGGGACGGATCACACGCTTTCCACGGCGATACAGAACGGCGCGTCGGGCGTAAGCGCACGGGCCGCGTCGCAGGCGGCGCTCTGCGTTTCGTACAGACCGAACACGGCGCTTCCGCTGCCGGTCATGCAAGCCGCAGCCGCCCCCGTTTCAAGGAGTCGCGCTTTGAGCCGCCCGATGTCCGGTACGAGCGCGCAGGCGGGCTCTTCAAGCGCGTTGAACAGCAGCGGCGCGAGCGCGGCAAGGTCTCCGTTTGCAAGCGCGCGGATGGCGGCGGCGGTATCCGGGAGCTTTCTCGGAAGGGTCAGCGCCTGAAACAGCGCGCGCGTCGATACGCCGCTCTCGGGCTTTACGATCACGGCGTGCAGCGGCATACCGGAAAGCGGGGTCAAAAGCTCTCCGATGCCCTCCGCGCGGCACAGTCCGCCATGCAGACAAAACGGCACGTCCGCGCCGGTCTTTCGCCCGATCTCATAGAGCTGCCGACGGTCGAGCTCGCCGTAGAGCCGGTCCATGGCGCGCAGCACGGCTGCCGCGTCCGCACTGCCGCCGCCCAGACCCGCTTCCTGCGGAATCCGCTTGACCACGCGGATGTGCGCGCCGCGCCCGGTGAGCGCACGGTACAGCTCTGCCGCAGTGCGCAGCGTGTTCCGATACGGCAGGAGCATTCCTGCACACGTTACCTCGACGTCACGCGCGCGTGTGACCGTGACGGTATCGTACAGATCGACCGTCTGCATGAGCATGTCCAGTTCGTGGTACCCGTCCATGCGCTTTGCACGCACGCCGAGCGTCAGATTCAGTTTTGCATAGGCGCGTTCTTCGGTTCTGTTCATAGTTGTCATTATAACAAAAAAAGAAAGACCATGCATGGATTTCTCGTTGAGCGCGTGCGCTCTGCGACCCGCAATGCGCGAAAGCGTTATTTTCGGTTCGCATAGCACGCGGCCAAGGAGGGGGGCGGGTCTGAATTTCCCGGTTGACTTTTCAAACATGTTATGATATATATAGATATGATCATATGACGAACCATATTGATGCCTTAAAACCCGTACCCAGTATGCCAACTCTGTTTTTGTTCTAAAAGGAAAGGAGCATTCGTGTGAAAAAATGTATCATTTGCTTGCTGGCGGTTTGTATGCTTGTAAGCAGCATTCTGACGGGCTGTTCCGCCAAACCCGCTGAACCGGCGACCAGAGAACCCATCGCGGCCGTTGAGGTTGAGTCCGGGAATCCGGCGGAAATGTGGTCAACGGTCTCTGACGACGCAGGAACGCACGTCGACAGCGACGAGGTCAATGCAGCTTATCTGGCGCACTACTTTGACGTTGTGCTTTCCGAACCCGTTACCGCCGGTGCATATGCCGAAGCGCTTTCCGCAATCCAGCCGGTGATGCTCGGAGAGACGATCGATCCCGATGATGCCAACGCCGTTATGAACGGCCTAGACGCGGTACGGTATGCTGTAATCGGCGCAGGGCAGCGGGAGCTTGCCAGCATTTACGATGCACAGCGCATCGACAATGCCCTTGCGACGGTCTCCGATCTGCCTGAGGTTCCGGAAGCAGATCGTGCGTTCCTTGCTTGCGCCATCGACCTGAAGATGGTCGGCGCCGATCAGGCGCGCGTTCTTGCAAAGAACCTGCCCATCAGCGCTGCGGATGCCAACCGGCTGCTGATGGCGACCGCCGAATACAACGGCACCGGTCGCAATATGCTGGGCTATACGGATGACCCCGCGACCTGCGCGCGCATCCTCAACCTTTGGAACTCGATTCTTGCCGCAAACGATCCCGCATCGCTCTGCAAGGATGAGACGCTCGTTTCCATCGGCGTAAAATCCCTGATGGACGGCATCACAACCGGCTTCAACATTGTTGACAGCTCGCGTGACGGACGGTTCCTGCCGGAGCTTACCATCAACTACTTCCATGACGACATTCGCCATATCAAGCAGTTGTTCGGCTTGCTGGAGAGCGAAGGCATTGTCTGCAAGGTACAGGTCAACCCCGAATTCTCCGTCTACCAGTATCTCCCGGAGTGGAACGACGACGAGCCCAACCCGACGTATCGCGTCGTGCAGGCAGCAGACGACTTCTACCTCGTCTACACCATTGGATATTTTGTCGAGTTGGAGTTCCAAAACGCTGGGGATCGTCTAAGCTTTGACCAGCTTATCAAAACCTACGCCAAGAAGAGCTCGGGCGAAGAGGACAAGAATCTGCTGTACTCTTCCTGGTGGCAGCCGACTTACGAGTCTTACGCGAAGGTGGATGACGCGTACCATGAGATCCATGACCAAACGATCACGCATAACAACTACGTCATGCGCGTCGGCACATTGGAGAGCATCTATGAGCAGCTTGCGCCGCTTGCGGTCGATGGCTGCACGGCCGCACACACAACATACTGGATCAACGACGCTTACTGGCGCTATATGAACGGCGAAGGCGAGTAAGCATGCGTTAGTTCCGCCGTTCGGAGAATAGCCCTCCGACATCCATCCATTTGGAACGACCTCATTGTCTCCTTGCAACAGTGAGGTCGTTTCCTTTTGTCAGCCCGTACGGAGACCGCCGTGCGCAGCGGCGCCCTCGCAGGGGGGGAGGCGGAGTCTGTCGCGAACAAATGCCCGCAGCCCACTCAATCCAGGGGCTCGCCCCGTCTCGCCTTGTCGCGTCGGATGTGGTTCTCGAGGATCTTCGCTTCCGCACCCATACCGGACGGTTCATAGTATCGCTTGCCCTTGAGCGACTGCGGCATGTAATCCTGCTGCACCCAATGCCCAGGATAATCGTGCGGGTATTTGTATCCCTTGCCGTGGCCGAGCTTTTTTGCGCCGCGGTAGGAGGTGTCGCGAAGATATACCGGCACAGGCTCGTCATAGCTCGTCGCAGCGTCCGCGAGTGCCGCATCCTTTGCGAGCACGACTGCGTTCGACTTCGGCGATTCGCAGAGAAAGATGATCGCCTGCGAGAGTGACAGCCCCGCTTCCGGCATTCCGATGAGTTCGAGCGCTTGCGCCGCGGTCACGGCCTGCACCATCGCCTGCGGGTTTGCAAGCCCGATGTCCTCCGAGGCGTGCGCGATGAGGCGGCGCGCAATGATACGCGCATCCACGCCTGCATAGATGAGCCGCGCAAACCAGGCAAGCGCCGCGTCCGAATCTCCGCCGCGCAGCGATTTGCAAAACGCCGACAGCATATCGTAATAGAGCTGCTCGTCGCACTTCATCACCTTGCGCTGGCTTGATTCCGCAGCGATCTCCGGCGTGATGTGAATGATGCCATCCTCTGCGGGAGAGGTCGTCAGTACCGCAAGCTCCAGTGCGTTCAGCGCGTTGCGGCAGTCGCCGTTGGCAATGGACGCGATACGCAGCAGCGCGTCGCCCTCCATTTCGATCGCCTGTTTTCCAAAACCGCGCTCCTCGTCCGCGAGCGCCGCGGTGAGCGCCGAGAGGATATCTTCCGTTGTCAGCGGGTAAAACTCGAACACGCGGCAGCGCGACACGATGGCCGAGGTCATCGCGATCATCGGGTTCTCCGTCGTCGAGCCGATAAAACGCACGGTCCCCTTTTCAAGCGCGGGCAGCAGGCTGTCGCTCTGCGCCTTGCTCCAGCGGTGGCACTCGTCGAGCAGAAGATAGGTCGGCTGCCCTGTCAGTGCAAGCCGCTTTGCCGCAGCGTCCAGGATCTCGCGCAGTTCCTTGACGCCGGAACTGACCGCGTTGAGCTTTTGAAACGCCGCGCCCGTGCTCGTTGCGATGATGGAAGCGAGCGTCGTTTTCCCCGTACCCGGCGGGCCGAAAAAAATCGTCGATTGCAGCCGGTCGGACAGGATCGCGCGGCGCAGGAGCCTTCCCTCGCCCACGATATGCTTTTGTCCCACAAATTCGTCGAGCGTGCGCGGCCGCATCCGGTCCGCAAGCGGCGCACCGTTTTTCACATTCGACCGAAACAGCGTTTCTTCCATACGATTTCCCTCGGTTTTCCTTGATCCTCCTTATTGTAACATATCGGAACGCATTTTCCTATGCCGCACGGAAAATAAATAAACATTTGTTTGCATTCTCGGAAAATGATTCGGCTGTTTTTGGTATGCTGTGTATGGGACGGCAAAACACACACGAAAGGAATCGGAATGGAACAGGAATTCAAGACCTATACGATGGCGATCGATATGGTGCGCACGATCGGTCAGCCGCCGTTTGAGGTGGTGTGGGGAGACACGGGAAATCTCCTGTCGGTCACGCTTACAAACGACGGCAGGGCGATCGATTTGACGGACAAATATGTCTGCGTGGTGTTTCGCTCAAGCATCGGCACGGCGTTGCAGGACAACACGAACGGTCTGACGCTGACGCCTGGGACAACGGGCGCGTTTTCGTTGAAGCTTTTGCCGGAGAGCTACGGCGCGGGCGATGTGAGCGCGGATATCCAGGTGTACAGCGGCGAGGACAAGGAGACGCTCATCACGAGCCGCCGCTTTACGTTTCGGTGCAGGAATGCGCTGCTGAACGACCGTACCATGCAGGCAAACGGAACATATCCGCCGCTGATCGAGGCAACGCACAGGGCGGAGACCGCAGCAAAGGCGCTTGAACGGCTTTCCGTGACAGCGGAGACGTTGGAACCAGGACAGGCAGCAGCCGCAATGGTTACGGATGTAAACGGGCGAAAAATGATCACGCTCGGCATCCCTAAGGGCGAAAAGGGCGCACAGGGCGGGCCGGGTCCGGCAGGACCGCAGGGGGCGCCGGGTGAGGTGAGCATGGCGCAGCTTCAAACCGCGATCGCATCGGTCACGCCGGAGAGCATCGGCGCAGCGGCGGCAAGTCATGCGGCATCCCACGCGGCCGGCGGCGCGGATGCATTGACCCCTGCGGCGATCGGGGCGGTTCCGGCCGTCGAGAAGGGCGCGGCAAACGGCGTCGCAACGCTGGATACGGCGGGCAAGGTCGCTGCGGCACAGGCAAGCGCGGCCATCGTCGAGAAAACAGCGGCGTATGCCCTTGCGCTGACGGATGCGGGGAAACTCGTCACGCTGACCGCCGATACGGCGCTGACCGTCACGGTCCCCGCAAACAGCGCGGCTGCGTTCCCCATCGGCACGGAGATCGAGCTTGCGCAGCTCGGCGCGGGCACGGTCACGGTCGCAGCAGCGGAGGGCGTGACGGTTCATTCGCTCGACGGCTCGGTAAAGCTTGCCGGGCAGTATGCCGCAGTCTGCCTGAAAAAGATCGCAGCGGACACGTGGCTGCTCGGAGGTGCGCTCGAATGAGGATGTGCAGACGGCTTGCACTGTGTTCCGGCGGCGGCGTATTCGGCGAGGATGCGTTCAGCTATACGGGCGAGTGCCTGTTTTTTGCGGAGGACAACGGAAACTGGCGGTTGAAGCTGCTGACGAGCGGCGTGCTGACGCTGCTGAGAAAGACAAAGGTTGATATTTTCGCTGTCGGCGGCGGCGGTGGCGGCGGCAACGGCAACGACGGTTCCTACGGCGGGCAGGGCGGCGGCGGCGGATTCACAGCGACCGTCAAGGCGAAGAGCCTTGCGAAAAACGTTTCGTATACCGTCACGATCGGCGCGGGCGGCGCGGCGCACACACCCGGCGGCGCATCTTCTTTCGGCGAGCTGTGTACGGCACAAGGCGGCTGGTATGGCGCGAATGGCGGAGACGGCGGCGGCGCAGGCGGTTCCGGCGGCGGTGTGCCGGGTTCGACTGCCAACACATGGGCAAAGCGTGCCGGAGGCGCGGGCGGCAGCGACGGCTCGGACGGCTTGACGACCAACGAGATCTATACCGCTGTCGGGAAAGGGCAGGGAACGACCACCCGTGCGTTCGGAGACGCGGACGGGGAATTGTATGCAGGCGGCGGAGGCGGCGGCGGAACGTGGGGCGCGAAAAGCTCGGGCCCGGGCGGCGCTGGCGGAGATGGCGGCGGCGGCGCGGGCGGTAAGTATAAGGAGAACGGTATTGCGGGAGAGACCAACACGGGCAGCGGCGGCGGCGGTGGCGGCGGACACAACGCGGGCGGCGCGGGCGGCAGCGGGATTGTGATCCTCCGCAGCGCACGGTAACGGAAAGGAGAGCCTATGGAATTGATGAGCCGCTATGCCACGAATTTTGCGATCGTGGATAACGGAATCGTTACAAGCACGATCTGGGGCAGCATCTACAACGCGTCGGACTTCCCGAACGCGGTGCGGATCGACGACCTTGCCGTACAGGTCGGGGACGCCTACGACGGCGAACGCTTCTATCATCGCGGAGAGGTCGTGCGCACGGTCTCGGAGGAACTGGAGGACATGCGAAGCGCTTTGGCGCTTTTGGGGGTGACGGCCGATGGGTAAATGGATGGATGCGGCACGGGCGGCCGCGCTGCGAATGCGGCTGCGGGAACAGCGGATCGAGCAGCTTGAACACAGGTTGGCGCTGCCCGTGTGGGCGGAGCTGGACGGCGGCGCGTCCCTTCGGACGGGAGATACGGTGCGCTACTTACTGCATGAGTACGTCTGCATCCTTTCGCACACGAAGTCGCTTGCGCGGCGGCCGACAAACACGGCGTACTGGGAACAGACGGACTCCCCTTCCTTTTCTTTCTAGAAAGAAAAGGAAGCAAAAGAAAGTCGATTGCGGAGGAGCTGCTCTGCTGTTCTGCGGCAGGGCTCGCCAAGGTGTTACACAAAACGGACGATTCACATACGAACCGTCCGTTTTTCGTGCCGGGAAGTGCGGGGGAAACGGTTGTTTCCGAAGGACAGCCTCACCCCGCAATGCTTTGTGTTTCCTCTCTTCAAGAAAAGCAGAGAAAAGAGATTGCAGCTGGAACCGGGTCGCGCGACGCCTCAGTCGTCTCTGCGTGCCGTTGCGCGTTTTTCGAGCTCCTTCAGCTTCTTGACGGGATCCTTGACTTTTGCAAGGAAGATCATGGCCGCGATGATGTAGGGCTTGAAGGAAGCCTCCTTGTACAGCGGATCACGATAGCGATCGAACACGGATGCGTCGACTTCGCCCGCTTCGCAGGAAACGCCGGTGATGTCGGCGGGCAGGCAGTGCAGGTACAGCGCCTTGCCGTCCTTCGTGGTCTTCATGAGCTCCTCGGTGCAGGTCCAGTCCTTATGCTCCGCATTCTGCGCAAGCAGGCGCTTTTCGAGCGCTTTGATGCCGTCCATATCGCCCTGCGCGTACAGCTCGGTGCGCTCTTCCATTGCCTTGAACGGCGCCCAGCTCTTCGGATATACGATGTCGGCATCCTTGAAGGCGTCCGCCATGGAATTGGTGATCTCAAACTTGCCGCCGTAGGTCTCGGCATTCTTCTTCGCGACTTCGACAACGTCCTCCATGACTTCGTAGCCCTCCGGATACGCCAGCGTCACGTCCATACCGAAACGGGTCATGAGACCGATCACGCCCTGCGGGACGGACAGCGGCTTGCCGTAGCTAGGTCTGTAGGCCCAGGTCATGGCGACCTTCTTGCCCTTCAGGTTCTCGATGCCGCCCATCTCATGGATGATGTGGAGCGTATCCGCCATGCACTGCGTGGGATGGTCGATGTCGCATTGGAGATTCACGAGCGTGGGCTTCTGCTCGAGCACGCCGTCCTTGTTGCCCTGCGTCACGGCGTTGACGACCTCATGCATGTAGGCGTTGCCCTTGCCGATGTACATATCGTCGCGGATACCGATCGCGTCCGCCATGAAGGAGATCATGTTTGCGGTCTCGCGGACGGTCTCGCCGTGCGCGATCTGGCTCTTGCCCTCGTCAAGATCCTGAACTTCCAGACCCAGCAGATTGCAGGCGGATGCGAAAGAGAAGCGCGTGCGGGTGCTGTTGTCGCGGAACAGAGAGATGCCGAGGCCGGAGTCAAAGATCTTCGTGGATACGTTGTTCTCGCGCAGATGGCGCAGCGCGTCCGCAACGGTGAACACCGCTTCGATCTCATCCTGCGATTTTTCCCAGGTCAGGAAAAAGTCGCCTTCGTACATGTCCGAATAGTTCAGCTTTTCGAGTTTGTCGGTAAACTGCTTGACATTGGATTTTTTGCTCATGAATTCTCTCCTATAGTTTTTAAGGGTTTAGAATGAACGATCGTTTTCGGAGCGCCGCCCCGCAAGGAAGCGTACCGTCCCGCGTCGCGGAAAAGCCGCAGCCCTCGGGGCAAGAGCCTTCCATCCCGCCCGGAAGGGAAGATGGGATCGGAACATGGCGCTTTGGTCAGATACGCGGGGGACGCTGTCCCCCGCACAGTACGCCCGTATTTACTTGATGTCGTTGTTTGTCTTGCCTGCACGGAACTGGCAGACGTCCTCAGCGCCCTTGCCCTTGTAGAGCGAGGGGGCAAGCGCGTACACGGCGGCACAGCGAACGAGGTCCTCTTTCCAGGTGATCTCGTTGGGCGCGTGTGCCTGCGACTCCGCACCGGGGCCGAAGCCGACGCAGGGAATGCCGTAGCGGCCCTGGATGGACACGCCGTTCGTCGAGAACGTCCACTTGTCGATGAGCGGACGGTGGCGCAGCGCCATTGCATCCGGATGGCCGACGCGCTTGTCGCCGTACAGCGCCTTGTGCGCGTCTGCGAGCGCCTGCACGTGCGGCGCGGATTCCTTGTTGATCCACGTCGGGAAGTAGCACTCTGTCTCATATTTGAGCCCCGTCCATGCCGGACGGTCATACATATACATCGAGACCTTTGCGCCGTACTTCTTGCAGGCGGGCAGATCCTCGATCTCCTTCAGACAGGAATCCCAGGTCTCGCCTGCGGTCATGCGGCGGTCGATGGAGATCGCGCAGGAGTCCGCGACCGCACAGCGGCTCGGGCTCGTATAGAAGATCTGGCTGACGGCGCAGGTGCCGCGGCCGAGGAAACGCGCGTCCTCATAGTGCTCCGGGTTGAACTCCGGCTCGAGCATTTTCACAAGACCCTTGATCGCATCCGTCTCGGCGCAGCCGTTTTCGTTCAGCTGCTTGACCTCGGACACAATCTCCGCCATCTTGTAGATCGCATTGTCGCCGCGCTCCGGCGCGCTGCCGTGGCAGGAGACGCCCGCCACGTCCACACGGATCTCCATGCGGCCGCGATGCCCGCGATAGATGCCGCCGTCCGTCGGCTCGGTGGAAACAACGAATTCCGGCGTGATGCCGTCCTCGTTGTGGATATACTGCCAGCACAGGCCGTCGCAGTCCTCCTCCTGCACGGTGGCCGTGACAAGGATCTTGTAGCCCGCCGGGATGAGGCCGAGATCCTTCATGATCTTCGCGCCGTAGACCGCGGACACCACGCCGCCTTCCTGATCGGAACCGCCGCGGCCGTAGATGATGTCGTCCGTCTCGTAGCCCTCGTAGGGATCGTTCGTCCAATTGTCGCGGTTGCCGATGCCGACGGTGTCGATGTGGCCGTCAAAGGCGATGATCTTTTCGCCGTCGCCCATGTAGCCCAGCGCGTTCCCCTCGGGGTCGATCCACGCCTTGTCAAAGCCCAGCGCCTCCATCTCCCGGATGGTGCGGCGAATCACGCCCTCCTCCTCGCAGCTCTCGCTCGGGATCGCGATGAGGTCGCGGAGAAAACGGGTCATCTGCGGCAGATATGCCTCTGCTGCTCTCTTGACGGCTGCTGCTTCCATGTGTGATTGCTTCCTTTCGTTCTTTTCATATCATCCGCACCGGCCCGGTCCGGAACGCTCAGTCCCGCTTCGCGTCGATGTACGAATACAGCGTGTACTTCGAAATACCGAAATACTTCGACACTTTATCGCCGCTCTTTGTGACGAGAAATGCGCCCGCGTTGTTCAAGAACTGGATCGCGGTAATCTTGTCGTCCTTCGTCATCATGGCGACGGGCTTGCCCACGAGCGACACGCTCTGCTCGATGAGATCGTCCAGCAGGTCGTTCACATTCTGTGGGATGCGATCGGGCTGCTCCTGCCCGGCGGCCTTGTGATTCAGAATGGAATCGATGGCGCGCTCCGCCATGAGCAGCTCCGTAATATCATAATTCAGGGAGAATACACCCTCGACCTCGCCGTTTTCATCCTTCAAAAAGACCGTGCTGGATTTCAGGATCCGGCCGTCGCGTGTCTTGGTGAGGTAGCCGTGCATGTCGCCCGGCGCGCCCTCGTCCCTGTGCTGCACCGCTTCGAGCACGATGCGCGAAGGTCCGTCGCCCAGCTGCCGCTGCGAAACGTGCCCGTTTTCAATGGCGACGATGGTGTGGTCCGGATCGGCGCTCCTGAGATCGTGTACCACGACCTCGCTGTTTTCGCCAAACTGTTCGGTGATGGCAAGCGCAAGACGCTTCATCAGATCGAGATCCATAGTGTGCCTCCAGCCCTCATACTAAATATAGCAGAAACGGACAGAAATTCAAGCGATTTCCCAAATTCTTTTTTACGAACGCTAAAAAATTTTTAGGCGTCTCTCTATATCCAAAATAGTATATCATGTCATGCGGCGCGCCTGCAAGTAAAAGCGCGGCGGCAAAGAGAAAAATCGGCGCACTTCGACGGCGCAGGGACGGATGCGGCGCGCGGCGCGGCAGCAAAATGTTGAAAGGAATGTTGGAATTGCCCTTGCATCGCGCCGCCGAGATTGTTATGCTATGAATAGGATAGTGCCGGGTTGAAAGCGTGCGGGTCCGCCGCATGTACCCGGACGGAGTTCCTCTGGGTGAAACGCTGCGGCGAGGGTTCGCCGGCGGCGAAAAGGAGCAAACATGAAGATCTATGACCTGTCGAGAGAAATCATGTCCACACGGCCGTTTGAGGGCGACCCTGCGCCGGCAATGACGCGCCTTGCGAACATGGCGGACGACGGTTACAACCTTTCCACCATCGCGATGAGCCTGCATGCGGCGACGCATGTGGACGCGCCGCTGCATTTCATTCGCCGCGGCAAGGATGTTGCGAGCCTGCCGGCAGAGATATTTGTAGGCGAATGCACGGTGATGACCGTGCCGGGCCGCAGGCTGGACGCGATGTATTTCATGCGGTATCCGAGCACGGAGCGGCTGCTGCTGCGCGGCGGCGGCGAGCTGACGGAGAGCGGCATCGGCTACCTGTATAACAACGGCCTGAAGCTCATCGGCACGGACAGGGAGAGCATCGGTTCGCCCTCGGACGAGCGGAGCACGCATCTGGCGCTTTTGGGCTACGGCATCGCCATTCTCGAAAACCTGAACCTGACCGGCGTGCCGGACGGGAAATACATGCTGTCCGCAGCGCCGCTGCGCATCAAGGGCGGCGAGGCGGCGCCATGCCGCGCGCTGCTGCTCGACCTCACGGACGAGCTCTGAGGGGAATGCGCGGCGCATTTCGACAGGAGATATTGCCGAAACGTAAATGAATTTTCAACTTGTTGTGACTTTACTTGTTTTCTGCCGCGATTGCGGTATGATAGAGATACGGACTAACGTGAAGAGGACTGCGCTCGATCGGAGGAAGATATGAGCAGAAGATTTCGTTTGAAACCAGCGGGCTATGCCGTGCTCGGCGTGCTCGTGATTGTGATTGTGCTGTGCGTTTATGCCATTGCGCGCGCCATTGTCGGCGGAGGAAAACAGCACGGCGAGGATCTGGTACTGCCTTCCGAGAGCCCGGATCTTTCCACAACGCCGGAGATCGTACAGACCACGACGACGCCCGTGCCCCCCATTTCGGAGACGCCGCTTGTCGTAACGCAGGCTCCGGTGACGCCGACGCCCGTGCAGTATACGCCCCCACCGACCAAGACCCCCGATCCCAAGGCGACGGAGCGCGTCCCAACCTCGTCTGAGAAGAAGCACGCCAAAGCGGGCGAGCTGACGGCGGACGGCGTGAACCTGCGCGCGGGTCCGTCTACGAGTTATGACCGCATCGGCAACTACGACAAGGGCGCGACCATGGCGGTGTACGCGACCGACGGCGATTTCTACTTTGTCAAGATGGACAAGGACGGCAAGATCGGCTTCATGTCCAAGAAATTTGTGAATGTGAGCGAGGACACCGCGAGCGACACGCCGAAAACGACCGTTCCGCCGGATGCGCCGGACGAGGCGATCAACGGCAAAGTCACGGCGAAGGTCGTCGCGCTGCGCAGCGGCCCGAACAAGACTGACAAGGCCATCACCGAGCTGAACAGAGGGGACGCGGTCTATGTGTATTATCAGGTCGGCGAGTTCTACTATGTGCAGGTCGCGACTACGGGCAAGAAGGGCTTTGCCTACGCAAGCTACATCTCTGCGGAGAAGAGCGTGCCGACAAAATAAAGGGGACGGGGCGGAGCAAGACCTCGGGATCCTTTCAGAGGGAACGATTCTTTCCTAAGAATCAGACATCGCGGGACGAGGGGCATTTGCAAAGGCAAGCCTCTCTCCGCAGATCACATCTGCATCATGAAAAGCGGACGGTTCGTATGTGAGCCGTCCGCTTTGTGCATCGCGCCGGCAAAAGCGGTAACGGCATGGAAAACAAGGCGAGGCGGGCGCTTTTTTGCTTATTTTGAAAAGAGAAGCAGAGGAGAAACAATTGTGCGGGGAAAGCGCATGATTGTGTCTTGCCGGTGGAATTTCTCGGAAGGATTTTGTATGCTTGTCCTAACATGAAACCGGGAGGAGAGTATAAGGAAATGGGTAAAGCTGGAGCTGTTGCGGTAAAAACAGCCGTCGTGTTGCTCATGGTGGTCATGCTGACCGCATGCGCAAGGGTGGATGACTTCATGTCGGCAAAATACAATATTCAGATCGACGACTATAGACAGAACGAATACTATGAACCCTCGGAGCAGGCGCAGGTTACGATCGAGCCGATGTTCGAGCCGGAGCCGGTGGTAACGCCGGAGCCGACGGCAACGCCGAGACCGACACCGGAGCCGACGGCAACGCCGCTGCCGATCACGAAGGAAGCAGCCGAGCACTATGACATTGGGCAGAAGCTGTTCAACAGTGAGAATTACGAGGCCGCCGTGCCGCATCTGAAGATTGCGGCGGAAGGTGGACACCCCGGCGGCTGGCGGATGTATGGCTGGTGCCTGCTGTATGGAAAGGGCACGAAAAAGAAAGCCGGCGAAGGATATAAATATATGAAAATGGCGGCCGAGACTGGCAACGCGCTTGCGCAGTATGAAATGGGGTATTGCAATTATGCAGCACTCGGCACGGTGGGCGATTACGAGGCTGCGGTAGAATGGTATCGGCTTGCAGCGGAACAGGGGCAGAAAAACGCGCTGTTGAATCTCGGCTATTGCTACCAAATGGGTTACGGTGTCGATAAGGATTATGAGATGGCAAAGAAATACTACGAGCTTGCGCTGGAAGCGGGAAACGGCAAGGCGAAGAAGCGCCTGAGAGAAGTGGAAGCGCTCATGGGAGGCTAAGGGAAAACGGGAGAACGATTTCTTTTCTTGAAGAAAAGAGACAAAAGACACAGCGAGGCAGGAAACTCACATGGGAAAAGCCGTTTTCCCGCGTATCCTGCTCGAAACGAAAAACGGGCGGTTCGTATGTGAACCGTCCGTTTTGTGCAGAGCTTTGGGAAAAGCTGCGAAAGAACAGAAGAAAAACTGTGCCGCAAATGATTTTCTTTTGCTTCTTTTCTTCTAAAAAGAAAAGAAGGGGGAGCCGGGGTCAGCCCTTTACGATGGGCAGCTTCAGCGCATGTCCCGCGCGTTTGTATAAAAGGAACGTGAGCAGCCCGTTCACCGCAACCTTGATCGCATTGAACGGAATGATCACCGTCGGCAGCATGGCGAGCACGACCTCCCGCGGCGCGCCGTTGAAATGCACCGTAAAGATCAGATTTAGCGGAACCATGAGCAGTACCTGCAGGATGCCGCCCGCGACCATGCCGATGATCGCGCCTTTCAGCGAATGGTGCCGGTGGTACAGTGTTCCCGCCAGCAGCGCGCAGCCGCCGGTCGCGCAAAAATGCATGAGCGCGCCAACCCAGCCGCTCGCGGGCGAGACCAGCACCCATTGTAAAACGCTTACGACCGCCGTCAGCAGCAGCCCCCACAGCGGCCCGAATAGAAACGTTCCGATCAGGATCGGCACATCCGCCATGTCATATTCAAGGTAGCTTGCCGCCGGAAAGATCGGAAAATGAATGAGATACACGAGCAGGATCGAGATTGCCGCAAGAAGCCCCAGCTTCACCGTGCGGTCGATCGCCTGTTTATTGACTGCCATCGTTCGCTCCTTCTTCGCGCGGACAGACAAAACAAAACGGCCTGCCCGGCGATATGATTCTTCCGGGACGGGCCGCGCACAAGGATACGCTTTGCCGCTTCTCTCATCCGGACTCGACCCATTCGGCCTTACCGTCGGTCCCGGAATTTCACCGGGTCGGCCGCCTGCGCACTCTTTTGCACAGCCGGTTCGCGGACTGTCACCGCCGGTGGGGAATCGCACCCCGCCCCGAAGCTTTATAAACTTAGTATATCACAAAATTCGTGCTTGACAAGAGACCATTTTATGATTATAGTAATAACAGTAACGAGAATGATTATTGTTTATAAGAACGTGAGGAGAGAACATGCGGTATTCATATCAGCGCCAGCGCATATTGGATTATGTATCGGACAGCCATGCGCATCCCAGCGCCGCTGCGGTGTACGATGCGCTCAGGGAGAGCATGCCGCGGCTGTCGCTCGGCACGGTCTATCGCAATCTGAACCAGCTTTCCGACGCGGGACGCATTCGCAAGATCATCCTGCCGGACGGGACCTGCCGTTTCGACGGCGGAATGCACCCGCATTCGCACATCGTATGCAGCGGCTGCGGCGCGATTCTCGACGTGATCCCGCCAGAGCTGCCAGAGCTTGCGGCGGCTGTGCGGGAGCAGACGGGATTTACGCTCGACACGTTTGAAACGGTCATGCATGGCAGATGCCCGGCATGTCAAAAATAGATAGAACCGAGCGCAGGCGCGCAAAATCAACATCATTAAATACGGAGGGAAAACACCATGGAACTCAAGGGAAGCAAGACGGAAATGAACCTGCTCGCGGCATTCGCGGGAGAATCTCAGGCACGGAACAAGTATACCTACTATGCAGCGCAGGCAAAGAAGGACGGCTATGAGCAGATCGCGGCGATTTTTGAGGAGACCGCGAACAACGAGAAGGAGCATGCGAAGATGTGGTTTAAGGCGCTCCACGGAGACGCAATGCCCGGAACGATCGAAAACCTCAAGGACGCCGCTGCGGGCGAGCACTACGAGTGGACGGACATGTACGAGGAGTTTGCAAAGACCGCAGAGGAGGAGGGCTTCAAGAAGCTGGCGTATCAGTTCCGCGCGGTCGGAGAGATCGAAAAGCACCACGAGGAGCGCTACAATACGCTTGTGAAGAACATCGAGGCGTACCGTGTGTTCCGCAAGGACGGCAAGACCTACTGGCAGTGCCGCAACTGCGGTCATATCTATGAGGGCGAAGAAGCGCCGAAGGTCTGCCCGGTCTGCGCGCACCCGCAATCCTTCTTTGAGGTCTGGAAGATCAATTATTGAGCGCCGCGTTTCCTGTCGGAGCGAAAAAGCAAGGTGGCGCGGGGACTTTATAAAACCGCGAAGCGCCTTCCTTTTCGCTGGAGGCTGCGCAAAACGGATTGTCCGCGCGGGCGGTTCGTTTTTTGTGAAACGATACGGCCGCACGGAGCCGCTTCTGGGCGGGCGCATGCGGTCCGTCGCCGTATGGCCGTTCCTTCCGGGCAGTCGATCGGCGCTCGTGCAGGACACGGTGCGTCGGAGACGACGAAAAAGAAGGACGGAGCCCTGGCCATAGCCCGTCTTTTGCGCGCGATCACAGGAATCGCTCCCACTTTTGCGGAAAAAGCGGACGGTTTTTCACGGCTGCGCCGAATGTGGAGACAAGGCCTTGTAAATTTTTCGAAAACTGTTGTTAATCCAACGGAGAATTCGCACGATGCAAGGTAAGATAGAGTTGTAAAGATTTGGAACGGAGGAAATCGCAATGCTTGCAAACCGGTATCTCACGAAGGACCTTCTCTACCTTGGCGCATCCGACCGCAGGATTGGACTGTTTGAGAACGTGTTTCCGCTGGAGAACGGCGTTTCCTATAATGCCTATCTGCTGCTGGATGAGCAGACCGTACTGCTCGATACGGTCGACCGTTCCGTGAGCGAGGACTTTTTTGAGAGCCTTGCCGTCGGGCTCGATGGACGCTCGCTCGACTATCTCATCGTGAATCACATGGAGCCGGATCACTGCGCCAGCATCGGGGAGCTGCTGCTGCGCTATCCCGGCGTGCGCGTCGTGGGCAACAATAAGACGCACGCCATGCTCACACAGTATTTTCCGGGGCTTGTTCCAGAGGCGCAGCGCCTGACCGTGCAGGAGGGCGACACCCTCGTTACGGGCAGGCATACGCTGGCCTTTGCCATGGCACCCATGGTGCATTGGCCCGAGGCGATGGTCACGTTTGACACGACGGACGGCACGCTGTTCTCCGCGGATGCGTTCGGCACCTTCGGCGCGCTTTCGGGCAATCTCTATGCGGACGAGCTGCCGTTCTCCGAGCGCTGGATGGACGAGGCGCGGCGCTACTATACGAACATCGTTGGCAAGTACGGCACGCAGGTGCAGGCGCTTCTGAAAAAGGCGGCGGCGCTGCCCATCGAGCGGATCTGCCCGCTGCATGGGCCTGTCTGGCGGCGCGATTTCGGGCGCTTTATCGAAAAGTACGATCTGTGGAGCCGCTACGAGCCGGAGGAGCAGGGGGTTGTGATCATCTACGGCTCGGTCTACGGCGGTACGGAGCAGGCGGCGGCGCTGCTTGCGGCACGGCTCGCGGAGCGCGGGGTGCGCGGCATCCGCATGTACGACGTGTCCAAGACGCACGCCTCGTATCTTGTGGCGGAGTGCTTCCGCGTGAGCCACATCGTGCTCGCGTCCACAACATATAACGCGGGCATCTTCTGCAATATGGAGACCTTCCTTGCGGATCTTGCGGCGCATGGGCTGCGTTCGCGCAGGGTCGGATTGATCGAGAACGGCTCGTGGGCGCCGGTCGCGGGAAGTCTCATGGAAAAAACGCTCGCCGGCATGAAGGATATGTCGATTCTCGAGCCGCGCGTTCGGATCCTTTCGCGCCTGACGGACGAGGGACGGCAGCGGATCAACGAGCTGGCGCAGGCGATCGCATCGGAGCTGGTCCCTGCGGAGCGGCCCGTATGTGCGGACTGTGTGGATCGCAACGCGCTGTACAAGCTGAGCTACGGCCTGTTCGCGCTCTCGGCAAGGAGCGGCGAACGCGACAATGCCTGCATCATCAATACCGCCGTGCAGCTCACGGAGAAGGTGAAGCGCGTCTCCATTACGGTGCTCCGGGCGAACCACACGCACGACATCATCAAGGAGACGGGCGAATTCAATCTGTCCGTGCTGACGGAGGAAGCGCCGTTTTCCCTGTTCCAGCGGTTTGGGTTCCAAAGCGGGCGCGACGTTGATAAGTTTGACGGGTATACGGCCGTTGCGCGCAGTGAAAACGGACTGCTGTATCTGACGGCGGGCGCAAACGCCTTCCTGTCCTGCCGCGTGATCGCGGAGAACGAGCTGGACACGCATACGCAGTTTATTGCGGAGGTCACGGAGGCGCGGGTGCTGTCCGATGCGCCGTCCGCGACATATGCGTACTATTTTGACCGCATCAAGCCGAAGCCGCCCAAGGCCGACGCACAGAAGAAGGGCTGGGTGTGCAAGGTCTGCGGTTATGTATACGAGGGAGAGACGCTGCCGGCTGATTTCGTCTGCCCGCTCTGCAATCACGGCGCCGAGGACTTTGAACCGATCGGGTGAAGCGGAAACGTTCTCCCGACCCGGAGAAAAGAAACGGAAGCCGCACTGCGGCAGACGGAGATTTCGGCAGAGACGGCGCATCCTGCACATCGCACGGAAGAACGGACGGTTCCCATACGGGCCGTCCGTTTTGTGCAGCATGCACACAGAAAGAAAGCAAAAGAAGAAAATCGTATGTATGCGATCGCTTCCTTTTTCTGAAAAGGAGAAGGGAGCGGTTCAAGGGGGATTTTTGGGGTGCAATTGTGTGAAAAACAGGGATAATTGCACATCGCTGCTGGACTTTCCGGACGAAATTTAGTACAATCCCTAGAATGAAGTATCGTATTGCGGAGCTGAAACCGTATATTCGGCAGGTGTGGCGCCTGAGCCTGCCCGCCATTCTCACGCAGATCACATCCATCTTGATGCAGTATATCGACTCTGCTATGGTGGGCGCGTTGGGCGCGAATGCGACCGCGTCGATCGGCCTTGTCGCCACGAGCACATGGCTGTTCAGCGGCGTTACCTACGCCCTGTCCGCAGGCTTTTCGGTGCAGGTCGCGCATCATATCGGAGGCGGCAGCGAAGAAGACGCAAGGCACGTCGTTCGTCACGGACTGATCGCCGCGCTTTTGCTGTCGGCCGTGTTGTGCCTCGCGGGCATCGCGATCAGCCGCCCGCTTCCCGTCTGGCTCGGCGGGGAGGAAGCCATCCGCGGCGACGCCTCCGACTATTTTCTCGTGTTTGCGCTCATGGTCCCGTTTTTGCAGCTCAATTCGCTTGCCGCTTCTTTTTTGCAGTGCAGCGGCGATATTCTCACGCCAAGCATCCTGAACAGCGTCATGTGCGCGCTGGACGTCGTATTCAATGCACTGCTGATCCCGCGCTTCGGCGTGCTCGGCGCGGGCATCGGTACGGCGCTTGCCTGCGCGGCCATCGCGCTTTTGATGCTCTGGCGCTGCTGCGTGGCGAGTCCCGCGCTGCATCTGCGAAGGGAGCGCTGCGCGTTTGACCCGAAGATCATCAAACGTGCGATCCGTCTCGGCACGCCGCTTGCGATCCAGGAGATCGCCATGAACGGTGCCATGGTCGTTTCGACCGCGATCATCGCGCCGCTCGGCGCTGTCTCGATTGCTGCCAATTCCTTTGCGGTGACGGCGGAGAGCCTGTGCTACATGCCGGGCTACGGCATCGGCACGGCTGCTACCACCCTTGTCGGCCTGAGCGTCGGCGCAGGGGATGAGGAGACGGCGCGGCGCTACGGCAGGATCTGTACGGCGATGGGCGCGGCGATCATGGGCGGCGCGGCGCTTGTCATGTGCGCTATCTGCCCGCTCGTGTTCCGCATACTCACACCCGATCCCGCCGTGCGGAAACTCGCCGCAGAGGTACTCCGCATTGTACTGCTTGTCGAGCCGCTGTTCGGCGTTTCCATCGTTGGCGCAGGCGCGCTGCGCGGCGCGGGCGACACGCTGGTGCCGAGTCTCATGAACCTCGGAAGCATTTGGGTCATACGCATCGGCCTTGCACTGCTGCTCACGCCGCCGCTCGGACTGCACGGCATGTGGATTGCCATGGCCGTCGAGCTGTGCGTCCGCGGACTGCTCATGCTCTATCGCAGCCGCACGACGGGCTACTATGCGGCGGCAGCGGCGCATGAGGATGGCTGACGCAGGGGTAGAAAAACAGCCAAAATTTTCGCGCGGCCTTTACAAAATGCCGTTTGGCGGGTATACTATCGGGGTAAAGCGTTGAACGGGACGAGTAGGGAAAACGCAGGTCAGGAGCGAGCCGCATCCGGTGCAAGGCGGCGGCCGTGCATTCACCGAACATCACCCGCGAGCGCGTCCGTGAACACAGCGGCGCTGTCGGTAACGGACGACGTGTTTCTCACGTTACAGGGAGACCAGAGCGGACGGGCTTGCGATGCAGACCCGTCAACACCGGGTGGTACCGCGGAAAGCGTCGGCTTTTCGTCCCGCAAGGACGAGGAGCCGTTTTTTATCGGCGTGAACGCGCCGCAGCCGGAGTTTCAAGAACGAACGAATGCGCATGGAGGAAGCACAATGTACAAAAAAGTCACAACGGACATGAATTTTGTTCCGCGCGAGAAGGAGATCCTCGAGTTCTGGAAGGAGAACGAGGTCTTTGAAAAGAGCGTAGAGCTGCGAAAGGGACAGGAGACCTATACCTTCTTCGACGGTCCGCCGACCGCGAACGGCCGCCCGCACATCGGCCACGTCGAGACGCGCGCCATCAAGGATCTCATCCCGCGGTACAAGACCATGAAGGGCTACGACGTTCTGCGCAAGGCCGGCTGGGACACCCACGGCCTGCCCGTTGAGCTGGAGGTCGAAAAGATGCTCGGCCTGGACGGAAAAGAGCAGATCGAGGCTTACGGCGTGGAGCCGTTCATCAAGGAGTGCAAAAAATCGGTCTGGAAGTATAAGACCGAGTGGGAGCAGATGTCCGACCGCGTTGCGTTCTGGGCGGACATGAAGGATCCCTATATTACCTATGACAACAACTACATCGAGTCCGAATGGTGGGCGCTGAAGAAGATCTGGGAAAAGGGCCTGCTCTATAAGGGACACAAGATCGTCCCCTACTGCCCGCGCTGCGGCACGGCGCTGTCCAGTCATGAGGTCGCACAGGGCTATAAGGACGTCACCGAGACCTCCGCGACCTGCCGCTTCCGCTGCACGGATGAGGACGCGAGCTATCTGGCGTGGACGACGACGCCCTGGACGCTGCCCTCGAACGTCTGCCTCTGCGTAAACGCGAATGTGGATTATTGCCGTGCAAAGAAGGACGGCGAGATCTTCATCCTGGCGAAGGATCTTGTGCCGAACGTGCTCGGCGAAGAGGCGGAGATCGTCGATGTGTTTCCGGGCAGCGCGCTCGTGGGCCGCAGCTATGAGCCGCTGTTCGACTGCACCGAGAAGGCGGTCAAGGGCAAGAAGGCGTTCTACGTTATCGCGGACGACTATGTGACCACCACCGACGGTACGGGCATCGTCCACAACGCACCCGCATTCGGTGAGGACGACGCGCGCGTCTGTCGCGAGAATAAGCTCCCCTTCATCCAGCTCGTCGATACCCGCGGCAGGATGTGCGGCGGCACGCCGTGGGACGGCACCTTTGTCAAGGATGCGGACCCGCTCGTGCTCGAAGCGCTGAAAGAAAAAGGACTGCTCTTTGCGGCGCCCGTGTTCACACACAGCTATCCCTACTGCTGGCGCTGCGATACGCCGCTCATCTACTATGCCCGTGAGACGTGGTTCATCAAGATGACCGCCGTGCGCGTCAAGCTCATCGAGTTCAATCAGCGGATCAACTGGTATCCCGACAACATCAAGGACGGACGCATGGGCAACTTCCTCGAGGGCGTCATCGACTGGGGCCTCTCCCGCGAGCGCTATTGGGGAACGCCGCTTCCGGTCTGGACCTGTGAATGCGGCCATGAGCATGTGATCGGCAGCATCGCGGAGCTGAAGCAGATGAGCCGCAACTGCCCGGACGATATCGAGCTGCACAAGCCCTACATCGATCAGGTCGAGGTCGTCTGCCCCGCGTGCGGAAAGATCATGAAGCGCGAACCCGTCGTCATCGACTGCTGGTTCGATTCCGGCTCCATGCCCTTTGCACAGTGGCACTATCCTTTCGAGAATCAGGACGTGTTCGAGAAGCGCTACCCGGCGAACTTCATCTCCGAGGCCATCGACCAAACGCGCGGCTGGTTCTATACCCTGCTTGCGATCTCGACCTGTCTGTTCGATGAGCCGGCGTTCAAAAACTGCGTGGTCATGGGCCATGTGCAGGATATGGAAGGCCGGAAAATGTCCAAGCACCTCGGCAACGTCGTGAGCCCGTGGGATGTGCTCGATAAGCAGGGCGCGGACGCGGTGCGCTGGTATTTCTATGCGTCGAGCATGCCGTGGCTGCCCTGCCGCTTCTCCGGCGACGCGGTCTCCGAAATGCAGCGCAAGTTCATGGGCACGCTGTGGAATACCTATGCGTTCTATGTGCTGTATGCGGATATTGACAAGTTCGATCCGACGAAATATCGTCTTGAGGACTGCAAGCTCTCCGAGATGGACGCATGGGTGCTCTCACGGCTGAATACGCTTGTCAAGACCGTGGACGAAAACCTTGCCGCCTTCCGTATCACGGAATCCGCGCGCGCCATGCAGGATTTTGTGGACGAACTGTCCAACTGGTATGTCCGCCGTTGCCGCGAGCGTTATTGGGGCGGCGAGGAAACGCCGGATAAGGTCGCGGCGTACATGACGCTCTACACCGTGCTCGAGACGATGGCGCGGCTGTCCGCACCGTTCACACCGTTCATGGCGGAGCAGATCTATCAGAACATCGTGCGCACCGTGGATAAGGATGCGCCGCTGTCCGTGCATCTGACGTCGTTCCCCGCGGCGGATACGCGCCGTATCGATCCCGCGCTCGAAGAGAACATGGCGCGCGTGCTCGGTATCGTAACGCTCGGCCGTGCGGCGAGAAATGCGTCGTCCATGAAGATCCGTCAGCCGCTCGCTGCGATGTATGTGCAGGGTGAGGCCATGCCTGCGGAGTTTTCCGACATCATCGCGGATGAGCTGAATATCAAGAAAGTGGCATTCGTCGAGGACGCGTCCGGCTTTATCTCCTATCGCGTCAAGCCGCAGCTCAAGACGCTCGGACCGCGCTACGGAAAGATCCTGCCCGCCATCCGCGAGCACCTTGCGGGCGAGGGCGTAGGCGACGCGGTGGTCAAGGCCACGGCGAACGCAGGCGTGTACACGGCGGAGGTCGCAGGCACGGAGATCCGTCTCATCGCGGAGGATGTGCTGGTTTCGACGGAGCAGAAGGCGGGCTTTGTGTCCGAGAGCGACGCGGGGCTGACCGTTGTGCTCGACACGAACCTGAACGACGCGCTGATCGAAGAGGGATTTGCGCGCGAGATCGTTTCCAAAGTGCAGACCATGCGCAAGGAGGCGGGCTTTGAGGTGGCGGATCACATCGTGCTGGGCTATGCGGGAAGCGAACGGATCGCGGAGATCTTCCGTGACTACGGCGACGGCATTCTGTCCGACGTGTTGGGCGACGCGCTGCTCGAGGGCGGTCCCGACGGCTATGTCAAGGAATGGAACATCAACGGCGAGACCGTCACGCTCGGCGTGAAATGCGTCTGAGCGGATCGCACGGAAAACCGTTTTGCGGGGGACTCGCAAAAAGCCTGCGTGTCCCTTGGAGGGGGGAGGGCGTTCGCGCCTTCCCTCTGCTGTTTGGAAAAGGATCAAGGAGAACTCCATGCTCGGAACCATTGTAAATGCCGCTGCCGTTCTGATCGGCGGCGGCGTGGGGCTGCTGCTCAAGCGCGGGCTGCCAAAGCGCGTTTCGGACGCGATCATGGGCGGCGTGGCGCTGCTCGTGACGTACATCGGCATCGACGGCGTGCTGGACGGACAGAAAACGATCGTCGCGGTGCTCTCGATGGTCGTGGGCGCGGCGATCGGAAGCTGGATCGATATCGATGCGGGATTGACGCGGCTCGGCGCGTTTGCAGAGAAGCGTCTGAATGCAGGGCGTGAGGACAGCCGGCTTGCAGAGGGCTTTGTGAGCGCGAGCCTGCTGTTCTGCGTGGGCGCGATGGCGGTCGTCGGCGCGCTGAACAGCGGCCTTTCCGGAAACCACGATATTCTGCTTGCAAAGGCGCTCATCGACGGCGTGACCGCCTGCGTCCTGGCCTCAACGCTCGGCGCGGGGGTGCTGCTGTCCGCGCTTGCCGTGTTCGTTTATCAGGGCGCGATCGCGCTGCTTGCGTCCGCGCTTGCGCCCGTTCTGTCCGATGCGGTCGTTGCGGAGATGAGCTGCGTCGGCTCGCTGCTCATCATCGGTATCGGCCTGAACATGTTGAACGTTACAAAGCTGAAGCTCGCGAACTATCTGCCCGCGATTTTTTTGCCGATCCTTTTTTGCAGGCTCTTTTGAAGGCGCCGGAGGGGGGAACATGAAGATCATCGACATACACAGCCACGTATACCCGGACGCGATCGCGCAGCATGCAGCGGATGCCATCAGCGCATTTTACGACAATGTCTATCCTGCGCGGGGGGACGGCAGCGTCGCAACGCTCCTTGCCAGGGGAGAGGCGGCGGGAATCACACGGCATGTTGTGTCGAGTGCCGCGACGACGCCGCATCAGGTCTCCGCGATCAATCATTTTCTGCATGACGCGGCGGCTGCACATCCGGAGCGGTTGTCCGCACTCGGCACGCTCCATCCGGACAGCAAAGATCCCGCGGCGGACGTTGAGGAGATCCTTTCACTCGGACTGCTCGGCGTAAAGCTGCATCCGGATTTTCTGCATATTGCGGTGGACGATCCGCGCTTTTTTGAGCTGTTTGCGCTCTGTGAGGGACGGCTGCCGGTCCTGTGCCATCTCGGAGATTCCCGCGAGGATGCGACTGCGCCTGCACGGGTCAAACGCGTGCTGAAAAACTTCCCGAAACTCACATTCATCGGCGCGCACTTCGGCGGTTGGATGATCTGGAAAGAGGCGGCCGAGGCGCTCTATACGGAGGAACGGCTCATCGTGGACTGCTCCTCCGCGCTGTTCTCAATGACGCCGGAGGAGGGCGCGTGGTTTATACGGCTCTTTGGCGCGGAGCGGGTGCTGTTCGGCGTGGACTATCCCATGTGGGAACCGGTGCAGGAGGTGGAGCGGTTTTTCCGGTTGCCGCTCACCGAGACGGAGCGCGAACAGGTATTGTACCGCAACGCGGAGGCGCTGTATGGGCTGGGGGAAAGCATGAACGGCTGACGCCGGCGCGCAATAAATATCGGACGGTTCGTATGGAAACCGCCCGTTTTTTGTGCGATGTATGCGGATCATGAACGGAAGGCATGTATGGGACGTGACCCCTGCCCTGTTTTTCTGAAGGGGAAGGGCCTAAGCGTTTGCATCGACGTCTGCTGCGTTTCGCTGTTCGCGGCGTTTTTTCAGTTCGGCGCGTTTTTTCTTGTCCGACGCATCAAGCGCGCTGCCGAAGCACAGGCCGAAGCCCATGCCGATGCAGAGCCCTGTCGAGGTGCTTTGAAACGAGATGCCAAAGCACATGCCGAGCGCAATGCCGAGGCACAGTCCGATCGACAGATAGGACGTCGGCGCTTTCTCTTTTTCATAGAGTGAAAGCCCGTTCCGCTCGCCCGCGGGGGAGAATTTCAGTTTTTCAAGCACACGCTTTGAGGCGGCGTTGCCCGGCTCCGCGTCCGCGAGCACAAAGTATACCCGATTATCCGAAAACGCCCAGTTCAGCGCGGCCTGCACGGCCTCCGAAGCATAGCCCTGCCCTTGAAACACGGGCGCGACGCCATAGCCGATCTCGACCTCGCCGCACTCGTTCGGCTTGCCCTTGAAGCAGAGGTCGCCGATCGTCTCGCCCGTATCGCGCCGTTCGATCCGCCAAGCCGTCGCAAAGAGACGTTCCGCCGGCTCCGCCTGCGAAAGCGCAAGCATTTCCGCATAGGCCGACCGCAGATGTTCGTCTGTCTCCGAGGCGATTTTTTGCGCCAGCTCCGCGTCCGTCATGGCGGTGATGCGGAGCCGCTTTGTCCGAAGAGCCGCTCTTTTCTCTTTCATACCGCATCCTTTCGAACACATGTTTTTCTCAGTATAGCATCCGTCGCCTTTTTCGTAAAGCCGCTTGACAGACGGTATATTGGGTGATATATTGTGCATATACGATATATACAATTTGCAGACGAGGGAGGGATGACCATGGCATTGCTGGAAGTGGAGGGACTGACAAAGCGCTATCCGGGCTTTACGCTGGACAGCGTATCCTTCCGGCTGGAGACGGGCTATATCATGGGATTTATCGGCCGCAACGGCGCGGGCAAGACCACGACGCTGAAATCCATGCTGGGGCTGGTGCATGCGGATGCCGGAAGCGTTCGGATCGATGGGACGGAATACCGCGAAGATGAGCATTTGGCAAAGCAGAAGCTCGGCGTCGCTTTCGGCGGCGTGGATTACTATCCGCGGGCAAGGCTTTCGGACATCGCGCGCGTGACGCGGCGGTTTTATGAGGCGTGGGACGAGACGCAGTACCGCGCGCTGCTCCAAAGATTCCAGCTCGATGAGAAGAAGCGTGTCCGCGAGCTGTCGCAGGGGATGAAGGTGAAGTTTTCGCTGGCGCTTGCATTGTCGCACAACGCAAAGCTGCTGCTGCTTGATGAGCCGACGGGCGGGCTCGATCCCGTTTCGCGGGAAGAGCTGATCGAATTGCTGCAGCACATCGTGGAGGACGGAGAGCACAGCATACTGTTTTCAACGCATATCACATCCGACCTCGAAAAGTGCGCGGATTATATCACCTATATCCGCGGCGGCCGCATTGCGGCGAGCACGGATCTCGACTCGTTCAAGTCGGAATACCGCCTTGTGCGCGGCACGCGGGCGCAGCTTACGGAACCGCTCGTTCAAAAATTTATCGGCGCGCGCAAAAACGCCTTTGGCTTCACGGCGCTTGCAAAAGCGGAGGATGCGGCGGCAATGGAGGGACTTGAGATCGCGCCCGCGGATCTCGAATCGATCATGATCTACTTTGACGGGGAGGTGCCGGCAGATGAACGCATTGCTCTATAAGGAATGGAAGCTCGCAAAACACCCGACGGTGCTGATCTACCTGCTGTTCGAGCTCATGCTCCTCATTCCGAGTTACCCGTACTATGTCGCGTTTCTCTATACGGGACTGGCCGTGTTTTTCGTATTCCTCTACGGAAGGGAGAACAACGACCTCAGCTTTTCCGTGCAGCTTCCGGTGTGCAAACGGGACGTTGTCCGGGCGCGAATGCTCTTTGTGGTGCTGATGGAGCTTGCGCAGATCCTGGTATCCATCCCCATCGCCGTCCTCGGCGTGCGCATCAACCCAAACGGCTGCAATACGGCGGGCATTGAGCCGAACGCCGCGTTTTACGGATTTGTGTTCGGCATGTATGCCGTTTATAACGCGCTGTATTTCACTCGTTTTTACCGCGATCCCAACAAGCCCGGCAAAGCGCTGCTTCCCGCGGGGATCGCGCTGCTGCTCTATATCGCGCTTGCGGAGGGGCTCGTGCATGCCATACCCGCGTGGAACGCTGCGCTCGATACGTTCGATCCCGCGTCGCGCGGCATTCGCGTTGCGATACTGATCGCGGGTCTTGCCGTCTTTGCGGGGCTGAACCTGCTTGCCCTGCGCAGGAGCGAGGCGCTGTTTGAAAGGGTAGACCTGTGAACGGTCTGACGATCGATCTCAGAACGACGTCCGAAACGCCGATCTACCAGCAGATTGCGGAGCGCATTCGCGCCGCTATTTTGGACGGAAGCCTGGAAAGTGACGCCTGCCTGCCGCCGATCCGCACGATGGCGGCGGAGCTTCGCGTGAGCGTTATCACAGTCAAGAAGGCGTATGAACTGCTGGAACGGCAGGGCCTGCTCTATGCGGTCACGGGCAGAGGCAGCTTTGTCGCGCCGATCGCGGCGGGCGATCGCGGCGGCCGCCGCACGGAGCTTGCCGAGGAACAGCTGAAAAAGGATCTCGCCCGCTACAAGGCGCTCGGGGTCACAAAGGCGGAGCTGCTCACGATGGTGGAACGCCTGTACGGAGAATGAGGACAACGACAGCCGACGGCTTGCACAAAGCCGCCGGCTGTTTTCGTTTGCAGGGGGATCCGCGCGCCGGCGTTATATTACCAGCTCGGCACGCTGAATAATCTGATCTTGGAACGCCTTATCGAGCTCGACAAAGTAGCCGCTCCAGCCCCAGACGCGAACGATCAGATTTGAATTTGCAGAAGAAACCCCGGTACGAGGGGAAAAGCCGTACCGGGGCGTTTCGGAGAGAGGGATACGGCCGCTATTTTGCCAGCACGCCCGTAAATCGACGGATGGCGGTAAGCTTCATAGCCGACAGGGACGAGATCTTGACGACATCGCCTGTGTGCGGGGCGTGGATGAATTTCCCGTTGCCGATATAGATGCCGACGTGGGAGACCGGGTCGTTAAAGGCGACAAGATCGCCCACGCGGATTTGACGCTTCGGAACGGCAATGCCTGCGGCCGCCTGCTCATAGCTGACGCGCGGGATGGAGAGCCCGGCCTGCCGGAAGGCATATTGCGTCAGTCCCGAGCAGTCGAACCCTGTCGCCGGGCTGCTGCCGCCGTAGACATAGGGCGTGCCGAGAAATGATTTTGCAGTGTCAACGACGGTGCGGATGCGAAAGGCTTCCGCGGTCGCTGCGGAGCGCGTCGCATTGCCCGCCGCGCCGTCTGCGGCAAGGCCGTTGCGCGATTGATATGCGGTAACGGCGCTTCTTGTCTTTGCGCCGTAGACGCCGTCCGCGCTGCCCGACAGATAGCCGAGCAGGATGAGATCGTTTTGCAGTTCCCGGACGTCCTCGCCGCGGCTGCCGTAGCGGAGCACCGTATCGGACGATGCGCTGCTGCCGGAGCCGGACGCGCCCGCGGACGAAAGGGAGACATATGCGCTGTAGACATAGCCGCGCTGGTCCTCGTGGGTGACGGCATACCAGCCGTTCGTTTCGCCGGTCACGGCGACGGTATCGCCGCGGTAGAGATAGGCAAGCCGTGCGCCCGACGTGGACGGTTCGCTGCGCAGATTGACCATGTTGCCGGTGATCAAGCCCTCGCTGTCGGCCCGCGCCGAAAGCAGCGGAACGAAGGCGAGCAGCAGCATGGCGCAGCAGGTCAGGATGCGTTTCGTTGTTCGTTTCATTGGTATCACCTCGTGACCGAGGGTAACAAAAGAATAAGGCGAGAGCGTGAACTCTCGCCGTTGTTTCAAAACTCGAAACAATATTGGAATTTTCTGTAGAAAAGAGCGATGGTTTTCTCCGAGATCCTGGAAGCTTTGGAAAAGCTTGCCGCACGGCTTTGTTCGTCCGACCGCCGGATAACGGCTGTGCACGGCGCCGCGGGCGCCCCGAATCGACAAGATCCGTGGAACGCATTTTCCGCGGCAGGCGGACTGCATCAGCGCCGCGGGCGGAAACGAGATGCCGCCGGAGCGTCTCAACCCTCTGCCTGCTTGAGCGCGAGACGCACGGCGCGCGAGAGCTGATCCGCACAGGACGTCCCCTTGCCGCCGCAGGTGTTGCCGGAGAGAAGGGAAACGAGCCGTTCCGCGTCCATGCCCTCGGTGAGCTTTCCGATGGCCTTGAGATTGCCGTTGCAGCCGCCGGTGAACGAAACATTGTGAATGCGTCCGTCCTCAAGGTCGAACTGGAGCTGCGAGGCGCAGACGCCCTGCGTTTTGTACTGATAGTGCATGATCAAACCTCCTTGGTTGTATTCTTTGATCCCCGTAAAAGCAAGCGGCTGACGGGGCGTTCATAGCAGTAGGTCAGGAGCGCGGCGGCGGCGATCGCCACGAAAAAGACCACGACCGTGTATCGGATCTGCCAGGGACGGTCGCCGGTCATGTTGGGAAGCGCATCGCCCGCCCAGTAGGGGATGCGCCATTCCTTGAGCCGCACGGCAATCCACTGATGCCAGATGTACAGCTCATAGGAGATCGCGGCGAAAAAGCGCAGGATCCGGTTGCCGAGAAGCGCCCGCCCCACGCGGCCGGAAAACGAGAGCGCGAGCAGCAGCAGCGTGAACACGAGCGAGAGCGGGTATCGCATCGCCATCTGGTAGGCGGGGAGCAATTCCGCGCCCGCAGCGCCGTGCCGGATGCGGTTCAAAAGCACGAGTGAAAACGCGATCACCGGAAGCAGGAACAGCGGGAGAAGCCGTATCGGGCGCGCTGCGAGCCGCTTTTCCGACAGCGTGTAGACATAGGCGGCGGCCATACCGTTTGCAAACACGGAGAGAAAGGCCGGGAGCTGGTTTTGCAGCATGCGCAGCTGTTCCGGACGCGGCAGCGAAACGCCGTAAACAAAGAGCAGCGAAGCGCCGAGCATGGAAAGATAGGTGAGCAGCGGCTTTTTGCGGAAGCAGCGCGCAAGCAGCGGAAACAGCAGATAGAACTGCATTTCGACCGCCGCCGTCCAGAGCACGCCGTTGATCTTTGTACCGAGATAGGTCCGGGGCGAAAAGACCTGTGTAAACGAGAGCGTAGCAAGCAGATCGCGGATCGCTTCGCCGGCCGTGCCGTAGGCACGGGTCAGGAGCGCATAGCAAAACAGCAGAAGCGCCGAGAGATAGTAGGGAGGAACGATGCGGACAAGACGTTTCTTATAAAACCCCCGCACGGACGGCACGGGATCGCCGTATACCATGGAGCGTGCGTGGGGCAGGAACAGGCAGAAGGCTGACAGCAGCAAAAGCAGATCGACGAACAGATAGCCCGTGCGCGGAAGGATGTCGAGCGACACAAAAACAGCGCGCGGCCCAAAGGGCAGGCGCACCGAAAGGCTCGGAGACAGCCAGCTCTGCTGCCAGAAGTGATACCATACGATCATCAGGATCGCAATGGCGCGCAGACCGTCCAGAGCCGGGATGTGCTTTGTGTCGGATTTCATCGGCCGTTCCATGAGACCTACTATACCACAGTGAAAAACGCGGAGCAAGGCTCCCGGCGAGGGGGCTTTTGAAAACAGAGCGGCGGAACGTCCCGGGGGAGCCCGCCGCAGATGTGCGTTCGATGTCAGAGCGTTTCGAGCAGCGCAACCGTGTGCTCAAGGTGCATGCCGCGCGAGGCTTTGACGAGGATGGTATCGTCGTCGCGCAAAAGCGAGGGAAGGGCTGCGTGCAGGGCTTCCGGCGTTTCAAAGTAGAAGCAGCGACCCGGGCGCAGCGCGTCGGCGCCGCGGAAGATGCCCTCCGCGTTCGGGCCGACCGCCAGAATGAGATCCGCATCATGCCCTGCCGCATACAGTCCGACGACCTCATGAAACGCGTCGGAGTCCGGCCCAAGCTCCAGCATGTCGCCCAGAATGCAGACGCGGCGCTGACATTCCGCGCGCTGCAATACGTCGAGCGCTGCCATGACGGAGGTTGGGTTCGCGTTGTAGCTGTCGTCGAGAACGGTGAAGCGCTTTGTCCGCTTGATCTCCATGCGGCCTGCGGAGGGCGCATAGTCCAGGAGACCCTCGCGCAGCTCCTCGAGCGTCATGCCGAGCGTCAGCCCGACGGCGACCGCAGCGAGCGCGTTGTATACCATGTGGCGTCCCGGCGCGGGAACGCGCATGGGCATTTCGCCCCCACGGCAGACGAGCGTAAACTCCGTGCCGGACAGGCCGTTTTCCTTTAGGTTTACCGCACGAACCGCATTGTTTTCGCCAAGACCGAAGCAGATCGCGCCGGGGACGGCCGAGAGAAGATCGTCGTCGCCGTTGACGATGATGGAACCGCCGGGCTGCATGTATTCGAGCATTTCGGTCTTGCCGCGGAAAATGCCCTCGCGCGAACCGAAGAATTCGATGTGCGCAACGCCGATGTTTGTGATGAGGCAGATATCGGGGCGCACGATGCGGGCAAGGGCGCGGATCTCGCCGGGGTGGTTCGTTCCAAGCTCGAGAATGGCGAGGTCATGCGCCTTCTCCAGCTGGAACACCGCCTGCGGCACGCCGGTTTGATTGTTGAGGTTGCCGGGCGTTTTGAATGCGGAAAAACGGCGCGACAGCACCGTGTAGAGCATCTCCTTTGTCGTGGTCTTTCCGACGCTCCCTGTGATGCCGATAATGGGGATGCGGTGCGCCAGAAGATAGGCCTCGGCCAGACGCTGCAAGGCCTCCGTCGTGTCGGAAACGAGGATGTGGGGCGTGCCGTCCGTGAGCGGACGGTCGGACAGCACTGCCAGCGCGCCCTGCTCCATGGCCGCCGGAATGAATCGATGCCCATCGTGGATCTGTCCGATGATCGGGACATAGAGCGCGTGCGGCGCGGCCTTGCGGCTGTCGATCACGACGGAACAGACCTGCTCGGACAGCAGCGCGGGATCGCCGAAGTATTCGCCGGATACTGCGGAAACGGCCTCGGAAAGCAAAAACGGGATCATTGGTATTTCCTCATGGAAAGCGAAACGAGCCTGTCGCAGAGCGTCGGGTAATCGATGCCCGCGGCCGCGGCGCCCTGCGGCAGAAGGCTTGTCGGCGTCATGCCGGGCAGCGTGTTCACTTCAAGACAATAGAGCCTGCCGTCCGCAGCAAGCAGAAAGTCCGCCCGTGCATAGACCGCCAGGTGGAGCGTATCGCAGGCGCGCAGCGTCAACTCCTGCATTCTGCGCATATCTGCATCGGAAACGCGTGCGGGCGTGATCTCTTCCGTCCAGCCGGGCTGGTATTTGTGCGCATAATCATAGAAGCCCTCGCGGGGGATGATCTCCGTGCAGGGCAGCGCCTGCCCGCCGACCATGCCGCAGGTCAATTCACGGCCCTCGATGTATTCTTCGACAAGGATTTCGTCCTCATAGCGGAACGCCTCTTCCACGGAGGCCTTGTATTCCGCCGCTGTACGCGCGATGGCCACGCCGATGGAGGAGCCGCCGCAGCAGGGCTTGACGACGCAGGGAAGCGGGAATTCGGAAACGGGCGCGCCTTTTTTCAGCAGAAGCCCGCGGGGCGTCGGAATATCTGCGCCGAAAAAGAGCTGCTTTGTCACCCATTTGTGCATGGCGAGCGCGCAGCCGAAGGAGGGACTGCCCGTGTAGCGGATGCCGTGCAGATCAAGGAAGGCTTGCAGACGGCCGTTTTCGCCGTCCGCGCCGTGCAGGGCAAGATATGTGATGTCCGCCGCCTTGCACAGCTCCACAACGCCGCAGCCAATGTCGGGCGAAAGACCGGTCCTGCGCTCTTTGCGGATCGCGTCAAGATCGGGCGCAACGGTGCTGATCGTGCGCCGTGCAAGCGGTTTTGCAGCGGCGAACGCTGCGGCGGGATCCTTTGCAAGTTCCTCCGCGCCGAAAAACAGATCGACGAGAACGACTTTATGGCCGCACTCCATGAGCGCGTTGGCGGCCATGACGCCGGAGGAAAGAGAAACGTCCCGCTCGGGCGACAGACCGCCCGCAAGCACTACGATATTCATAAAGGATTACCTCGCTTCCCATTCAAACGTTTCGATACGCATACTATCCTAAGATTTATACCACGAATCACCCGCCTTGACAAATAGTTTTTTGCGAAAAGGGGTGCAAAACTCCGGCAAAGTATCGTATACTGATAGCATGAAAAATATGATGAAAAAGTGTATTGCGGTTTTGTTGGTGCTCGCCATCGCGCTGTCGAGCACGGGGTGCGTTGCGATGTATATCGCAGCGGAACTCATCTCACGGCAGGAGTCCCCTTCGGCGGCGGTCACGCCGTACCTGATCGAAGCGCCCGTCCAGACCGTCCCCGGCAGTACGGACTGGATGAACGGCGAATCCGATCGCCCGGAGGTCAGATTCTCCGACATGGAGTACCGGCGTCCCGATACGGATGCGATCTATGACGCGATCGAGCAGCTGCAAAGCGACCTTGAAAGCGGAGAGTTCGATGCAGACACGCTCATCGCCCGCTATCAGGAGGTCCTCGACCTGTACGATGCGGCGGACTCGCAGTGCTCGCTCGCCTATGTGCTCTACGCCATGGACGTGACGGAGCCGTATTATCAGGACGAGTACAATGCGCTGACCGCCGCGCTGAACGACATTGACCTTTCACTCACGGACGTTTCCATCGCGTTGTTTGAAGATCAGGAAAGCGGCGCAGACATGACGGATCGCTTCGGAAAGAGCTTTGAGGACGCGGTCTACGCGGGAGAAAGCCTGAACAGCCCGGAGATCCAGACGGACATGGAGGAGGAGAACCGGCTGTCCACACAGTACGACACCCTGCTGACCACCTTTACGCTCAAGGAAGGCGGCCGGGAGTACACGATGGAGGACATCGCGGCAATCTCGGAACAGGATTACAGCGAGTACGTCCGGCTGTTTGACGCATACTACGCTTCTTTGAACGCGCAGGCCGGGGATATTTTCCTGAAGCTTGTGAAGATCCGGACGCGCATCGCAAAGACGCTCGGATATGAAAGCTATGCGGATTATATGTACGACTGCTACGGCAGAGATTTTACTACGGAGGATGCCCGTGCGCTCCATGCGGCGGTCAAGGAATATCTGGCGCCGCTGTTTGAGCGTACAACGCTCGATTACTACGGAAGCTATGGCAATAACTACTACGAGCAGGTCGGCGCGATCCGGGCGCCGATGGACAGCTTCGTGAGCAGAATGCGGAACGTGCTGGCGGAGTTCTCGCCCAAGGTGCTTGAGGCGCTTGACTATCTGCTGCGCAACGAACTGTACACCGCGACCGTGAGCGACAAAAAGATGGAGACGAGCTTTACGACCTATTTTGAAAGCTACCAATCGCCGTTCATCTTCATGCAGTGGGCGGACGACGAGAGCAGCGCTTCGACCCTGATCCATGAGCTCGGCCACTTTGCAAATTATTTCCAGAACCCGTCCGCGGGATGGAACGCATCCGATTCGCTCGACATCGCGGAGATCGACTCGCAAGGGCTCGAGATGCTGATGACCGCGTACTACGAGGAGCTTTTCGGCGACGCGGCAACGGCGGTGCGCTCTTCCCGCTTGACCGACGGTCTGTATTCGGTCATCACCGGCTGCATGGAGGATGAGTTCCAGCAGGAGGTGTACGCCAACCCCGACATGTCGCTCGAGGAAATGAACGCGTTGTATGCAAGGCTCGGCTCCGAGTATAAGATCGGCGATCTGTACGGCTATACCGGAAGGGAATGGGTTGCGATCCCGCACACGTTCCAGTCGCCCCTGTATTACATCAGCTATGCGGTGAGCATGCTGCCCGCGCTTGAGCTGTTCGTTCTCGCGGATGAGGACTTTGAAGCCGCATCGGCGGCCTATCACGCGATCCTGATGCGGCCGGAATACTCCGCGCTTCGCACGATCACGGAGGAGAACGGCCTGCGCGACCCGATCGAACCGGGCTCGATCGAGCGGCTCTCCGAGGAATTGAAGCGCATCCTCCGAAAATAATATGGAAACGCATCGGCGGCATTGTCCCGCCTGCTTTGCGCCGCTCGGCCTGTTTGAGAGACGCTGCCCGGACTGCGGCTACGACGGGAAACCGGACGCCGTGCAGCGCATTCCGCTCGGAACGCGGCTGCAGGGGCGCTACCGTGTGGGCAGGGCGTTGAACGGCGCATATCTGGGATTCGATTCGGAAACGGGGGAGCGGGTGCGCCTGGAGCCGTATTACGGAAACGATCGCACCGCGTTCTTCCGCCGTGCGGATGCGCTGCTGCGCGTTTCAGACTGCGTGGGGCTGATCGCCGTTACGGACGCATTTGAGGACGCGGGCGCGGCGTTTTGTGTTCATGCGATGCCGGAGGGCGTTCCGCTGCCGCTCCGCCCGTTTCCGCTGACGGAGAAAGAGCTGCTGACTGCGCTGAACGACGCGGCGGACGCACTGCTCGTGCTGCACTCGATCCCCATTCCGCACGGCAGCCTGACGGCAGACCGGGTCTATGTGTCGAGCGACGGCAGGGCGCGCCTGCTGACGGCGGCGGCGCCCGGCGGCGGAATCGCGGATGACCTCAGAATGCTGGGGCTGCTGTTTCTGCCGGTACACGGTACGATCCATAAACGGTTCGACACCGTGCTGGAGGGACTTGCAGCCGGACGGTATACCTCGGCGCTGGAGCTGCGCCATGCGCTCGGCTGTCTTGCGGACGGACGCTCCGCGTGAGCGCCGAAGAGAAAGGGAAGATGCGCTGTATGCGGAAGACGCTTCCGAAAACCGAAAGATATCTGGAGGACAGACGAAGGACACGCCGCGTTCCGCGGGGGACAAGCATCCTGCGGGCTGCGGCGCTTTTTGTTTTGATGCTCGCGTGCCTGCCGGCGTTCGGATGCAGAAGGGAAACGCCGCAGCACATTGTTCTCGATCTGTTGCCGGAGACGGCGGAACCGACTGTGCGGCAGCCCACGCCTACGCCGGACCCGCCGTTTTATCTCAACGTGACGGAGAGTACGATCTACGGCGGCGGCGTCTGCCAGCTTGTCGCTTATGAAAACCCCGGCGCGATGGAATGCCGTACCGTGCGGTGGCGGAGCGAAAACGAGGACGTCGCGATCGTGGAGGCATACGGCGTTGTGATCGGGCTTGCGCCGGGAACTGCGCGCATCATTGCCGAGGCGAACAACGGAAGCGGAGAAACGGCGGTCTGCAATGTGACGGTCACATCCGCTCGGCCCGCGCCGAACGAGACGCCGGCGCTGTCCGGAAACTGCTACGAAAAGGAAGAGCGGCTCCGCACATCCGCGGAGAAACGCATCCGCAGGATGGCGAAGGCTCTGGATCGATCGACGGCGGGCGGATGCATCGCGGCTGCGGCGCTCGGTTATGTCGGAACTCCCTATGGCACAAAGGAGGGCAACATCGATTGCAGTATGCTCCTGCTGTACGCGTGCCTTGACAACGGACTTCGCCTGCCGCGGCGATCGGACTGGCAGGCTGCGGCGATGGAAAGCCGCGCGATCGCGCTTCATGCGGTGCAGCCCGGCGATCTTCTGTTTTTTGCCTATCCGGAGGAGACGGAATGCACCTGTAAGACGGCGCCGCTGTGTACCCGGCATCTTGGCGTTCATCACAGCGCGGTATACCTCGGGGAAGCGAACGGCGTAAAGTATGTCGTCGAAGCGAGCAGCCGTATCGGGAAGGTGATCGTGCGCGTTTGGGGCGGCACGGAGCGGCACGCGGGGATGCGGCTCGTGCTTGCCGCGCGGCCCGCACGGGAGGTCGGCTGACATGCGGCGCGTGGATGATCTTCAGTTTCAGGGGCTCAGGCTCGTGCAGGACACAGAACTGCCGCGCTTTACGGCGGATTCCGTGCTGCTTGCAAATTTTTTGCGGCTTCGCCCGAACGATCGCGCGATTGATCTCGGCAGCGGCACGGGCGTGCTCTCGCTCCTCGGCGCGGCAAAGACGGGCGCGGCGTTTGTCGGCGTGGAGCGATATGAGGAGCTGACTGCGCTTTCTAAAGAGTCCGCTGCACTGAACGGGCAGGAGATCCCCTTCTACACGATGGATGTCGCGGACGCGCCCGCGTTTTTCGGACACGGGTCGTTTTCGGCTGCGGTGTGCAATCCGCCGTATTATTCCGCAGGGGAGCAAAGCCCGAACGATGCGCGGCGGCAGGCACGCCATGCGGACGCGGACGCGCTGGACAGGTTCTTCCATGCGGCCTTTTTGCTGCTCAAAAACGGCGGCGCGCTGTATGTCTGCTTTCCGGCAGACCGAATCACGACGCTGTTTCGGGCGCTGTACGGCGCAAGGCTCATGCCGAAACGCCTGCGGCCCGTTGCGGCCGCCGCGGAAAGCAGGCCGTATTTGCTGCTCGTGCAGGCGAAAAAGGACGCAAAAGAAGGATTGATCTTTGAACCCACCCAAATTTTATCAAACGGCTGATGAAATCGAAACGGACGGCGCATACTATCCTCTGAATCAAAGCCGTGCTGCAACGCGGCAACTGAATAAGGAGGAGAACTTTGATGTTCAAGAAAACTTTGCTCGTGCTTGTTTCGGCGGCTCTGCTGCTTGCGGCGGTCGGCTGCCAGTGTGCGCCGGCGGCTACGCCGAGCCCCAGTCCCTCGACGTCCCCGTCGATCATGCCGACGAACGAACCGGTCGTGTCCGCGATGCCGGAGCAGTCGAATGCGCCCGATCTGTCCGCTTCGCCCGATCTGTCGGCGTCACCCGCAGGGAATGCGGAGGCGACGATCCCGAATTTCAAGGAAGGCACCGAGGTCAAGGAAAAGGATGTGCCTGAGGTCAAAAAGGCTGTCGTGGAGAAGTACAAGGATGCGAAGATCGTTTCGATCAAGCACGCCATGCAGGAGAATCGACAGGTGTATGCGGTCGAGATCGAGCTGAAGGGCAAGAAGCAGACCGTGTATGTCGCGGCGGACGGTACGCTCGTGGAGGAATCGACTGCGGCAAACGGCGCAAAAAGCGGCGGCAACGGCTGACGGAAAACAGAAGTGGACGGCTCGGTCTGCGGAGAACTGCTTCGCCGGCGGGGCCGTTTTTTTATGCCGCGCCCGACGCGGAATGCCGAAACGGGAAGTAAATAACGGCGTGAGGAACGAAAACCGTGCCGCGTGCGCGCGAAACTCTTGTCAAGCTGCCGCATTGTAGTATATTATGGTAGCTGTACCGGTTTGGAAACGGCGTGGTGCAGTTCATGCCGGTGCCGGAAGAACACGGCGGAAAGAGATCTTCCGCCAATGGAAGGAACCGTTTGATGATGAAAAGAAGATGGCTTGCGCTGCTTGCGCTTTGCTGCGTTTTGTTTGTTCCGTGCGGCGTACTTGCCGAGGGAGACGGGTTTACCGTCTCGGCGGGACAGGCGGACGGAGCGCTTGAAAAGGATATTACGCTCGATATCACGATCTCAGGCTGTAAGGGGCTCGATTCCCTTCAGCTGCGCGTGAACTACGATCTGACCGCGCTGAAGCTGGTCTCCGCAGAGGGCGGCAGCCTTTTGGAAAACGGACTGCACGTCTTGAATACCGACGAAGCGGGACTCATCGCCTTTGCATATGCGGGAGCGGAGGGGCTTGCCGTATCGGAGGGGACGCTGCTGACGCTCACGTTCCGGCCGCTTTCCGATCAGGGCAGCGCGATCGTCGTTACGGATGTGCTGGCAACAACCTATGACGCCGCGGCAGGCGAGCAGAACAGGCTCTACGGTACGGTGCAGGACGGCTATGTGACTGTTGCCGGCGGCGAAGCACCCGCTCCAAAGATCACACCTTGGATCGCGGAAACGCCGGCACCCACGCCGGAGCCCACGCCGGAACCCACGTCCGTGCCGACGGAGGCACCGCAGGCAACGGAGGCGATCCCGGAGAATGTGATCGCCGCGCTGGACGAGATCAATCTGCTGCCGTATATCCTCGGCGCAGCGGCACTGCTGCTCGTCATCGTGATCGCGCTGATCGTTGTTTGGAGAAATAGCCGCCGTTCCTGACGGAGCGAATAAACGGCTTTGTGAGGGTAGATGCTATGGGAAAGAGGATCGGCGTCATTCTGCTGCTTCTGCTGCTTGCGGCGGGATTATGCGCATGCGATACGGCGAAGGAAGCGGTTCAAGCGTCTGCCGCACCGGATACGCCGACCCCGGAGCCCACGGCAACGCCTGTTCCGACGCCGACGCCTGAGCCCACCGCAACGCCGAGGATCCCGCGCTCCAATACGAGCGGCAAGCGATTGACGGAGGATGAGCAGCCCTATCAGCCGACGTTCATCTCCATCGAGAACCATCGTTCCGCGCGGCCGCAGTCGGGGCTCATGAATGCGGATATTGTGTACGAGTTTCTTATCGAGGCGAACTATACGCGTTTTATCGCGCTGTTTTCGGACGATCGGCCCTGCCTTGCGGGGCCTGTGCGCAGCACACGGTATTACTTGCTCGACGAGGTGCAGGAGTGGGATGCGATGTACGGCTTTCAGGGCTATGCGCAGCTTTCCGGAAAATATCGCCGCAAGCTCCGCGACTATCCGAATGTCGTGCCGGGGCATACGCGGGAGTTTCGGAGGATCCATCTGGGCGCGAAAAACGTGCATTCGCTCTATGTCTATCTTGCGGATTTTATCACGAACAATTACGGCGAGCGTTCGCCCGAGCGCCATGATCGGTTCTATTTTGAGGAAGGCATTGACTATGCCGACGGCGTGAGCGTGCAGCGTGTGTCGCTGCCGTTTACAAAGCAGGCCGTCATCGATTACGAATACGATGCGGCAGAAAACGTATTTCGCAGATACCAGGACGGCGCGGTGTTTGAGGCGCGCATTCCCGATGCGGAGAAAGAGCCTGCGGAGTATGAGATCGTGCCGGTCACGGTGAAAAATCTGATCGTGCAGTTCTGCGAGTACGGCAAAGTGCCGGGGGAAAACCAGCCCGGCGAGGGCAAGGGCCGCAGATCGGTCGAGCTGACAGGATGCGGCGAGTGCGCATTTTTCATCCGCGGCAAATATGTGAAGGGAACGTGGACACGCGAGACGCTGGACGATTACACCCGCTATTGTCTGGAGGACGGTACGCTCGTGACGCTTGAACCGGGCAACACGTGGATCGAAGTGCTGCCGGACAACGCGGCGTGGAGTTTTGCGCCTGCGAACGCGGAAGGGGCGTTTGTGCCTGCGGGCGCGCCGGATGCGGCGGACGTGCAGGACGAACCCGAAGAGGACTGATACGGATGCAGCTGAAACAAGAGCGCCGCCCAACGGGGCGGCGCTTTGACTTGCGGGATGAAAGAAGGACGGCTTGCGGCAGACGGGTCGAAAGGATCCGTCTAAACGACGGCTGTATCAAAATGAACGGGCGAGGCGCGCGAGCTGCCCGTTTTGCACGGTATCGGACGCGCATCATGGCATGAATCAAGCGAACCCGCGCCGCAAAGCGCTGCCGTTACGGCTTCAGCGGGCCGACCTTGTTGGCAAGGCCCGACCAATTCCCCGTATCTGCCGCATTCGTGCCGAACGGCATCCGGGCGGCGGAAGACAAACGATACAGGGAAACCTGCCGCCAGAAGAATGGGGCGGGCGCACGGAAAGATGACGTCGTTTTTTCCCAAACAGGAAGAAATGCTGCTGTCCGTGCATATATTCCTACTATGAGAGAGCGAAAACTGCTGCGGCGCGGGCTGCTTGATTTGACGATCCTGCTGTGCTTCATGGGCGTTCTTGGGCGCGTTTATGACGGGGAGCGCGCGGTCGAAACGGCGGCCGTGGGCGAGAAAAAGCCGCTGCCCATCATTATGTATCACAGCATCCTGAAGGACCCGGAGCGTGCGGGCGACTATGTCGTATCGCCGGCCACGCTGGAGGGAGACCTTGCATACCTGAAAGAGCAGGGTTATGAAACGGTCGTCATGGCCGATGCCATCGCGTATGTAAACGGCGACGGCACGCTCCCTGATAAGCCTGTCATGCTGACGTTTGACGACGGCTATTACAACAATCTGCTGTACGCTTTGCCGCTGCTCGAACAATATGACATGCGGGCGGTGCTGTCTCCGGTGGGCAGCTATACGGACCGCTTTACGGATACGCCGGATCCGAATCCGAACTATGGGCACCTTACGTGGGAGGAGCTTGCAGCGCTGCAAACGAGCGGCAGATTCGAGATACAGAATCACAGCTATGATATGCACGGACTATCCGACCGCCGCGGAAGCAGCAGGAAAAAGGGCGAGAGCGAGAGTGCATATGCGCGTGCGTTCTGCGATGATACGGAGCGGATGCAGCGGCTGCTGTCGCGGCACGGCATAGAGGCCACGACCTATACCTATCCCTACGGCGCGATCAGCGACGGGAGCGGGGCATTCCTGCGCGAGATGGGCTTTGCGGCGTCGCTGTCTTGCTATGAACGGATCAGCGTGCTTGTGCGGGGCGAGCCTGCGTCGCTGTTCTGCCTCGGCCGCTTTAACCGCCCGGCGAAGTATACGACGGCGGAGTTTATGCGGCACATGCTCGGCGATTGATACGGGGGCCCTTGGAAAAGAAATATAAGGAAATGCGGGGCAGGTGCGCGGCATGGATAGGTTGACTTTTCGTGCAAACGAAAAAACGGGCGGTTCGTATGGAAACCGCCCGTTTTGTGCAGTACGCAGCCGTAAACGGTAAAAACGGAGAAGAAAGACGCAGCCGGAACCGGTTTTCCGCATCTTTCGCTATGTTCGCTTTTCGGTCCGATGGCCGCAATGCTCGCAGGCCTTGCTGCAGGCAGAACAGCCGACGCAGCCGCCGCGCCGGTGCGCGCGCCGGATCGTCCGCACCGCGAAAACAACGAGCGCCGCAATGAGCAGCAGGAGAAACGTGTCGAGCAGCGTCATAGCAGACTGCCGAGCTGGTAAACCGCAAAGGCGACGAGCCATGCGACCGTGCATTGCAGCACAACGACGCCGACGGTCGCCGCGCGGGAATGCAGCTCGCGCCGGAAGGTCGCAATCGCCGCGACGCAGGGGGTATACAGCAGCGTAAAGAGCAAAAAGCTGACGGCGGCAAGCGGCGTGAACAGCCCGGAGAGGATCGCGGGCAACTCGGCCGTTCCCGTGCCGGTGAGAACGGACAGCGTGCTGACAACCGCCTCCTTCGCCGTGAAGCCGGAGATCAGCGAGGTCGCGACGCGCCAGTCTCCGAAGCCGAGCGGCCGGAAGACAGGGGAAATACAGCGCCCGATGAGCGCAAGCAGACTCGCCGCGCTGTCGGAAACGACGTTCAGCCGCGTATCAAAGGTCTGCAAAAACCAGATGATGATGGTTGCGAGAAAAATGACCGTGAACGCCCGCTCAAGAAAGTCTCGCGCCTTTTCCCACAGAAGCAGGAATACGCTTTTCGGCGAGGGCAGCCGATAATTCGGAAGCTCCATCACAAAGGGGACGGGGTTCCCGCGGAACAGCGTACCCTTGAACAACAGCGCCATGAGAACGCCCAGCGCCATGCCGGCCGCATACAGGCAGATCATTACGAGCGCAGGATGGTTCGGAAAGAATGCGGAGCAGAACACGGCATAGATCGGGATCTTTGCAGAGCAGCTCATGTAGGGCGTGAGCAGGATCGTCATCTTGCGGTCGCGATCCGATGCAAGCGTTCTCGTCGCCATGACCGCGGGGACCGTGCAGCCGAAGCCGATCAGCATCGGAACGAAACTGCGGCCGGATAGTCCGATTTTTCGCAGGAGCTTGTCCATGACGAACGCCACACGCGCCATGTAGCCCGTGTCCTCCAAGATGGAGAGGAAGAAAAACAGCGTCACGATGATGGGCAGAAAGCTCAGCACGCTGCCCACGCCCGCGAAAATACCGTCGATCACGAGACTCTGTACGACCGGGTTGATGCCATATGCCGAGAGCCCTGCATCTACAACGTCTGTCAGCCAGTCGATGCCGCGCGAGAGCAGATCGGACAGGCCGCTTCCGATCACATGAAACGTCAGGTAGAACACGAGGAACATCACGAGCAGGAACACCGGAAGCGCCGTATACTTGCCCGTCAGAACGCGGTCGAGCCGTACGCTGCGGCTGTGTTCTTTGCTTTCGCGGCAACGCACAACGGAATGCTCCACAACGCCTTCGATAAAGGTGTAACGCATGTCTGCGAGCGCTTCGTTGCGGTCAAAGCCCGTCTCTGTTTCCATCTCGACGATGCTGTGCTCAAGCAGTTCTTTTTCGTTCTGATCCAGTTCCAGACGCTCCATGAGCGGTTCGTCGCCCTCGATGAGCTTTGTGGCGCAAAAACGCGCGCTGATGCCGAGCCGACGCGCGTGATCCTCGATGATGTGCGCGGCGGAGTGGATGCAGCGATGTACCGGACCGTCCGGGCAGAAGTCAAGCACAGTGGGGCGGATCTGGTTCTTGGCGGCGGCGACCATTTGATCGACCAGCTCGGAAACGCCTTCGCCTTTTGCCGCGCTGATGGGGACGACCGGGATGCCCAGCTCCTCGCTCATGCGTTTGACGTCCACGGAGCCGCCGTTTGCACGCACTTCGTCCATCATGTTCAGCGCTAGCACCATGGGGATGCGCAGCTCAAGAAGCTGCAGCGTCAGGTACAGATTGCGCTCAATGTTGGTCGCGTCAACGATGTTGATGATGCCGTCTGGCTTGCCGTCGATGATGAAATCTCTTGTGACGATCTCTTCCTGCGTATAGGGGCGGATGGAGTAGATGCCCGGCAGGTCAACGACGGAGCAGTTCTTCGCGCCGCGTACTTCGCCCATCTTCTGATCGACGGTCACGCCGGGGAAGTTGCCGACGTGCTGATTGGAGCCGGTCAGCGCGTTGAACAGCGTCGTCTTTCCGCAGTTCTGATTGCCTGCAAGCGCAAAGATCATGCCTGTGCCTCCGTTTCCGGCGCAACGAGGATGTTGCGGGCATCCTCTGCGCGCAGCGTCAGTTCATAGCCGCGGATGTGGATCTCGAGCGGGTCGCCCATGGGCGCAACCTTGCGCATGGTAACGCGCGTGCGCGGGATGAGCCCCATATCCAGCAAGCGGAGGCGCAGCGGGCCTTCGCCGCCGACCGCACGGATCACGCCGCTGCTTCCGATCGGCAGGCGGTCAAGCGTGATCGTATCGTTAAGTTCTTTCCGTTCCATGGCGATCCTTCCTCATTTCTCATCATACCAAAGACGTTCGCAGCAATCGCTTTGAACGTCGAATCGTGCAGTATTATCAAATATAGGCTAACAAAAACAGCGCGAATTGTCAACGAGCCCGCGGGAGAAAGCAGAGGAGGCTTGATCGCAGGAAAGCTTCAGCGCCCGCGCGCTCGTGTGATATACCGGTAGAGCAGGACTCCGCCGAGACTGAGCAGCAGCGTAATGCCGAACACCACGGCCGCAAAGGTATAGTCTGCCATGCCGAGCGCGCTGCCGCCGAGCGTTGAGGTGATGACCGAGGGGAAACGGGCGACGGAGGTGATGAGCATCCACGCCGGGAGACGGATCTTTGTCAGTCCCGCACAGTAGGTCAGCAGATCCTTCGGCGTACCCGGAATGAGAAACAGCAGCAGGGCAGTAAGCTCGACCCGACGCTCGTCCTTCAAAAAACGGAGATGATCGATCTGTTCCGGCGGGAAGAAGAAGGCGACGATGCTGCGGCCGAACCGCTTCACAAACAGAAACACCGCCGTGCCTGCGAGCAGTGCGGCAAGGATGCAGAGCCCCGTCCCTTCAATAACGCCGAAAGCGAGTCCCGCCGCGATCTCAAGCGGTTCGCCGGGAATGAAGGCGACGATGATCTGAAACATCATCATGCCGAGAAAAGCCAGCCGGCTCCAGACGCCGTGCCCGTTGACCCAGGCGCGGAAGCGGGCCGTATCGCCGACAAAACGAAACATGGGCTTTGCCACGAAAAAATACAGCGCGGCCGTCACGAGGAAAACGCCCGCCGCAGCGAGCGAAAGACGCAGGAGCGCACGGCGGCGTTCCGCGAATTTTGGATTGCTATTTGCGTTCAGGTTCTGTTCCATGCTCTGATGATACCACAGAAAATGAAAGAATCGCTTGCAAAGACATGAAGATTCTCTTACGATTGCAATCTGCGGAAACGGTCAGCCGCACACAGCGTAGTCGAACACGAGGATGCGATCCTCCGAGCCGAAAATGGTATCGCGCGTGATGGAGCACTCGGATCCGTTCAGACGGATCGTGTGACGGTATTTTGACGCGCGGAGAAAGTCGTCCACCGACGCGAGATCAAAGGCCAGCGCACTTGTTTTGTAGTGCATCGGGATGAGGACGCGCGGTTTCAGCAGATTCGCAACGTCGAGCGCACCCTGCGCGTCCAGCGTATAAGTGCCGCCGACCGGGCAGAGCAGAACGTTGATCCGGCCAAGCGCTGCCGCCGTTTCCGGGGAGAGCCTGTGACCGAGATCGCCGAGGTGCAGGATGCGCAGGTCGTCGCATTCGATGAGAAACATGAGATTCCCGCCGCGCTCCGCACCGCCGCAGTCGTCGTGGAACGAGGGAATGCCCGTGATGCGCAGATCCCCGCGCGTATAAACGCCCGCCGTGTTCACGATGTCCGGCGTGCCGGACGCTGCGACAAAGTAGTTGTGGTCGTAATGCGCATGGCTGCTCGTTACAATGTCGCAGGCAATATCGTGCAGATCGTAGCCCGTGGGCGGCGCACAGGGGTCGGTAAGGATCCGCGTACCGTCCGCGGCAGTCAGCAGGAAGCAGGAGTGGCCGTACCATTGAAATTCCATGACACGAAAAAACCTTTCTGAATAATCACAAATTGCAAGCGATGAAAAAGAATCAGATCAGCCGCTGACGTGAGAAAGCAGACGACAGGCGCAGTCCGCAACGCCGCCGCAGCGGTCGAGAAGCAGCTGGCGGTCCGCAGGCGGCAGAGCATATGCCATCGAGAGCAGCGCCCGTTCCGCGTTTGCAAGAGCGGCAGGCGTACGCAGTTCCGCCGCAGTGAACGCAAGCAGCAGCGCCCGCTGCACCTCCGGCACATCGGGGCAGTCGTCGGTTGGGCGGCGCGAGAGCATTCGCATCCGGTGCAGCGCATAGGTGTCCGTGCGCGAGGGGAAGGGAAGGGCAGAACGCGTGTGCATGACAGCGGCGCTGTAGAAATCGGATGTGAGCGTAAAGAGCAGCCAGCCGTTCTCCGCCGTGGCGTAGGAAACGAGCGGCGCGCCGTACAGCGCAGGGAACCGGCTGCGTTCGGCGCTCAACAAAACAGCCCAGGCCGCAGCGTCCGCGCCGTGTGCAATGGCAAGCGGTGTTGCGGCGGCAGCGATCCGGCTCGGCAGCCGGATATCGCGCGGTTCGGCCGGGATCGAAAGGATCGTTTGCAGCCCGTCCGCTAACGCGCGGCGAACGGCTTCCGTGGTTGTTTCTTCCATAGATATAGCATAGTAGATATGCAGGGCGTTCGTCAACGGCAGTCTTGTGGCATTCATGTGAAATTGCCCGTTGGGCTTTTCGCAGCGGCGGCGCTGTGATATACTTATTCTATATAAGCAAAATTTGAAATAAAGCGGGGTCGGTCATGAATAAGCAAAAGAAGCAACTGCACTACACCCTGACGCTGCGCATTTACGGCGAGGACAAATGCTTTGGCCCCGGCATTGCGGAGCTGCTTGAACGCGTGGACGAATTCAAGTCGCTCCGGCAGGCCACCATTTCCATGGAGATGGCGTACAGCAAGGCGTGGCGGGTGATCAAGACGGCAGAGCAAAGCCTCGGTTTTCCGCTGTTGACGTCGACCACCGGCGGACGGGGCGGCGGCGGTGCGGAGCTCACCCCGCAGGCACGCGATTTTCTCGAACGATTCCGTAATTTTGAGGAAGCGGTCCGCGGCTATGCGGACGAGGCGTTTCTTGAGATCATCGGATAGGATTGGACCGAAAGGAGCACGGTTATGCGATTTACGAAAATGCACGGATTGGGCAACGATTTTCTCGTGATCGACGGGAGGGAGCTTGCGAATATCGATTACGGCGCCATGGCGGTCAAGGAGTGCGCAAGGCACACGGGCGTTGGCGCGGATGGGATTCTTGTAGTCGAGAACAGCGACGCTGCGGATATCCGGATGCGCATTATCAACAGCGACGGCAGTGAAGCCGAAATGTGCGGCAACGGGATCCGCTGCTTCGCAAAGTATGTCTATGAGCAGGGCATTGTGAAGAAAACGCAGATGTCCGTGGAAACGCTTGCGGGCGTCATGCGTCCGGAACTGCTGGTGAAGGACGGCGTGGCGGAGCAGGTGCGCGTGGACATGGGAAAGCCGTTCCTGGAGTGCGGGGAGATCCCTGTCGAGGGAGAGGGGCGCTGTATCGATCGTCCGATTTCGGTGCTTGATAAAGAACTGCGGTTCACGAGCGTTTTGGTCGGCGTACCGCATACCATGGTGTTTGTCGATGACCTTGGAGCGATCGATATTTCGGCACTCGGCAATGCGATCGAGCACGCGCCCGTGTTCCCGCGGCGCACGAACGTGAACTTTGTGCATGTGATTGATGAGAACACGGTCGAGATGCGTACATGGGAGCGCGGCTGCGGCAGAACACTTTGCTGCGGCACGGGCGCGTCGAGTACGGCGGTTGCCTGCGTGCTGAACGGAAAGACAGGACGCAGCGTGGACGTGCGGATCGCACTCGGAACGCTGCACATCGACTGGGCGGAGGACGATCACGTCTATATGACGGGACCCGCAGCGGTCGTTTGCACGGGCGAGTTTTGAGTGCGGCAAGAAATGATTAAACGAATCGCTTGACAATGCAGCACGCGCATGATATACTACTGCGTAGCGCATCGGAACAGCCGATTCGCGGCATGTCGCGGGGTAGAGCAGTTGGTAGCTCGTCGGGCTCATAACCCGGAGGTCAGGGGTTCAAGTCCCTTCCCCGCAACCAGATCTGTTACCGTTGTTGATACCATAGCAACAACGGTAATTTTTTATTTTTCTCTTGTTTTAGGTGCTTACCGCATGAAAATGGGTGTTTTCCGATCATTTTCGGCTGAGAACTAACTGACCGACCTGTTTGTCGCAGCCGCCTGCCCCCAAATCACGGCTTGGTGGTAATTGCAATCGTTATAAGATATAAACGATAAATTATTATTTTCTATATTGATATAGAAAACCGTCCATGGCTGGGAGTACCCCTGGCTGCGGACGGCTTTTCACTGATTCCCACGGGACAAAAAGGACAGAAAGGACAGTCGGAATTCGGGCAGATTGAATACTTGTAATTTGCCGCCGTCAGAGTTAACATCACACACACTTTTGTGGAGGGTGATGGAATGGACGAATTCAGGGATTATGTCCGGGAGCATAGAATCCAATTTGAGGAGGAATGCCCACAGCCATGCCCAGATGCCCTGTGGTGGTATTATGGGGAGTATCATGCGCTGGACAGTCCCAGGGGAAGGTTTCAAAAAACTCCGGAATTCCATGGAATCGCTGCCGATCAAGAACAGCGGTGCGGTGATTGGAGAGGTTGGGTACCTGTGTGCCGTGTATGAGCGGATCGCCTTTACTACCGGACCGAAACTGAGGGCACAGCTAATGGTGGAATTGCCAGAGGATGTCACCAGAGAATGAGAAATAAAAGTGACCACCCATGGTGGAGATATAGGCCTCGACCATGGGCGGTTTTACGATTATGTTATTGCGTAATTCAAATGGAATAGATCATTTATGGCCCGTCGAATGTTTTTCTCATCTATGCCATAATAATTCAACTGAATAGCATAAAGCGCGTATTCCATGTACATCAAGTCCAGAAGCGAAAGACCGATAAATTCCTGATCGAGATCACCGTGGGCATAGTGATTTCTTTGGGAAGAAAGACGTTTTCCCATTTCGGAATATTTCAGTTCCTCCCCGTTTAAGTGATACAGGTGCTTGCCAAAAACACCTATGATGTTATCAATCACTTTACCAGTATGGATTATTTCGGATTCAAGGCTATCTGATTTTACCAGTCGCTTGAGGAACTTATAGATTTCTCGTTTTTTACCAGCACTACTTTTGATTTTCTCGTCAATTTCATCGGTTACAGCAGCTTCTGCCTTTAATCTGGCTTCCTTCTTGGGTACCCCATCCGGGAAATTGCGTTTATATTCCCATTCAAATGCTGCGGTAATCATAATAAATCGGGCGGCATCAATGGTTCTGCCACTTTGATAGGTCTGAGGGAGGTGCCGAAGGTAGAGCATACCGCTCGCGATATCTGACAGGATTTTGCCTTCAGTTCCGGCAAGATATTTTTGTTGAATATAGCGGCCAGACTTTAATGTAGACGATTCATCATCGCCAGCTTCATTAAGCACATACATAGTCGCAAATTCCTCATATTTACCGCCATCCGCAGGCGCAAACAATGCAACTTCAGGAAGAATAATATTTCTTCTGTAGCAAAGATACTGTAGGAATTGTTTTGCGACAGACCACAACCTAAAAATTAAGCGGTAATCATTGGTGGGAGCAAATTCAAAAAGCATAGACGAGCTGAGAGTGATGGGTGGTTCATTCAACTTTGTGCTTAGCTTTCTGGAAATACTAAATTCCACAGAAACCTGTATGTTGTCAACCATAAAGGTTTGGGGTTCCGTTGTAGTTTCATCAAAACTCTGGGTTGTAACAGTAAATACTCCCGTCTCATTAAAACTATCCACATTTATTGCATAGCCAAAACCTTGATTGACCGGATGGATACAATTAACCACAGGGCTGGTAAATGACATTCTGGCGATACTGTCACGTCCGTACCTGCATCTGATGTAGGCTACAATGGGGACAAATAAAACAGAATTTTGGCTTCCAACATGTCCCCCTTGCTTGGTTATAAATATGAAAGTGGTTCCAGTTTCATTGCATTTTCCGGTTAGATACGGCTCATCCATGGTTAATGGGTTCCCTCTTGTGTAGACACCTTTCGCCAAAGGAGTCAGTACCCAGTTCGTCTGAATGATTTCTCTTTTATCTGCCGGAGGAACCAATCGCAGCTCTTCACCACTAAACATGAAAGTGAAATCAATATCCTTATATTTACATATTCCGGAATATGTATTGGATTCTAAAGCCATGGAATTCACCGCCTTTCTTGGTGCAGGAATATTATATTGGATTTTCTTCTTTTTTACAAGTAGATCATCAAACTGTACTGAAGCGAGATATCCCCAAAACAGACCCAGGCCAGCAGAAGTCCACCTGCCGACCTGGGCCTGTTTCTGTAATGTTTCATAGCCTCGTTACGATTTCCTTCCCGTCCTTGAAGCAAAACACGACCCGCTCATCAGCGTGGACGGTGACATGGTCGATGGTGCCTTGCCAGAGTTTTTCGTCAAAGTCAACGGGCAGGGCATCCAGTTCGCCCAGTTCAAACATCATGCCGCCGATGGCGATGGCGTCCGCCTTCATTCTGTCCCGCTGTTTTTGCAGTGCTGCCAGCTTGGCTTCGGTTTCTTCGAAGCGGTTGCACAGTTCGTTGTGGGTGGTACGGTAGGTTTCTTCGGTCATAGTGTTGGCGGCGTTTTCTGCGATGCACAGGCGCAGCATCCCGGTGATGTTGGTGAGTTCCTCTTCCAAAGCTTGAATATCCGCATCAATGAAGTCCGTGTCCGTGAGCATCCGCTGGGCATAGTGGAGCTGGTCGATGGCGGCATCCCGGTCGGAAAGATACTCCCCAAGGGCTACCAAGTACAGTTCTTTCAGCCGCTCCTCGGTCAGGTGGGGCGTTTCGCATTTGTGTTCCCCCTTAAATTTGTCGTTACACTGCCAGATGACCCGGCGGTAACGGTCGGTGGAGTGCCAGGTCTTGGCACCGAAAATCCCGCCGCAGTCGGCACAGTGGATCTTCCCGGAGAAGGGGCTGGTCTGACGGTGCCGATTGCGGCTGTTTTTACGTCGCTCCAACTCCGTCTGAACCTGTTCCCATTCCCAAGGCTCGATGATGGCGGGATGGCTGTCCTCCACATAATACTGAGGAACCTCCCCTTCGTTGACCTTGGTTTTCTTGGTGAGGAAATCCACCGTAAAGGATTTCTGAAGCAGTGCGGAGCCTTTGTATTTCTCGTTCCGCAGGATGCTCTCCACGGTGGCTCTCTGCCAGACGGCCCTCTTGCCGGGAGTGGGGATCCCCTCCTCCGTCAGCACGGTGGCAATGGCGTTGGTGGATTTCCCCTGGAGGAACGCGCAGTAGATACGTCTGACGATCTCCGCTTCCTCCGGAACGATCTCCGGCAGCCCATCGGAACCTTTGCGGTAGCCCAGGAACTGGCCGTAAGGGATGCTGACTTTCCCGTCGGCGAAGCGCTTTCGCTGTCCCCAGGTGACATTTTCGGAGATGCTGCGGCTTTCCTCCTGGGCAAGACTCGACATGATGGTGATGAGCAGTTCCCCTTTGGAGTCGAAGGTCATGATATTCTCTTTCTGAAAGAAGCACTCGCAACCGGCCTCCTTCAGCTTGCGGATGGTGGTCAGACTGTCTACGGTATTTCTGGCGAAACGGCTGACGGATTTGGTCACGATCAGGTCGATCTTTCCGGCAAGGGCATCCCGGATCATCCGGTTAAAGCCGTCACGGTGTTTGGTGTTGACGGCACTGATACCCTCGTCGGTATAGACCTCCACGAAGTCCCAATCCGGATTTTCCCGGATGAACTTGGTGTAATAGTCTACTTGGGCTTCATAGGAAGTGAGCTGCTCTTCGCTGTCCGTGGAAACACGGGCATAAGCCGCTACCCGGCGGCGTACCCGTTCCGTGGTAGGTGTTTTGGTATGGATATTCAGCGTGGCGGGGATGACGGTGACATTTTTAGCTTTCGGCATGGCGTTTATTCCTTTCCCGTGTTTTTTCTCCGGCAGATTTGCGCATTTCCGCTGTCCAACTCTCGGCACGGGAGCGGTCCTGCCACCGCTTCACGGCGTTGGTTCCGTCCTTGAGGGTGAACTCCAGAAGATTATCGTTGTGGGCTGTAATCGCCGTTATTTCGCCCGTATGCCCAACCAGGGCGACGGTCTGCATCAGCTTTTCCTCCGGGATGGCTTTGGAGGGACAGTAGGATTTGCCGTAGGAATTGTAGGTGGAGCAGATCCAGACCGGTCCCGTGGCGGTGGTTTTGCGGCGGTAGTGCTTGTTGCATATGGCGCAAGTGATAAGTCCTGTAAAGGGGGATGGTTGCTGCGGCTTGGTCGACGCATACTTCCGCTTTCTGCGCAGGATCTCCGCTTGGACCGCATCGAATGTTTCCTGTGAAATGATGGCTTCGTGGGTGTCCGCCGCATGATACCGGGGCAGCTCGCCCTGATTCTTCCGGGTGACCTTTGTCAGATGGTTTTCCCGGAACTTGGTCTGCAGCAGAAGATTTCCGGTGTAGGCATAATTGCGGAGGATCCGCTCCACGGCACTCTTGTGAAACACGCAGCCGCTCTGGGTGGCATATCCGCTTTCGTTCAGCCGTTTGGCGATGGCGGTGACACCCTTTCCAGCCAGGTAGTCATCGAAGATGCTTCTGACGATCTCCGCTTCTTCCGGAACAATGGCCAGCTTCCCGTTCTCCCGGCGGTAGCCCAGCATGAAGAATCGCCAGGGGATGCCTTCTTCAAAGTTCCGTTTCACCCGCCACTTCTGGTTTTCGCTGGCGGAGAGACTTTCCTCCTGGGCATAGCTTGCCAGAATGGAAAGCATTAATTCCCCGTCGGCAGTGGCAGTGTCGATGGACTGTTCCTCAAAATAAACGCTGATACCCAGGCCCTTCAGTTCCCGCACCGTTTCCAGAAGCGTCACGGTGTTCCGGGAAAAGCGGGATATGGACTTGGTAATGATGTGATTGATCTTCCCCTTACGGCAGTCGGCGAGCATCCGCTGAAAGTTCTCCCGGCTGTCTCTGGTGCCGGTCTTGGCTTCGTCTATCTAAAAGCCGTCTCTGATACAATTTTATTTTTACAGAAAAACGGGTTCAAATTTCTCGGACGGGTTCAAATTTTGTAACCTTTCCGTAGATAAGGCTCGGAATTTTCAATTTTATCATATTGCTATCAGAAACTGGCGTTATAATGGTTTCTGATATTTTTTCTTTTTTATCCGACACTTTGGCGTTCTCAATTGTATTAGTAGTGAAAGGAGGGCAAGGCAAGATGTCAAAATCTTTGTTGCGTACGGACAAAGAGATTGCGGAGATCTACAAACGCCACAGTAAAACTGTTTATCGCGTCTGCTTTGCTTACATGAAAAATCCTGCTGATACCGAGGATGCAGTTCAGGATACATTCTTCCAGCTAATCAAGAGCGGTCCCGCTTTTGAAAGCGAAGAACACGAAAAGGCATGGCTTATCAGAACTGCCACGAACATTTGCAAAAATGTCCTGCGGCATTGGTGGCGCAGACACGAGAACATCGAGGATTTCTACAATCTCCCCAGCTCAGAAAATATCGAAACAGATGATATTTTCCAAGTGGTTATGGAACTCCCCGAAAAGTATAAGACCGTGGTCTATCTGTATTATTATGAAGGATATACCAGCGTGGAAATCGCAGGCATCCTGAAAAAGCCGCAATCGACAATCCGTAATTATTTGCACGAGGCTCGTGCCATCCTCAAAGAAAGGTTAGGTGATGATTTCGATGAAGAACAATAAAATCATTACTTCTTGGGACAAAATCGAACCGAGCGATTCTGCAAATGATCGTATGCTTTCTGCGATTTTAGAGAAGAACCGTTCTGTTCATGACAGAAAGGATAAGGTGAACTATATGTCACAGAGAAAGAATTTCAAAAAGTTCCTGATTCCAGTTGCCGCTTGCCTGGTAGCCATAGTCGCAGTAACAGGAATTGTTGGCAGCAATATGGGATGGTTTGGTTCTAAAGGTTATACTGTTAATCTTGCAAACGGTGACTCCATTGTCTATCACATCGGAAGTACCAACGTGGCAAGTATTCATGTCGGCTATCCCGTTTCATCGCGTAAACTGACAGATGCAGAATTGGACGCCATACTTCCTGAAACCACTGAACGAAGATCAGCCATCGGAACTTTCCGAGAGGAAAACGGGGAGCTGCTCCGAGTCGAAGGAAAACTCGGTGATGCGACAATCATATTTGCCCAGGATAATTTTCCAATAAGCGATGTGGTTCTGGAAGGAAACGAAAGCAGCTCATCGGTAAACGGAATTCCTGTCACTACGGGATACTTTGTTACCAGTCCCAACAGCAGAGGTGAGCAATCCGCAATATTCTTCGCTTCGTTCTCTATTGGAAATACGAATGTCTATGTGGAGTGTTATGGAGACAAAAGCGATGCAGATGCGGTAAGTCAAGAAACGGCAGATTTGATTTTCAGCATCATAACAAAAGGTGAGCCCGATTTTTCGGCTATTACAAAGTAAGACAGAAAAGCTCCCCACATCGGTTCAAAGTGAGCCGTTGTGGGGAGTAATCTTTATACTCGGATTTCCAATCCGTTATGGAAGGTAACCCGGATGTCATCTTTGCCGTAGACCGTGATGAAGTCGCACATTGCGTACCAGGTGCCTTCCTCAAAGTAATCGACCTGCTCCGGCAGCGACCGCAGCACCTTCATGAAGTTCTCCATCATCTGTCTCTGAGCCTGCCGCTTGGTTATCGCCGACTGCGTTTCATCCAGTTTTGCCTTTGCTGCATCGAATTTCTGTACCAGGGCATCGTAGCGTTTTCCGTACTCCTCTTGGTCCTGTGCGACACGGGCGTTCTCATCAATGCACTTCTGTATCAGTTCAGCGACCGCATTCATCTCGCCGTTCAGGCGACCTGCCTCCGCTTCAAGCTCATCGGTCAGGAAAGCCGTGTCCCTGATTTCTTCAAAGCCTGCGATAATGAGGTCACGCTCCTTGCAGAGGATGTTCAGCGCCTTGATAAAAATCTGCTTGATAGATTCTTCATCCAAGTGTTGCGTAGAGCATTTTTCTTCGCCGTCAAACTTGTGATTGCACTGCCAGATGACTTTTCTGTACTTGTCGTTGGAGTGCCATACCTTCGAGCCGAACCAGCCGCCGCAATCGCCGCATTTAATCTTGCTGGAGAAAATGCTCACGCTGCTGTTGCGGTTCTTCCCCGGTTCACGAGCCTGCATCAAAATCTGCACCCGGTCGAACACCTCCGGGCTTATGATCGCCTCGTGGTTTCCTTCCACATAGTACTGCGGAACTTCGCCCTCGTTCTTCTTTTTCTTTTTCGTGAGGAAATCCGTGGTGTAGACCTTCCGAAGCAAGGCATCACCCTTGTACTTCTCGTTGGTCAGAATGGACCCCACCACAGCCTTGCCCCATACCTTCTTGCCGCCGGGAGTGGGTATCCCTTCCTCCGTCAGCAGTTTTGCAATCTGGTAAGGCGAGCGTCCCTGCAGGAAGTAGCCGTAGATTTTGCGTACAATGACCGCCTGTTCTTCATTGACCACGAGATTGCCGTCCTCGCCGCGGTCGTAGCCGAGGAACCGTCCGAACGGAACTGTGACCTTGCCGTCAGCGCAGCGTTTGCGCCAGCCCCAGGTGCAGTTCTCGGAAATGCTCCGGCTTTCTTCCTGTGCAAGGCTCGACATAATGGTGATGAGAAGCTCGCCCTTGGAATCAAAAGTCCAGATATTTTCTTTTTCAAAATAGCATTCGCAGCCGCTGTCCTTCAGCTTACGGATGGTCGAGAGGCTGTCCACAGTGTTCCTTGCGAAACGGCTCACGCTCTTTGTAATAATGAGGTCGATGCGTCCCGCCAGAGCGTCCTCTATCATTTTGTTGAAGCCGTCGCGCTTGAGCGTGTTCGTCGCCGTGATGCCTTCGTCAGAATACAGTCCGGCAAATTCCCAATCGTCACGGCTCTGGATGTACTGCGTGTAATAGTCGCACTGCGCGGCGTAACTCGTCTGCTGATCCTCCATATCCGTGGAAACACGGGCATAACCGGCTACGCGGCGTTTCTTTTTGCTGTTTATCGGATTCGCCGTATACCTGTTCTTTGTGGCAGGTATCGTAGTTACATTCTTTGCCACATCTCCGTCCTCCCTTCATAAAAATGGTACTCAAGGCTCCCGTCCTCCAGCACCACGATTTTTTCGATGTTCTTCTCGAACTCCGATTCTTTGAAGCTCCGCAGTCCGAGAATGCTTGCGGAAATCCGTCTGAGTTGGAAATCCGCATAGTTGATACTGTGGCAGTCCACGTCTTTTTTCTTCTTTCCCATGCAATACCAATAGACCCAGCGGTTTCCCGATACGACACGGTGGTAGCTGTTGCCGCAGTGGGCGCAGACGATTTTTCCTTGAAAGCAGTCTGTCACCGTGACCTCGTGCCGCTGCGGATGAAGGTGCAGGTTCTCCCAGACCTTCGTGCTGCCATCTGTGAACTGAAACCGCAGATTGCCGTTCTTCTCAACCGTTATCCTCAACACGGCGTTCTCGAAAGCCTCACCGACAAAGTCCTGCGTTCCCATCATCTGCGCCGAAATCTTCTCCAGTTCCTCTTCGCTGAAGTTTACGCTGGAACAGGTCATTCCGACCTCTTTCTTCCCACGGCAAATCCAATGGATGTAAGTCTTTCCCTTGACCTTGCCTTTCTTCCGAGTAAACGGATGGCCGCAGGTGCCACAAACGATTTTCTTTGTGAATGGGTAGGTTGGCACCGCCTCTGCTCTCTTTTTCAGGATTTCCTGCACCTTGTCAAAGGTCTCTCTGTCGATAATCGGCTCGTGACAGTCTGAAATGTAATACTGCGGCAGTTCTCCGCGGTTCTTGACCTTGTTGCGCTTGAGCGGATCAGCTACAAAGCATTTCTGCATCCTGCGGTCGCCGATGTAGATTTCGTTTCGCAGGATTGTGTAAAGGTTCCCGTAGCAGAAGTCGTAACCTCGCCATGTCTTTGCGCCTCGTGCATTAAGTTCTTTTACAATGACATTCGGAGCAATGCCGTCAGTCATACTCTTGAAAATGAACCGCACGATTTCAGCCTCATCCTCCTGGATGATGTATCTTTCTCCATCGTAACGGTATCCGAACACTTTCTTGTTCCTCGCCACATCGATGCCATTAGCGTAGCCCTTGCGGATGCCCCACTTGATGTTCTCCGAAGTGGAACGAACCTCCTCCTGCGCGAACGATGCAATAATGGTCATCATCAATTCGCCATCGCCGGAGAAGGAACTGATGTTTTCCTTTTCAAACCGAACCTCCACGCCGATTTCTTTCAGACGACGCACTGTAGCAAGAAGATCAACCGTGTTCCTGGCGAATCGTGAAATGCTCTTGGTCAGCACGATGTCGATTTTCCCTGCCTCGCAGTCCTCAATTAAACGCTGAAACTCATCACGCTCCTTGATGCCTGTTCCGCTGATGCCGGAGTCGGCGTACACACCTGCGTATTCCCATTCTGGGTTCTTCTGAATCAAACTGCTGTAGTAGCTGACCTGTGCTGAAACAGAATGCATCAAACGCTCCGTGTCTCGCGAAACACGCGCATAGGCAGCGACCCTTTTACGCTTTGCCAAGGTCGGTGTTTTAGGCTCGATTCTCTTGATTATAGCCACTAAATCACCTTCTTTCCGCTACTATACATCACTCTGAAAGCCCCTTAAGTCAAGGGATTTCCCGATAATAATGTAGCCGAAATCGGGCGATATTTTTCGAGCAGTTTTGTATCAATTATGGTGAATACTTCCTGGTCGATGATCCCTTTTACAAGCATTGATTTTGCAATGGAGAGGGAGATGTAGTAGAGTTTTTCAGCCTGAAATTGTTTCTCACTCATCTGCGACATCTCCTCCAAATCTGTGAGCTACATAACAGCTGTGTGAGCAAAATTTGCGTTTGCTGTTCCCGTAAGCCGTGAACGACCGTCCACATCCTGCGCAGGTGAATTCGTAGATTGCCTTGCGGTCGATCATGTCTGCGTGTTCCGTCCACCACTTCTCACGGCACGCCTTGCAGCAGAAAAATCGTGTCTTTTTCTTTTCCTGCTGGACGAGCGCTTTTCCGCACTCCCGGCATCTGTCCTTATCATCAACAGGCTTGCTGCCTGACACCATCAGATCGTTCCTGCGGCAGAAACTCTTTACTGTGTCCTTTGAAATGCCAAGTTCTCGTCCAATATCAGCGTATCCGAAGCCCTGCCTGCGGAAGCGTATGATTTTCTCTTTCTGTTCGTTGGTCATGAAAATCACCTCCTACAGGTAGCTCACGAAAATGCAAAATCTTAAGGTTTTTCAGAAAAAAACGTTGAGGGAGCTGTGTGAATCTCCAGAGAGTTTCAATGTTTAAGGCCGCACCTTTTGGGCGTTTAAGCCCGCAAACGTGGTATCCCCGAAAATGCGTACTTCCTTGCGACCTTAAAACTGGCGCAAAAAAATAACGCCCTCTACGGAAATGAATCCGCAGAGGGCGTTGGTTAAGATTACTTATTCGGGATCTTCAGCTTCATACCGCTGTAGATGACATTGCTTTTCAGACCGTTCAGATTGACGATTTCTTTGTAGCGGCTGCCGTTGCCGAGGTACTTCTTGGCGATTGCCCAAAGGGTATCCCCATGCACCACAGTATGAATGCGGTAGGTCTCCGCTGGCTTTGCGGTGACAAGTGCCAGATCAGACACCTTCACCGGGGACATAATGGCATTCTTGCCGTCCTCGCTTTTGTTGATGACGGCACGGTCGCCGCTGACCTCGACCACATACCAGCGGAGCTTCTTTACCCAGCCGGGAATGGATTTGCCACCATAATAAGTGCTACCCGTGATGCTCACGAGGTCACCAGCTTTGATTGCACTGGTGGGCTGGGTCGGTTCCACCGGCTTTACCTCACCGCCGAGAGCCGCCGTGACCTTTTCGGCGAGGTCACCCATACGGGAATACATCCAGTTGCCGGGGCAGGATTTGTTGGCGAACCACCTGTGGACGGTCAGTACCATCTCGTTGAATTTCGGCGTGTAGTTCAGCGTTTTCGTTTTGTCTCCAAGCCAGAGCAGTTTGGTTTTGCCGTTGCGCTTGCAGATATCAACGCAGAGCTTGATGAGCGTCCGGTAGACGATGTCCTTGAACGCATACGGCTCGGTGGTGTCGCTGGCGCACTCAATGGTGACGGCTCTCTGGTCGTTGGCAGCAGAAGAGGAACACCAGGAGCGGTTCTTCTCTTCCACATACATCCCGACCCTGCCGTCCACGCCAATGCCATAGTTGCTGCTTGCCCGCCGTGAGGTCGGCAAAAAGATGTTGCCCAGCGTTTCCACACTGCACTGACCCACCACGCAGTGAGGCGTGATGCGGTCAATGCCGTGTGTTCGTTGCCCGGAGTGGTTCGGGCTGAGTTTGGTGTAGGACACCAGAGGGCTGTTGGTATAAGCCATGTTATTCATCCTCCTTTTCCGCACGGTCATGAAGCTGCTCCAGCACGGATTTCAGCTTCTCCGGAATGGGCAGTCCCAGATAAGCGGCATTCTCAAGCAAGGATACACCCTCGTTGGAGATGTAGAAGAAAATGACGGCAGTGCGCATTACCGAGCCGCTGCCGATGACCTGTGCGTCAATGATGTGTCCGATGCCAACCAGGGCAAAAATCAGAATCTTCTTGAAAATACCCTTGAAGCCGACTTCGCTGGACAGCTTCTTGTCCACCACGGCGCACATGATGCCGGTGATGTAGTCGATGACTACGAAAGCCAGAAGCGCATAAAGCAAGCCGTCACATCCTCCCAAGAACCATCCCAGCCAGCCGCCGATACCGGCGAACACCACCTGAATGGTCGTCCAGAATTCTTTCATGTTGTTTGTCCTCCTTTGAAATTTGAAAATGAGTATGAAAAAAGGCACTCCGCAGAGCGCCTTGATTCCG
>OIYV01000094.1_pt1 | contig 63779 bp, 66 predicted proteins | sample 1588251 | NCBI WGS metagenome assembly OIYV01 (sample SAMN03283282) | human gut metagenome | biome: human-associated habitat; material: feces | host: Homo sapiens | place: Peru | collected 2012
TGTGATAATATTCTAATACCCTTATTTATTTCTCTACAAAATACTAAGAAAGGAATGCTTTTATGAAAGAGTATAGAGATTTCAGAAAAGGAATTTGGACAGTAGAAATACTCCAAGATGAAAACAATGTGTCTAAGAAAATTCTTGAATATTCTGTAAGAGATTTCTATGGACCAACAATGCAATTCAGAGAGACAATAATAAAAGGCAAAATCCCTCAAATTGAACCATTACCAGACACTTATATGTGTGATGAGACTTCTGTATCCGTTGGCGCTGAAAAACTGGCTGAACAGTTTTCGACAGAGTATTATAAAAAGAAAGGAAAGTTTTATCTTGTTTCAAAATTTGGGACAATATTGATTAATTCTGAAAAGACAGGCGAAATCATCAAAGATTTCAAATGTAAAATTCGAATTTTTTAAGTAGAGAAAAAGGGGTTAGTTAATCCCGAGCGGATAAACAGTAAAATGTTTATCCGCTCAAATTTTTTTTATTCAACAAAGAGACTATAATCACTATTGCCTTTGAAATTTCCGAATTTTATTAGAAAATCTCAAACTTGTGAGAAAAAAGTGCATAAAGCCACTTTTTTTAATAAATTTTCAAAAAATGGAAATAATAGTAAAAAGTATTATAGGAGTAAATAATGTTTTTTCTATTAGTTATTATAATTATTATTTTCATAGTATTTTTAATTTTTCTTGTACTATTAGTATCTAATCTAGAAATAAATATAGAAAAAATCCAATTAAATACCATAAAAAAACCAATGATAGAGAATATTTTGATATTTATAAAATTAAAAATTTTTAATAAAATAACTTTTTTTAAAGTCAAAATAGACAATAAAAAAATAGAAAAAATGAAAAAATCAAAATTTGTAAATAGCAAATTATTAAGAAAGATTATTTATAAACAAAAAATAATATTAAGAGCAAAAATAATGAAAATAGTTAAAAACCTAGACATTAATCTTGAACAGATAAATTTGAAATTAGTGATAGGATTAATAGATACAATGGCTACAATACTATCAATTCCAATACTTTCAACAATTATTTCTATAATTATAGCAAGAACTACAAAAGAATATAAAAAAGAAAAATGCAAGTATACTATAATACCGAATTATAGTAAAAATTTAGTCATTAAAATTCAATTAGATTGTATAATAAGCTTCAAATTAGTAAATATTATGAATGTAATATATATTTTGTTAAAAGAAGGAAGTGAAAAAAATGATGAGAGAACATCCAATAGAAGGGCTTATGGCTGCAGCAATGGACAGTATTCAAGATATGATAGATGTTAACACAATAATAGGCGATCCCATTGAAACTAGCAATAATGTTGTTATTATTCCAATTTCTAAAGTAAGCTTTGGGTTTGCAGCAGGAGGAAGCGAGTTTAGCGAAGAAACTATAGATGAGTATACAAAGAAAGATAAAGACGAAGAAGAAATAAAATACAAATTACCTTTTGGAGGAGGAGCAGGAGCGGGAGTAAGCATAAATCCCGTTGCATTTATAATAGTTCAAGAAAAAAATGTAAAACTATTACCAGTAAACCACTCTTCAACAATAGATAGATTATTGGATTATGTACCTGATTTGTTCGAAAAGATAGGCAAGAAAATTAATAAAAATAATATAATTAAAAATGAGATAGATGAAATAATAAAAAAGGAAGAAACACATAAAGAAGAGGACAAAGCAAAAAAGAAAGATGAAGAAGAGTATGAAGTAGAATATCAAGACGATGAACTAGATGATTAGATAAATTGGGAACGAATGGGGACAGTCCCCTTTTGTTATTCAACAAAAGAGGGACAGTCCCTAGAATCGTTCATACAAATTCCAATTTATCAAAAGATGAAGTCATAATTTTACGCTAACTTATTGAATTTTTTATAATTTAACTGTATAATTTTCTAAGTATAAGAAAGGTGTTGTGACAAAAATGATTGATTCTAGCATTAATAATATTGAAAATTTAAAAAAATATAAGCATATACATATGATAGGAATTGGCGGCATCAGTATGAGCGGTATTGCAGAAATTTTACACAATTTTGGAATATTTGTTACTGGTTCTGATTGCACAAGAAGCAAAATTACAGATAGATTGTCTAGTAGAGGCATTTTTGTTTCTATAGGTCACGAAACTAACTTAGTAAAAAAAGCCGACCTTGTAGTGTATTCTGCTGCCGTAAAGCAAAATGATCCTGAACTTATAGAAGCAAGAAATCGCAATATAAAAATTGTAGAGAGATGCGACTTTGTTGGTTATTTAACAAGAATTTATAAAGACACCATTGGTATTGCTGGTACCCACGGGAAAACCACTACCACTTCCATGGTTTCTTTGTGCTTCTTAGAAGCTGGTCTTGACCCTACAATTCAAGTTGGTGCAATATTAAAGCAAATAAATGGAAATAATAGAGTTGGAAATAGCGATTACTTTATTTTGGAATCTTGTGAATATGTAGAAAGTTTTTTAAAATTTAGTCCTAAATCTACAATAGTTTTAAATATTGATAATGATCATTTGGATTACTTTAAGAATTTAGATAATATAAAAAATGCTTTTTCTAAATATGTTGCGCTTCTACCTTATGATGGTTTATTAGTTGTAAATGCAGATGACCCAGATTGTATGGCTTTACGCTCTTCTACAGAAGCTCGTGCTGTAACTTTTGGAATAAAATGCGATAAGGCTAATTTCATAGCTAGAAACATAACATTTGATGAAAATGGTTTTTCTAAATTTGATGTTTATCATAATAATACTTACTACTCTGAAATAAAATTGTCTGTTCCTGGTATTCATAATGTTTTAAATGCATTAGCTTGTATCTCACTTTGTTTTGAATACGGTATAGATAAATTTGCAATAAAATCTGCTCTTTTAAAATTTACAGGAGCAAATAGAAGGTTCGAGTTTATAGGTTCATATCAAAATATAAACATTTATGATGATTATGCTCATCATCCTAGTGAAATTTTAGCTACTGCCAAAGCATTAAAAAATAAAAAATATCGTCAATCTTGGGTGGTATTTCAACCTCATACATATAGTAGAACCAAATTATTATTAGAAGATTTTGCAAATGTTTTAACTAATTTTGATAATATCATAATTACAGATATATACGCAGCTCGTGAAGCTAATACTTTTAATATCTCTGCTAAAGATTTAGTTGATAAAATAAAACTTTTAGGTAAAGATGCTATTTATATGTCTAATTTCGATGACATTGCAACATACATAAGAGAGCGTGCATGCCCTAACGATATTATTCTAACTATAGGTGCAGGTACAATTACAGAGCTTGGTAAAAAAATACTTAGGTAACAAAGCGACTTTAGTCGCCCTTTGTTCTCGCCGATTCGAGTTTGCGAATAAAATGAGCAAATCTCAAAGGCAATAGCGATTATAGCATTTTTTATATACTAGGAAATTTCTCATATATAAAAAAATAAGTCTCCTTATCAGGAGGCTTATTTATAATATAAGGGAAATTTAAGTCACTTTGTTCTTTTATCTCATCATATATATTCCTATAACAATTATTCCTAGTATTACTCTATATATAGCAAATATCTTGAAACTTCCTTTTTTTAAGTAGTCTAGTAGAAATTTAATAACAAAAATTCCAACTATAAAGCTTGTAATTACACCTATTACAAAAGGAATACTAAACACGAAATCTTTTAGCTTGTAAATAGTAGCAGCAAACACTATTGGTGCTGACAACATAAATGAATACTTAGCAGCCGATTCTCTTGTTACTCCCATAAGTCTTCCTGCTGTCATTGTTACTCCAGAACGTGACACTCCTGGTATAAAAGCTAAACATTGTGATAACCCAATTAAAAATGTTTGTTTTAAATTCATATTCTCATATTCTGTACTTGACTTACATTTTTTATCTACAAAATATAAAACTATTCCCATTATTATTAATGCAATCGCTATAATTATTGGTTTCGTTAAGTAATCCTCTAAAAAGTGATCTAATATAAATCCAATAACTCCTCCTGGAATTGTTGCTAGTACTATGTACCAAAACATTTTTCCTTCTTTAGTTTTTTCTTTTTTTACAACTTGGTTAAATCCACCAATAATTAATTTTATCCAATCATTAAAGAAAAATATTAATATTGCAAGCAAAGTTCCTGCATGTAGAGCGACATCAAATGCTTCAAAATCCTTTACGAATTCCTGCGATTGAGTCCAGTTAAATATCCATGGTATTAAATTTAAATGTGCAGAACTTGATATTGGTAAAAGTTCCGTAAGTCCTTGTACTATTCCTAATATAATTGATTGAAATATTGTCATTTTATATTTTCCTCCTCTGTTTATTTTATATTCAAAATTTTATTTGTTTATGATTATTTAAACTTTTTAGTTTTCTTTTCATTTAAAACTTTTGTTAAATCATAAGTGTTGTCCAAATATTCTGAAATTTCTTTTTCTTTATCTGTTTCTATAACATCTTTAGTTTCATTATTCATAGGTTTTTCTATTATTTGTTTAATAGGAAAGAATATAGGTTCATTAATTGCTTTGTCATAATATTTTGAATCTATTTCTATAGCTCTATTTATAAATATTCCACTCTTATTTTTATCATTCTTTATAATATATATTTTAGCAAGTTGGTAGTATGATTTTGCTTCTGTTTCTCCATACAAGCTCTGCGTAAAATATTTTTCTGCTGATTCTATATCTCTATATAATAGGGCTATTTGTCCTAATCTATAGTAAGAATTATAAAAGTTTGAATCTATTTCTATTGTTTTTTCAAAGCACTCTTTCGCTAGAGAAAATTCATTTACCATGCTATATACTACACCTAAGTTGTAATACAAATCTGCTTTATCTGGATTATACTTTATCGCTTGGGTATATATATGTGCAGCATTCTTAAATTTTTTGCTCTCAATTAATAAGTCTCCGAAGCATTTTATTGGCTTCATATAGCTCAGGTTTTTTCTTAACTAATATTGTAAGCATTTCTATTGCTTCTTTATCTTTTTTTAAATCTTTTAACAATTTTGAAATTTTAAAATATGACTTATAATCGTTTCCTCTAACATCTAGTACTTTAACATATTCGTCAATAGCCTTTCTCATTCCGCCTTCTTTTTCATATATTTCTGCTAACATTTTGTGTCCCATGTAACTTTTATCATATTTTGATACTAGTTTCATTAAGATTTCCTTTGCTTTCTTTCTTTTTCCAGTTAACAATAAAATTTTACTTACGCTAACATATATTAGTTCGCTAAAGTTAATCCCTTTACCTTCTAACACTAAAACAGCTATCGGAAAAATCAAACATAAAAAATATATAATGAATTTTGATACCATTCCTGTAAAAATATTAAATATTATTTTAATAAAGTTCAACAATATTCCTATTGCTTGTATTCCCAATATAACTAAATATGTAGTGTCATTCTTTCTTATTAATTTAAATACGAATATATAAAGAAATAACAGCAAAGCCACTAAACTAAATAATATTTTTTCAATCATGTTTTATTTCTCCTTACTCTGCAAATTTTTCATTATAATTCTCAATTGCTTTTTGTATAATTTTCTCCGCTTCTTTTCTTCCTAAAACCTTTTCTACTACTGTTTGTTTATCTTCTAATTGTTTGTACACTTCAAAAAAGTGCATTATTTCAGAAGATATATGACTTGGCAAATCTTCAATATCTTTATATGCATTCAAGAAAGGATCCTTTTTTGCTACAGCTATTATTTTTTCATCATTTTGCTCTGAATCTATCATTGTTATTACTCCAATTGGATAGCATTCTACTAATGTCATTGGATCAACATTTTCTTGACACAATACTAAAACATCTAAAGGGTCATTATCGTCTGCGTATGTTCTTGGAATAAAGCCATAATTTGCAGGATAATGTGTTGCTGTATATAACACTCTATCTAATCTTAGCATACCTGTTTCTTTATCTAATTCATACTTGTTTTTACCACCTTTTGTAATCTCTATTACTGCTATAAAATCATCTTTTTTTATTCTTTCTTCTTTTATATCATGCCATATATTCATTCTTATCTCCCCTTTCGTTATTTTTTTCAACATATATATTTTAATTCATTTTTACTGAAATGTCTATATTGTATATAGAACAAATCTGAAAAAATCTTTGATTTTTTCAGATTTGTTCATGCACGAAAATTATAGATTATCGGATATTTTTTTAGCTGGGACGAAGACCCATTCGTTCCAATTGTTTCAAAAGCTACTTGAGCTTCCTCCGGCCTCCGTGAAGAACCTCCTCCTCCTGAAAAGCCCCCACTTGAAAAGCCTCCTTTATCAGATTTTCCTCCAGTATTAAGTACAGGAATTCCAGCTATTTTAACAGTTTTACCAGTTTTGAATTCATAAAATTCAACTATAGATATTATAAATCCTAATGCTAAAAAACTACCACATGTAATAATATACATAATTTTTTCTAGTACTGTCGTATTAAATTGTATTACTTTATAGCATAAATATAAGTTTATAATTATTGACAATATAATATAAATAGTAAAAAATATAATCATATTTTTTTGATTTTGCTTTTTTAATCTACTGTTTCTAACTTTTCTATATACTTCTAATTTTGATATAAAAATTGTTAAAATAATAAAACTAAGCAAAAACAAACCTATCAAACCATTTGTTTCATTTGATTTTTTAGCTTCTTGAAATTCAATTTCTGTTTCATATTCTTTGCATACTTCTTCTAGAATTGCGCTATAACCATTTTTTATTCCCTCATCATAATTATTGTTTTTTTAATATGGAATAATGTATTGGGCTTGTATCCTCCCTGTTTTTCCATCTGTAAGAACTCCTTCTAATCCATAGCCAACTTCTATTCTAATTCGTAGGAAATTTTTTAATTTTTACATTGTATAATTTAACGGCATCATTGTAATCTTTTCTTGCTGTTGCAATTCTGATGAAAAATTAATTGAATTGGATAATTTAGTTTCTCCTTTGATAAAAAATGGACAAACTATTGCACATATCTACAAAACACAAGATTTAAAATGCTCTAGGTCTTCTTTATACAATTATATTGACCAAAACAAATTAACAGCAAGATAGCAAATCTTTATATAATTTGCTATCTTAAAACAGTTCTAAAATATACTCCCTTTCGAATATTTCTACCTACTAACAAATATATCTATCTGTTTTTTATTTATAACTACTCAATTTGTATAAATGTCAATAGAAAAATGTACTTTTTTTCCAGTTTGAAAAATGTACGAAAATTCCAGTTTAGAATATATATTTTGGAGGGGAACAACCCCCTCTAAAATTTTAGAAAAATTTTTCTTCTCTATAATCTTTTTCTAGCATAATATCTTTTTTATTACAATGATATGCTAGATATCATCTTTAACTATATTTAGATTTTATACTTTATTGTATTCTTTTATTTCTATTTCGGATTTACTATTTATTCTTCCCCTTATAATTATTTTGTCTCTTTCTTTAATGCTTTTTAATATTGAATCTGCCACATCATTATAACAAACTATTTTTAATGTTTGCTTATCCAATGTCTTTAGTTTGAATTTTACTTTGGAAAAGTATCTTTTATTATTTACCACAAACTTAAATTCAATTTTTCCATTTATTGTTCCTATTATATATATTTCGTTCATATATTTCCTTCATTATAATTTGCATATATTCAATTACCAGCTCTGCCAATGGGGACGGAGAATTTTGCCAATGGGGACGGAGAATTTTGACAACATAAAAAATGAAGTGATAAATAAATTTCAACAAAGATTCTGAAATAATATGGTTGTCAAAAAACTCCGTCCCCATTAACCACATTTTGGCTTATGTTAAACGGGCTATAAATTAAGATTGCCTCTTTTTTTGTCGGATTAATGAAAAATTTATTTTTCATTAATTTGTTCAAAGATAACATATTAATTTTTACAAACAATGTGTCGACAGCCCTTTGAGGCGGGAGAATACCCGTGAGCTTGAGACCATTGTTTTTAAAATTAATATGTTATCTTGTTTAATTAATAATGCAGGCAATTAAAATCTCCCCTACAGCGTTTGCAATTATTTTTTATAATTTTTTGGGCGTATGCAATACACCCCTACATTTACTCTACATTATTCTAATTTAAAAATTCAGGACAGTACCTATAATTTTTTTCAAATATTTTTTCGGGCAGACACAGGGCCTGCCCCTACATTTTTGCTCGGTTCTACGATGGGCAACAACACCTACAGTGTTTGCAACATATATTACATTTTGGTGTCCGTTAAACGGGCTATAATCTTAAAATACCTCGTTCTTCATCGAATTGATGAAAATTTTCCTAGTATTAAAAAAAAATCATTTGATAAGTTAATATATCAAATGACTTTTTGGCGGAGACGAGAGGATTTGAACCTCCGCGGCCCTTACGAACCCTAGCAGTTTAGCAAACTGCCCCCTTCAACCACTTGGGTACGTCTCCATATTTAATTAATATTTACTATTCAAAAGTGAATAATGAAGAGTACATACTTGCTTTTTTATTTCAATAAACTAATTCTTATACTTTTCATTATTCACTCTTTTTTGTCTCTTACTTACAGTAAGTTTGGCGGAGAGGGTGGGATTCGAACCCACGGTAGGCTACAAACCTACGCCAATTTTCAAGACTGGTGCCATAAACCAACTCGACCACCTCTCCATTTAGTTGCTATTTATAGCAACCTTTTATATATTAACACAATTTATCCGTATTTGTCAATACATTTCTTACTGTTTTATTAATTCTAATAATCTTTCTAGTTCTTCATTTGTTGAATATTGAATTGTAATTGTTCCACTTCTTTTTTTTGCATTTAATTTTACCTTTGTTCCAAAAAAACTTTGGAATGAATCTTCTATATCTCTGTATATTGCTTCATATTTATTATCTTTTTTACTTCTTGCTTCTCTTGTATTTTTTACTTTTCTTTCTATGTCTCTTACCGTATCTCCATTTTCAATTATTCTTAATGCTGCTTTATATTGCTTTTCTACATCATCTATTGCCATTAAAGATCTACAATGGCACTCTAACAATTTACCTTCCTCTGCTAACTTCATTATCCTTGGATCTAAATTCAATAACCTTACAGTATTAGCTAATGCACTTCTACTAATTCCAACCATATCAGCTAGTTCTTGTTGTGTCAATTCATATTCATCTAATAATTGCTTAAATCCTCTAGCCTTTTCTATTGGATTTAAATCTTCTCTCTGAATATTTTCTATTAATGCTATTTCTCTATTTTTTCTTTCGTCATTATCTCTTACTATACATGGTATTTCCGTTAATCCCGCAATTTTTGAAGCTCTCCATCTTCTTTCTCCTGCTACTATCATATAATAGTTGTCTTTCTTGTTTACTATTATTGGTTGAATTACCCCATACCTTTTAATTGATTTTGCCAAATCCTCTAAACTTTCACTGTCAAAGTGCTTTCTTGGTTGTTCTTTATTTGGCTCTATTTCAATCACTTTAATATTTTGTACTAATTCTTCACCCTCTTTTAATATTTTTTCTTCTTCTGCCTGTGTTAATGGTTTATCACTAAACAATGCGTCTAGCCCTTTACCTAATCCTGTTTTTTTTGCCATTGTATTCACTTTCCTTTCTTTTTATTTTGCGTGCTTTCCTTTACTATCATTTTCGTTTGCCTTCATCAACTCTTTAACAAATTTCTCATAACTTTTTGCTCCCTTTGACCTTGGATCATATACTGTAATAGGCATTCCATAGCTTGGTGCTTCACTTAATTTTACGTTTCTTGGAATAACTGTTTTATATACCTTGTTCTCAAAATATCTCTTAACTTCTTTAACAACTTGATTAGATAAGTTTGTCCTAATGTCAAACATAGTCAATAATGCGCCTTCGATTTCCAAACTTTTGTTTAGGTGTCTTTTTACTAAATCTATTGTATTCATCAGTTGTCCAAGACCTTCCAAAGCATAGTATTCACATTGAACTGGTATTAAAACACTATCAGATGCGGTAAATGCATTTAATGTAATTAAACCTAATGAAGGAGGGCAATCAATTATTATGTAATCATAATTATTCTTTTTTGGATCTAATTTTTCTTTTAGTCTGTACTCTCTTTTCTCCATATTAACAAGTTGTACCTCTGCCCCTGCTAAATTTATATTTGAAGCACATATATCTAGATTTTTTATTTTAGTCTTTTGAATTGCTTCATTCAATTCTATATCTTCAATTAATAAGTCATACACTGAAATTTCTACTTCTTTATCTCCACCTACGCCACTTGTTGCGTTGCCTTGTGGGTCTGCATCTATCATTAATACTTTTTTTCCTTTTTTAGCTAAGATAGTGCTTAAATTTATTGCGGTAGTAGTCTTTCCGACTCCTCCTTTTTGATTTGCTATTGATATTACTTTTCCCAAATTGATTGCCTCCATTTATAAAAAATTTAACATATTAATAATATAAAAATATTATTAATATGTCAATGAAATTTTTTAAAATATTTTATTTTTTTGTATCTTCTACATATTCTAAGCAATCGGCTCCTTTGCGGGTGTGCCAGGCTTTCTAGGGTATTGCTTTGGTGTTTCCCTTACTTTTTTTATTAATATAATATTTCTAGAAATATCTGTACTAGGAAGTACCATTTTATCTACTTTTATTATTTCACCACCTAAAATATTTAGAGCTTTCTTTGATTGTTCTATTTCCTCATCTATGTTAGAACCTTTCATACAAATACATTTTCCGCCAACTTTTACTAATGGCATCATATATTCTAATAAGATATTTAATTTTGCTACCGCTCTTGAGGTGACTACATTGTAATGCTCTCTATGATTACAGTTTTTTCCTATTTCTTCAACTCTGCCATGTATCGCCTCTACATTATTAAGTTTAAGAGCATCTTTAACCTTTAATAAGAAATTTATTCTCTTGTTTAATGAATCTACTAGTGTTATTTTATTCTCCATTTTTGTTATTGCAAGTGGTATACCTGGAAATCCAGCACCTGTTCCAATATCAATTATTGTTTCTCCTTCTTCAATATATTTATTTATTGTTAAACTATCTATAAAATGTTTTAATATTACCTCATTTTCTTCTGTTATTGCGGTTAAATTAATTTTTTCATTCCATTCTAATAGTAATTTCATATATTGATAGAATTGTTTGCACATTTGTTCATCTATTTCAACATCAATTTTTCTTGATAATTCTATAATTGTTTTATTAAAGTTTTCCATTCTTAAATTTTTCCTTTCATTTGCTCTAAATATACTAATAATACTGATATATCAGCTGGTGAAACACCTGATATTCTGCTTGCTTGTCCTACTGATATAGGTTTTACTTTGTCTAATTTTTGTCTAGCCTCTAATCGTAATCCTTTTATTTCATCATATCTTATTTTTTCTGGTATTACTTTATTTTCTAATTTTTTAAATTTTTCTACTTGCTCTTCTTGTAACTTTATATATCCTTCATATTTTATTTGTATTTCTACCTCTTCTTTTACTTCGTTTGGTAAATCTTCTCTTTCTATATCTATTGGTTGCAATATTTCATATGTAATTTCTGTTCTTTTTAGCAAATCAGCTAATTTTACACCTGTATCTATTGAAGAAGAATTAAATTTTCTTAATAATTGATTTACTTCATCAGTTGGCTTTATTGTTGTTTTTTTCAATCTATTTATCTCTTCTTCTATCATCTCTTTTTTATTTTTGAATTCATTATATCTTTTTTCACTTATTAAGCCTACCCTATATCCTATTGGTGTCAATCTTAAATCCGCATTGTCCTGCCTTAGTAGTAATCTATATTCTGCCCTTGAGGTCATCATTCTATATGGCTCGTTTGTCCCTTTGGTAACTATATCATCAATCAAAACACCTATATATCCATCTGATCTTTTTAAAATTAATGGAGTTTCCTTTTTTATTTTCAAACCTGCATTAATTCCTGCCACTAAGCCCTGAACAGCTGCTTCTTCATATCCAGATGTTCCATTTATTTGTCCTGCAAAAAACATTCCTTCTATTTTTTTATGCTCTAATGATAGCTTAAGTTCCATAGGATTTATACAATCATATTCTATAGCATATGCCGGTCTTGTAAATTCCACATTTTCTAAGCCAGCTATTGTTCTATACATCTCTATTTGCACGTCTTCCGGAAGTGATGAGCTCATTCCTTGCACATACATTTCTTCTGTATTTTCTCCCATAGGTTCTATAAATATTTGGTGTCTCTCTTTATCAGCAAATCTTACTACTTTATCTTCTATAGATGGACAATATCTTGGTCCTGTAGCATCTATTTTACCAGAATATAATGGTGAACGATATAAATTTTTCCTTATAACTTCATGAGTTTTTTCATTTGTATATGTTAAGTAACATGGCAACTGTTTTGTAACCTTGTCAATTTTGTCCTCTAGTGAAAAAGCTTCTGGATTAATATCTCCTTCTTGTATTTCCATTTTAGAAAAATCTACGCTTTTTCTATTAATTCTTGCAGGAGTCCCAGTTTTAAATCTAAATATTTCTATATTTAATCTTTTTAATACATCCGCAAGTTTAATAGATGGAAATACTCCATCTGGTCCACTATCATAATTGGTTTCACCTATATGTATTTTTCCCCTTAAATATGTTCCTGTCGCAATTATTACACATTCAACATTATAAATTGCACCTACATTTGTCTCTATACTTTTTACCTTATCATTTTCTACACATATATCCACAATTTCTGCTTGTTTAAGAAATAGATTCTCTTGTTTTTCCAATGTATGTTTCATTTCTGCTTGATATTTTTTTCTGTCCGCCTGTGCCCTTAAAGAATACACAGCTGGTCCTTTTGATGTATTTAACATTCTTATTTGTGTAAAAGATTTGTCTATATTCTTGCCCATCTCTCCCCCTAGGCAGTCTAATTCTCTAACCAAATGACCTTTTGAACTTCCTCCTATGTGTGGATTACATGGCATATTTGCAACTGCTTCTAATGTAGTAGAAAATAGTAAAGTTTTTAAACCCATTCTTGCAGTAGCAAGTGCTGCTTCACATCCAGCATGGCCTGCGCCAATAACTGCTATATCATATTTTCCTGCATCATATTTCATATATACATTCTCCTTTTTTCATTAAACCCATTATTTAAGCCGTTTTCCATGAAACAGAAACACGGTTTTGTCCAAACACTATTTTTATCAATATTTATATTTTTTATTATTTAGTCCATTATATTTAAAAACGTTTTGTCTTTTTGTCAAATAACGCCACTTTTGTTTTCAATATTTTCCTTTGTATCCCTACTCTTGCAAGGCTTTACTTATAGGTTAAATTTTATTTTCCAAGACAAAATTTAGAAAAAATTTCGTTTATAATATCTTCTGACACATTATCGCCTGTTATCTTACTTAAATCTTCTAATATTTGCTTTATATATATTGCAATAATATCTATTGGCATATTTTCATCAATTGTTTTTATAGCGTTAATAACATTTTTTATTGCCATACTTATCTGATTCTTGTGCCTAATGTTTGTTATAACCGTTTCTTCTCCTTTTTCTATCTCCTCAAAATCAAACATTTCTGTTATCGCATCATATAGTTCATTTAAGCCATTTTTTGTTTTAGTAGATATCTTTATTGTCTTTTTATTTAAACTGGCTATTTTTTTATTCTCGTCGTTCATCTTATCTTCCTTATCTATTTTGTTTAATAAGATAATGGCATTTTTATTTTTTATTAATTCCAATATTTTTTCATCATCTTCTTCTAAATTATTTGAATTATCAAAAATTGCAATTATTAAGTCAGATTCATCAATTAAATTTATAGCTTTTTCTACTCCAATTTTTTCTATTTTATCACTTGTATTTCTTATTCCAGCTGTATCCACAATTTTTATAGGAATTCCATTTATAGAAATATACTCTTCTATTGTATCTCTTGTTGTACCTTCTATTTCACTAACAATAGCTCTGTCTTCCTTTAACAGTAAATTCAAAAGCGACGACTTACCTGTATTAGGTTTTCCAATTATAACTGTTTTTACTCCATCTCTTAATATTTTACCATTATCAAAACTTTTTTCTAAATGTTCTAATTCTTCTTTTACAGATTTTAATTTTTTTTCAACACTCTTCTGTGTAACATTTTCTATATCATACTCTGGATAATCTATTGTTGCTTCTATGTCTGCCATTATGTCTAATAGTTGTTTTTTTATCAGATTTATTTCCTTTGAAAGTCCTCCCTTAAGTTGATTTATAGAAGCCTTTGCTTCTCTACTTGTTTTAGAATTAATCAAATCCATGACAGATTCTGCTTGCGCTAAATCCATTCTTCCATTTAAGAAAGCCCTTTTTGTAAATTCTCCTGGTTCAGCCAATATAGCCCCATTTTTTATACATAATTCTAAAATTTCTTTTTCTACAACGATTCCCCCGTGAGAATTAATTTCGCACATATCCTCTGTTGTATAGCTTTTTGGACTTTTAAAGTATGAAACTAAAACCTCATCTATTTTTTCATTAGTTTCTTTATTTACTATGTATCCATATTTAATAGAATAACCTTTTATTTTATCTATATTTTCTTTTTTAGCAGGTTCAAATATTTTGTCTAAAATATCAAAACATTCTTTTCCGCTCATTCTTATTATACCTATTCCTCCTGCTCCCATCGCAGTTGATATAGCAGCAATTGTATTCATTATTATCCTCCTAAAAAAGTCAAAGTTAGAAATAGTGTTAAAACTAAAATCTGAACTTTGACTTCTGATTTTTATTATTTATTTTTTGATATAACTATTTTTCTATAAGGTTCTTCTCCCTTACTAAATGTTTTTACTTTCTCATTATTTTGTAATCTAGTATGTATTATTTTTCTCTCATATGCTGGCATTGGTTCTAGCATTATAGTTTTTCCTGTTTTTATTACAGTTTTTGAAATTTTGTCTGCTAAATCCTCTAAAACCTTTTTTCTTTTTTCTCTATAACCTGCAATATCTAATATTATTCTTACCTTCCCCATTACATTTTTATTAGCAATTGTAGACATTACTATCTGTATTGAATTTAAGGTTTCTCCTCTATAGCCTATTAGCTTACTTGAATCATTTCCCTTTAATTCAACATTTATGTCATTTCCATTTACCTTTATATCATAATCAAAATCTTCAAACTTTGTAGAGAATTCATCTAAAAAAACTGTTAAATTCTTTTTTGCTATTTCTATTTGCTCTGGAGTAATTTGATTAACATGTTCTTGCATTGGAGCATAATGTTCTTTTACATCTTTTAATGTTAGCTCCACTTTTACCACTCTTGGTGCTAAAATACTAAAGAAGCTTCTTTTTTCTGCATTTTCTAATACCTTTATGTTTACTTTATCCTTTGATACATTTAGTTGTTTTAATCCATTTTCTATTGCTTCTGCTGTAGTTTTTCCCTCTGCTATTACGCTATTCATTTTCAATTTCCTCCTTTTGATTTATAAATTTATCTATAATTAATCTTTCAATTATCATTAATACATTACTTATAAACCAATATAACGCTAATCCTAAAGGAGCTATAATTGCTATTAATACAGACATTATTGGCATCATATATGACATATTATTATTCATTTGTTGCATCATTTCCATTTCGTCTGGTTGTTTTTCTTCTTTTATGTTATCTTTATCGTTCGCTTCACATAACAATTTTTTCTCTTTTTTTGTATTATTTTTATTACTCATCTTTGTTGTTAATTTTATTGAAATTATAGAAGAAATAACATACAGTATTGGAATTATATATACCTTATAATCATCCAAGCTTTGTGTTGGTACTTTACTTAAATCTAATCCTAAGAATTCCATATTTATATATACTTCTGGATCTTCTGCCGCTTTTTTATTTATTATTGCTATTTCTGTATATGAAGAATTCGTTCCATCTTCTTTTAGCTCTTGAGCATATTTTTCTATTATTTCTGGATTAATTTTTTTCATATATGTTAGAGGCTTACTTACAAGCCAAAATACAGATAATATTATTACTATTTGTAAAATCCCACTAAGGCAACCACTAAATGGCCCCATTTTTTCTCTTTTATATAACTCTATTGTCTCTTGATTTAATCTTTCCGGATTTGACCTGTATTTTTCCTGTATTTCTTTCATTTCTTTTTGCAGTTTAGCATTTTTCTTTAATGCTTTTTGCTGTTTTATTGTTATTGGTATTAAAATTATTCTAAGTAATACAGAAAAGACAATTATTGCAATTCCATAATTATTAAATATTCCATACAAAAAATTTAACACGTAGCCAAATATTTCTGAAATAAAACCCATATTTACTATCATTCCTTCCTTAGGCATGAACTTTTTTAATATATTTAATTTTTTACTACTTTAAAGGGTCATATCCACCTTTTGAAAATGGATTACACTTTAAAATTCTGATTATTCCTAAACAAACTCCTCTAATTGAGCCATACTTTTCTATTGCTTGTTTTGTATATTCTGAACAAGATGGATAATACTTACACTTAATTCCTGTAGAACTGATTAATGGTGATAGCCTTTTTTGATAAAATAAAATCATCTTTATAAATATAGCTTTCATTCCATTATTCCTGCCTTGCTAAAAATATTTTCCATATCTTTTTTTATAGTGTGAAAGTTCAATTCATCTATTTCAGTGTTTTTATTCCATAGAAATACTATATTATTTCCTTTTTTTATCTTATTTTCAATTAGTCTATAATTTTCTTTTATTTTCCTCTTTATGTTATTTCTTTTAACTGCGTTACATAATTTGGAACTAATTGCAATTCCTATTAAGTTTTCATTGAGTTTGTTCTTAGAAATATAAATAAGAATTTGTTTTCCCGCGTACATCTTTCCTTTTGTTAACACATTTTTAAACTCATAATTTTTTCTTAATGTTTTCTTTTTTTTCATAAAATCACTCAAATTCTATATTTTCTATTTCAAAAAGGTCACATTCACGTGACCTTTTCTCTTACGCACTTATTTTTTTTCTTCCTTTTGCACGTCTTGCCTTTAATATTTTTCTTCCTGATGCTGTTTTCATTCTTTTCATAAAACCATGTTCTTTTTGTTCTTGTCTTTTTTTAGGTTGATATGTTCTTTTCATTTTTGCACCTCCTGCATATTATTTCTCTATCGTAATAGATATATTTAACTTTATTTTCACAAGTAGTATAATTATATAACACTTAATATGAATATGTCAATATTTAGAAGTAACTTTTCACAATTTTTAAAAGTTTTCCACATTTATTTATTTTATGTATTGACTATTTTGTTACATTTTTGATATGATAGAAAAACAGTAGGGCAACAAGACTTTTCTAGATTTTTGTTTTTACTATTTTATAATAATAAATTTATTTACACACAGAGTTATCAACATTTGTGGATAACTCTGTGGATAACTGGAAGGATTGAAAAAGAAATGCAGAGGGAAGAATTAGATGAATTTTTAGAAAAAACAAAAGAATTGTTAAAAGGTGAAGTTACAAAAATATCTTATGAGACATGGATTAAAGATTTAGAATTGCAAAGTATGGATAATAACACTATCGTTTTAGTAGCACATACACAATTCCAAAAAGATTCCATAATGTCACGTTATTATGAATTATTCAAAAACACTTTTAAATATTTAACAAACAAAGAATGGGATATTACAGTTATATTAAATGAAGATAATGAAGATGAGCAAGAATCATCTATATCACAAGTAGGACAATACACTCAAACTTTAAATTCTAACTTAAATCCTAAATATACGTTTGAAAGTTTTGTTGTTGGAAATAACAATAGATTTGCACATGCTGCTGCGTTAGCTGTAGCAGAAGCTCCTGCCACATCATATAATCCACTTTTTTTATATGGTGGCGTTGGTTTGGGCAAAACTCATTTAATGCATGCTATTGCAAATGAAATATTAGTACATAATAAAAATACAAGTATATTATATGTTACTTCTGAAAAATTCACTAATCAATTAATTAATGCAATTAAAGATAATAAAAACGAACAATTCAGAAATAAATATAGAAATATAGATGTATTGTTAATAGATGATATTCAATTTATTGCAGGTAAAGAAAGAATTCAAGAAGAATTTTTTCATACTTTTAATGCGCTTCATGAAAGTGGTAAACAAATAGTTATATCTAGTGATAGGCCTCCTAAAGATATTAATTTTCTAGAAGATAGATTAAAGTCAAGGTTTGAATGGGGTCTTATTGCTGACATTTCAAATCCAGATTATGAAACACGTTTAGCTATTTTAAGAAAGAAAGCACAATTAGATAATATTATTATAGATGACGATATTTTATCTAACATTGCTACAAAAATAGATTCTAATATAAGAGAATTAGAAGGTACATTAAATAAATTAATTGCTAAAGCTTCTTTAATCAATAGTCCAATAACTATGGAGATGGCTGAAAAAGCAATTAATGATGTTGTTACTCAAAAAGAAAAAGTACTTTCAATAGAATTGATACAAGAAACAATTTCTAAATATTTTAATATTACTGTTAATGATTTAAAAGGAATAAAAAGGTCTGCTGATGTAACATTTCCTAGACAAATTGCAATGTATTTATGTAGAAGTGTTGCTGGACAACCATTGACAGTGATAGGAGCTAAATTTGGAAAAAGAGATCATACTACAGTTTTACACGCTTGTAATAAAATCGAGAATGAAGTAAAAGAAAATCCAAGCACAAAAAGAATTGTGGATAGTGTTAAAAACTTGCTTACATCAGACAAATAATTCATATATAAATAACTATATGGTTTTTTCAAAAATTTGTGTTTGATAAAATTGTGTTTGCAAAAAAAATCGCTTTCTCTTCCTACGGAAACAATGCATTAGATATTCACATATAATTGTTAATTGTTTGTATAAAACTTGTTAATATTAAACTTACTCACAAAATAATTTTCACACTGTAGATAACTTTATTAGTTTTCCACGAAATTATTAACATTGTTTTTCTTAAGGAAATAAGATATGCACAGGGTTTTCCACATAATCCACATAACCTACTATTACTACTACTAAAAATATTAAATTATATTATAATAAGGAGACGATAAAAATGAAAATAGTTTGTGAAAAGGAAAATATCCTTAAAGCTATTAATTCCGTAACAAAAGCTGTTGCTAGTAAAACTACAATGCCTATATTAGAAGGAATTTTAATTCAAACTAATGATAATGATATAAAGTTTACAACATATGATTTAGAAATGGGGATAGAATATATTATTAATGAAGCACAAATAATAGAACAAGGTGCTACTGTTGTAAATAGTATAATGTTTAGTGAAATTATAAGAAAATTACCAGATACAGAAATAAGTATATCTTTAGATAAGAATAATTTACTAATAATAGAATGTGAAGGTTCATTATATAAATTAGCAACAATGAATCCAGAAGAATTTCCAGAACTTCCAAAGATAGATGTTGAAAATTCTATAGAATTAGAACAAAAATCTTTAAAAGAAATGATAAGAAAAACTATTTTTGCTGTTAGTACAGAAGAGAATAGACCAATTTTTACAGGATGTTTATTTGAAATTAAAAATAATAGATTAAATGTTGTTGCTGTTGATGGATTTAGATTGGCATGGAAAACTAAAGCTTTAAAAGAAGCAGTAAAAGATTTTGTTGCTGTAATACCAGGCAGAACTTTAAATGAAATAAATAAAATTTTATTAGACTCTTTTGATATAGTAAAAATAGGAGTAAATAAAAATCAAGCATTATTTGAAATGGAAAATTGTAAAATTGTAACAAGATTATTAGATGGGGAATTTTTAAATTATTCAAGTGTTATTCCAGAAAACTGGGAAACAAGGATAAGGGTAGATAGAAAAAATATTCAAGACTGTTTTGAAAGAATAAGTTTGATTTCCGCATCAGCAATAGAAAAAGAAAAAAAATATCCTGTTAAAGTATGTGTGGATATAGGTAAAGTTATAATATCTTGTACAAATCAAACAGGAGATGCAAAAGAAGAAATTTATTGTGCTACAGAAGGACAAAACCTAGAGGCAGGATTTAATCCTAAATATTTCTTGGATGCGTTACGTGCAATAGATGACCCAGAAATATATGTTGATTTTGGTACAAGTATTTCACCATGTATTATAAGACCTATTGATGATGGAGATTATATATATATGATTTTACCAATAAGAATGAAGGAATAATATGCACATAAACAAAGTAGAATTACATAATTTTAGAAACTATGAGAATCAAGAAATAAAATTAAAAAAAAATATAAATGTTTTTTATGGAGATAATGCACAGGGCAAAACTAATATTTTAGAAGCAATTTTCTTATGTGCTTTTGGAAAATCTTTTAGAGCAACACGAGAAAAAGAGCTTATTAAATTAGGCGAAGAAAATGCTAGGATAAAAGTTGAGTATTCTAAAAAAGATAGAGATGGAAACATTTTAATTTGTATTTCTGATAAAAAGCAAATTTTAGTAAATGGTGTAAAAATTAAAAAATTAAGTGAGCTATTAGGTAAAATAAATATTGTTATATTTACACCAGATGATATTAATATATTAAAAGGAACTCCTGCACTAAGAAGAAGATTTTTAGATATGATGATAGGACAATTAAGACCAAATTATGTATACATTCTAAATATGTATAATAAAACATTAGAACAAAGAAACAATTATTTAAGACAGATAAGACAAGAGGGAAAAGCAGAGAGTTTATTGGAGATATGGGATGAAAAGCTAGTTGAATATGGTAATATAATAAGTAATTATAGAAGAGAGTTTATAAATAAAATTATAGAAAAGATAAACATAATACATAAAAAAATAACAAATGATAATGAAAAAATTGATATTATTTATACATCTTGTTGTGAAAATAAGAAAAATTATATGGATTTATTAACACAAAGAAGAAAATTAGACATTATAAAAGGATATACAACAAAGGGGATACATAGAGATGATTTTGAGGTATACATAAATGACAAAGAATTAAGTATCTATGGATCTCAAGGGCAAAATAGAACAGCAGTATTATCGCTAAAATTGTCTGAATTACAAGTGATTCATGATGAAATTGAAGAAGAGCCAATTTTACTATTAGATGATTTTATGTCAGAACTAGATATAAAAAGAAGAAGAAATTTTTTGAATAATATAAATAATACACAAGTAATAATAACTTGTGCAGAAAAAATAAACTTTATTAATGAAAATGTGGATTATTACTTGTATCAAGTAAAAAAAGGAGAGATAATTTAGTGTATTTGCATATAGGAAAAGATACCTTAATAGATACCAATGGAATTATAGCTATTCTAAATATAGAAACACTAGAAAAAAAAGAAAATTTAGAAAATGTTTGCAAAAATATAAATATTAGTGATAAGATAATAAATGTATCAGAAAAAAATAAAAAATCACTAATAATAACAGTAGAAAAAAATGAAACAAGAGGATATATTTCTAACATATCCACAAGCACCTTAGAAAGAAGGACTAATAAAATTGGAGGTATAAAGTAATGGAAAAATACGAGCATAAATATGGAGCAGATCAAATACAGGTTCTAGAAGGATTAGAAGCAGTAAGAAAAAGACCAGGAATGTATATTGGTAGTGTTTCTGTAAGAGGATTGCATCATTTAGTATATGAAATTGTAGACAACTGCGTAGATGAAGCTTTAGCAGGATACTGTACAGAAATAAATGTACAAATAGAGCCTGGAAATATAATAAGTGTACAAGATAATGGTAGAGGAATTCCAGTAGATATACATCCGAAAACAAAAATATCAGCAGCAGAAACGGTATATACTAAATTACATGCAGGAGGAAAATTTGGTGGAGATAGTGGTTATAAGGTTTCTGGGGGATTACATGGAGTTGGAGCATCTGTTGTAAATGCTTTATCAACATGGGTAGAAGTTACTATTCAAAGAGATGGTGGCATATATGAGATGAAGTTTGAAAGAGGAAAAACAATAGAACCATTAAAGAGGATAGGAGATTCTGATAAAACTGGTACGAAAGTAAGATTTTTAGCTGATGATACAATATTTGAAACACTTGAATATGAATATGAAGTATTAGAAAATAGATTTAGAGAAATGGCATTTTTAACAAAAGGTTTAAAAATTACAATAGAAGATTTAAGAGAAGAAACACCGAAAAAGGCAGAATTTCACTATGAGGGTGGATTAAGTTCATTTGTAGAATTTTTAAATAAAAATAAAGAAAAGATAAATGCTAAACCAATATATATAGAAAAAGATGGAGAGGTTCCAATTGAAATAGCTATACAATATACAACTGCATATTCAGAAAATATATATTCTTTTGTTAATAATATTAACACAATAGAAGGGGGAACACACTTAGAGGGATTTAAAAGAGCTCTTACCAAAACATTTAATGATTATGCAAAGTCACATAATTTAATAAAGGAAAAAGACGGAAACTTACAAGGAGAAGATATAAGAGAAGGAATAACTGCCGTTATTTCAGTTAAAGTAAAAGAACCACAATTTGAAGGGCAAACAAAGACAAAATTAGGTAATAGTAATGTTACAGGAATAGTACAAAGTGTTGTTAATGAGGAATTTTCAGCATATTTAGAAGAAAATCCAACAGTAGCAAAATCAATATTAGAAAAATGCATAAGTGCCTCAAGAGCAAGGGAGGCAGCAAGAAAAGCTAGAGAATTAGTAAGAAGAAAAAATGCATTAGAAACTTCTACACTACCAGGAAAACTAGCAGATTGCAGTGAAAAAGATGCCGAAAATTGTGAAGTATATATAGTTGAGGGAGATTCAGCTGGAGGTAGTGCAAAACAGGGAAGAGATAGAAAATTTCAAGCTATTTTACCCTTATGGGGTAAAATGCTTAATGTTGAAAAAGCAAGAGCAGACAAAATATATGGAAATGATAAATTGAATCCAGTTATATTAGCAATTGGTGCTGGTATAGGTGCTGATTTTGATATAACAAAAATAAGATATGGAAAAGTAATAATAATGGCAGATGCCGACGTTGATGGTGCACACATTAGAACATTGCTTTTAACATTTTTCTTTAGATATATGAGACCGTTAATAGAAAATGGGAATGTTTATTTGGCGCAACCACCATTATACAAATTGTCTAAAAAAGGAATGACAGATATATATTGCTATACAGATGAAGATTTAGATGAATCTTTTAAAGAATTAGCAGAAAAAGGTATTGCAAGAGATCAAATTAATATTCAACGATACAAAGGTTTAGGTGAAATGAACCCAGAACAATTATGGGAAACAACAATGAACCCGGAAACAAGAATATTAGTAAAAGTAAAACTAGAAGATGCAATAAAAGCAGATGAAATTTTTACAATTTTAATGGGAGATGATATTGGCCCAAGAAGACAATTTATAGAATCAAATGCAAAATTCGTTAAAAACTTAGATATATAACGGAGAATAAGAAATAGCAAGGAATATTACCTTGCTATTTCTTATCGATAAAGCTAGTATTAATCTTCAGCTAAAACTAATATACCTAACTTTTAACCTAATATACATTACTGCATAAATAAGCTATTCACCAAATATATTAATCAGTTGCTCGACTATTAATGCACCAATAATAACCATATTCATCCACGAAGGGACTAAAAATGACCACTATAAAATACAAGAATAATCTTAACTTCGAATATATTGCATATATTACAACCATATATTAAAAATATAAAAAAATACAATATAGCTTACATACAAACAATATACTCTCGTCGCCGACTTATAATAATCTAAAGTTATTAAACCATTATAAATCTTTGCTCGAATAATATAAAACTCAAAAAATAAATCCCATATTACTCTTAGTTCAACTAATATTAACCTTATGCTAATATTATGTCTAATTTAATTTTTTTTATACATAAAAATAAAATAAAATAAAATGTCGAAAAATGGAATACGAAAAACATTGACTAAAAGCACAAATTATTGTAATCTAATTATAGTTAAAATTTATATTTTTAATTCTATAAAAAAGGAGGTTTATGAAAAAAAATAATTCTATTCAAGAATGGTTGCCTTTTGAAAGAATATTAAAAAATGGAATTATAAAATTAAAAAATAATTCTTATATAAAAATAATAAAAATATATCCAATTAATTTTAATTTAAAATCGGAATTGGAGAAAGAGGCAATTTTAAATTCATATAAAATATTTTTAAAAACATGCGATTTTAATTTTCAAATTTTAATTCAAAGTAAAAAAGAAGATTTATCTAAACATATTTCCAATATAAATTGTCAAAAGGAAAAAGAAGAAAAAAGTATATCAGAGTATTCAAATAAATATATAGAATATATTCAATCATTAAATCATCAAAAAAAATCATCATCAAAAAATTTTTATATAATATTAAAGTATAAAAATGATGATAAAAAAATTAAGACAGTAGATGATTTGGCGATTGAAAACTTAAATGATAAATATTTTAAGATAAAAGATTGCTTAAGCAGATGTGGAAATGGTGTTATAGATATAAATAATATTAATGATTCAAAAAATGTTTTATTTTCTTTTTTAAATTCCAGAATTTATTTAAATAATTAAAAAATGAGGTGATGAAAATATTAATATAATAAATAAAATATTTAATAAAAATAAAAAAAATGAGATGATTTTTTTACAAGGAACTTATGACGAAATTAAAGAAATAGCACCAACATATATTAATTTAAAAAATCCACAATATATAGAAATAGATGAGATGTACTATTCTAGTATATTAATAACTAATTATTACAGGGAGCAAACAGATTTAATTTTAAAAACAATAATAGATACAAATATTAATCTAAACATATCTATTTTTTGTGAAAAACAAGATACATATAGAACAATAAAAGATTTGACTTATCATATAGGCAATGTAGGCGTAGATTTAAAAACAAATAATCAAAATAGGCAAGACATAGATATTGCGGCATTTACGTATAATGACGCTAAATATATAAGAAAAGAACTACAAGTAAATAATGAGAGTTTATATTTTTTATATATTTATATAACAACATTTTCTACAAATTTGAAGCAATTGGAGTATTTTATTAATAAATTAGAAGGACTTTTACAAAGTAAAGGATTGCAAACACGTAAAGCATATTTTAGGCAAGAGCAAGCTTTTTTGTCTGTTTTACCAATAATGGAAAATAATGAAGATTTAAAAAATGTATTAAAAAGGAATGTATTAACAGGAGGATTAATATCAACATATCCATTTATTTCATCTGCAATTTTTGATGAAAATGGAATTTTTGTAGGAACTAATATTTATAACAATTCTTTAGTATTTGTGGATAGATATGATACAAATAAATACAAAAATGCAAATATTTGCATTTTTGGAACTAGTGGAGCAGGTAAGTCGTTTTATACAAAATTATTAATTTTAAGATATAGATTATTAGGGATAGAACAATATATTATAGATCCAGATCGAGAATATGGTGAATTATGCAAAAATTTAAATGGCACATTAATAAAAATTGGACCAGGTTCTGATACTTTTATAAATATATTTGATATAAGAGAAGATAGCTTAGAAGATGGTGAAACAGGATACTTAGCAAATAAAATTGGTAAACTAATAGGATTTTTTAATTTGATTTTCGGAGATATAAATGAGGAAGAAAAAGCAATATTAGAAGAAAAACTAATAGAGTTGTATAAAAGAAAAGGTATAACATTTGATGATAATTCGTTACATAAAATTGAAAAAAATAAAATTAATATAAAACCAGATTTTAAAGACACATATGATATGCCATTACTTGAGGATTTGTGTAATTTACTTGATGAAGATGAAAAAACAAAAATATTAAAAATAAGGCTAATTCCATTTGTGAAAGGTTCATTAAGTTTCTTTAATAATTATACAAACCTCAATTTAAATAATAAATTAATTGTTGCAGATATTTACGAGATGGGAGAAGAAAATTTAAAATATGCAATGTATTTATTTGTTGATTATTTTTGGGATAGAATAAAAAAGGATAGAAATATAAAAAAGGCAATTTATTTAGATGAAATTTGGAGATTAATAGGTGTAACATCAAATAAAGACGTTGCTAGTTTTATATATAAAATATTTAAAACAATAAGAAAATTTGGCGGAAGTAGTGTGGCAATAACTCAAGATATATCAGATTTATTTAGTTTGGAAGAAGGAATATATGGTAAAAGTATTTTAAATAATTCAGAAATAAAAACGTTTTTTGCACTAGAGGAAGAAAATATAATATTATTAAGTAAATATACTAATCTTTCTGAAAAGGAAAAAATAGAAATAAAATCTCTAAAAAGAGGAGAATGTTTGATGTTTGTTGGAAATGAACATATTTTGACTAAAATAGATGCAGCAGAATACGAAAAAAATATTATTGAAAAAGGATTGTGATAAAAAATGAAAAAAATAATTACCGCATTAGCAGAACCACAACTTAATAATGAACTAAAAAAGGAAAAGGATTTTATTGTCATTGGAAAAGATATTCAATATCAAGAAGGGGTAATAGAAATACTGGAAACTGAAAAAGAAGTGGACTTTTTAATAATAAGTGAAGCTTTACCAGGTAATGAAAAAATAGAAAATTTAATAGAAAAAATTAAGCAAATAAATAATGAAGTAAATATAGTAATTATTTTAGAAAATAAAAAAGAAGAGTTAGAGAAAAATTTATATTCAAAAAATGTATATTTAATTTTATATAATAAAATAGAAATTAAAGAAATAATTAAATTAATAAAAAACAAAAAAGAAGACGAAAACGAAAAAATAAAAAAAGAAATAAATGATTTAAAGAAAATTATAATAGAACAAAATAGCAAAAATAAGCAAAATAAAAAACAAAAAATAAAAGAGGTAAAAGAATTAAATTCACAAAAAGAAATTATTTGTATTTTAGGTAGCGGCGGTGTAGGGAAAAGCATTTTCACAGTTAATTTAGCTAAATCATTAATTTATTCAAAGAAAAAAATATTAATAATAGATTTTGATATTTTAAATAATTCTCTTCATACAATTTTAGGTGTCAAAAAATATTCTGAAAAAATCTCCAAAAAAATAAAAGAAAATAATTTAATAAAAGATAAAATAGGTTTAAAAGAATTAAAAATTAAAATAAATAAAAGAATTGATTTGATTTCAGGAATAAATTTATTATTTGATTCTAAATATAAAATTAATAATATTCAATTTAATAATTTATTTAATGATGTTAAAAAATTTTATGATGTTATAATAATAGATACTTCTTCAGAATGTTTTTTTAATTATACAAAAGATATAATAAAAAAAAGTAATATAAATATTTTTATTGTTGAGCCAAATTTATTGGAAATACAGAAATCAAAAAATATTTTAAAAATATATAAAGAAGAATGGAATATAGATAATAATAAAATAAATATTTTATTTAATAAGTTTAATAAAAATTCAATAGATATTAACATTTTAAAAATAATTTTTTCTGAATACAATATTATTGGAAAAATAGATATAAATAATAAATATAATTTAATAATAAATAAAAATGCAAATAAAATAGATAAAAATATAAAAAAAGAGTATTTAAAAATTATAGAAAAATATTTAATAAACAGAAAAAAACAAAATTTTATAAAAAAAATAAAAAATAAAATATTAGAAGTTAGGAGAAGTAAAAATGAATGATTTAGAAATAGGACAAAATATAGCAAATGTAAATAATTTAGAAAAAGAGCAAAATAAATTTTTAGAAACAACACTTGGAAAAACAATTAACACGGCAGTAAATATAGGATTAAGATGGGTACTACCAGATTTAATTGAAGATGAAATAATTAATATAAAAGATAGTTTGGTTAAGGGAGGTTTAAAACAAGGAATTAATACAGCAATTAATTCTGCAATAAATTTAGGAAAAAGTGCAATGGGAATATTTACTGGAAACTTTGAAAATTTATCACAAGCGCAGGAGGCAATAAAAAGCGGAGGAATAATTGATAGTTTATCAAATGTTTTAGATTTAGTACTAAGCAAAGTAACAAAAAAAGGATGGATAAAATATGGAACATCAACGCTTATAAGGCAAGGAAAAAATGTTATATTAGACAATATTTCTAAAAGTATTGAAAATAGCTTTACAAATCAAATAAATAATTTAGACAAATTAGTAAAATATGAAAACAACTGGAAAGCGTATTATAAAGACAAAAACCTGAATGGAATGGAAAAAGAATATAGAAAAATAAACGAGAAGTTAAAAGAATTAATGCCATTTGAAACAGCTTTAAAACAGGCAAGGCAAATAGAAAATCTTCATAAAATAATAAAAAACAATGGAGGAGATTTTAATTTAACTCAAGAACAAATAGAATTAAGTAAAATGCTAGTTTAGTTACTAGAAATAACAGTTTTTTCTGCGTTTTTCCTTGCATAATTTTTTTCAGTTTAGTATAATTATAAAAGACAAAAGGCAGAAAGGAATGGTAAAAAAATGGAATCACGTGACGGAAAGATTATAGAAAGAGATATAGAAACAGAGATGAAAACATCCTATATAGATTATGCAATGAGTGTTATTGTATCTCGTGCTTTACCAGATGTAAGAGATGGATTAAAACCTGTTCACAGAAGAATTTTATATGCAATGTATGAAGATGGAATTACTTCAGATAAACCATATAGAAAGTGCGCTAATACTGTAGGGTCAGTTTTAGGAAGATATCACCCACATGGAGATGCTTCTGTTTATGATGCAATGGTAAGAATGGCACAGGATTTTTCATTGAGATATAGATTAATTGATGGACACGGAAACTTTGGTTCAATAGATGGCGATGGTGCAGCTGCAATGAGGTATACAGAAGCAAGAATGGCTAAAATTGCAGAAACAATGCTTACAGATATAGAAAAAAATACAGTAGATTTTATGCCAAACTATGATGATAGATTGCAGGAGCCAACTGTTCTTCCATCTAAAATACCTACACTATTAATTAATGGATCTTCGGGTATAGCAGTTGGAATGGCAACAAACATACCTCCTCACAATTTAACAGAAGTAATAAATGGAATTATTAAAATAATTGATGAAGATAATGTTACAGATGAAGAGTTATTATCAATAATTAAGGGGCCAGATTTTCCTACGGAAGGCATAATAATAGGAAGAGAAGGAATAAAAGAGGCATATTTAACAGGTAGAGGAAAAATTACAGTACGAGCAGAGGCAGAAATAGAAGAAACAAGCAATAATAGACAAAGAATAATTGTTAATTCTTTGCCATATCAAGTAAATAAGGCAAAGTTAGTTGAAAATATTGCTTCATTGGTTAGAGAAAAAAGACTAGAGGGAATTTCAGATTTACGTGATGAATCAGATAGAATAGATAGAGTTAGAATAGTTATAGAATTAAAAAGAGATGCAAATGCCCAAGTAGTATTAAATCAACTATATAAAAACACACAAATGCAAGATACATTTGGAATAATAATGTTAGCATTGGTAAATGGAGAACCAAAGATACTAACTTTAAGACAGTGTTTGGATTATTATATAGACCACAGAAAAACAGTTATATTGCGTAGAACACAGTTCGATTTAGACAAAGCATTAGCAAGGGCACACATATTAGAAGGATTAAAAATAGCTTTAGATAATATAGACGAAGTAATTAATATTATAAGAAACTCATATGATGATGCAAAAGAAAGATTAATGAAAAGATTTGGATTATCTGATATACAAGCTCAAGCTATATTGGATATGAGATTAAAGACGCTATCAGGTTTGCAAAGAGAAAAAATAGACGAAGAATACAATGAGCTAATGAAATTAATAGAATATTATAGAGAAGTATTAAGTAGTGAGCGACTAGTATTTGATATAATAAAAAAAGAATTAACAGAAATTAAAGAAAAATATGGAGATGAAAGAAAGACAAAAATAGCAGCAGCCGAAGGCGAAATTGATGTAGAAGATTTAATTAAAGAAGAACAAAGCGTAATAACATTAACTCACTTTGGATACATAAAAAGAATGCCTGTAGATACATATAAAAGCCAAAAAAGAGGAGGAAAAGGAATAACAGGCATAGCAACAAGGGAAGAAGATTTTGTAAAACAAATATTTACAGCATCCACACATGATATTATATTATTCTTTAGTAACAAAGGAAAATTATATAGATTGAAAGGATATGAAGTACCAGAAGCAGGAAGAACTGCTAAAGGTACAGCAATTGTTAATTTATTAAGCCTAGATCCAGGCGAAAAAATATCCGCAGTTATACCAATCAATAACTTCTCAGAAGGAAAATATTTATTGATGGGAACTAAAAATGGACTAATAAAAAAGACTGCACTTACAGAGTATAATTCAGCAAGAAAAACGGGATTATTAGCAATCACATTAAAAGATGATGATGAATTAATAGATGTAAGACTAACAGATGGCGAAGACAATGTTGTAATGGTAACAAAAAAAGGTATGAGCATTACATTTGACGAAAAAGATGTTAGACCAGTTGGAAGAACTGCGCAAGGAGTAATTGGAATTAGACTTGATGAAGATGATAGTGTAATAGGTATGGAGTCTATTATTTCTAACATTAAAGGTACCCTTCTTGCCATAACAGAAAATGGATTTGGAAAGAGAACAGAATTAGAAGAATATAGAGTACAAAATAGAGGGGGAAGAGGTGTAATAACTTATAAAGTAACACCTAAAACTGGAGATATAGTTGGAATAAGAATAGCGACAGATGAAGAAGATGTTATGCTTATAACTGACAATGGCACTATAATTAGATTAAATGTTAAAGACATAAGTATATTGGGTAGAGCAACGCAGGGAGTAACTTTAATGAGGACAAATGAAGGTAAGGTAGTAAGCATAGAAAAAATATCTTTGGAAGAAAGTGAATAATATGATGAATTTTAAAAAAGATTCAGTAAACCCAATAATGCTTCTTATTGAAAACCTTGGCGAAATAAGTATTTTGGCTGACGAGGTAGTAGATAATCCAGACGTAATATCAGATAATCAGGAGAGAGAAATATTAACAGATATATATGGAAAATTTATGAAAGAAAATATGGAGTTAATAATTGAAATAACTAAAAGCTCTGGGCAGGAAGAAGGATACAAAAATGTGGAAGAAATTTCAAAGTTTTTTTATAAAAGATTGAATAAGCTTAAAACAGATGCTGTAGTAAAAAGACAAGAAAAAAGTATAGTAGCAATACTGAGTCAAAGACTACCAAATGGACTAAAGCAACAAAAACTTATGGAATTAGCAGAAGAAATAATGCAAAAAAACGGAGGTAAAAAAGGTGCAAGAATCAACGATGTAGGATATCTAAGGAAACGTATTTTATTCACTGCAATGGATAAAGGATTTGTTCCTCCTCACGGTACAGAAGAAGTTGGTGATACAGGAGATGAAGAAAGATAACAATATAAAAAAACTGTGATTAATTGATTAATCACAGTTTTTTTTAAATCTTATATCTTCTCCGAAAAAATAGCAAATATTGTAATCTCCAATTATTCTAGAAACTATTCTTTCATCATAAGTATTATATAAGTTTTGTAAACTTAAATTTGTAGAAATTATTGTTTTAGTTATATTTTTTTGATTTAACAACCTTGTATTAATTATATTAAATAATTCAGTGAATTTCATGTTATTAACACATTCTGTGCCTAAATCATCAATTATTAATAAATCTACATTTAATATACTTTCTAAAATATTAGAATTATTAGATTTGCCAAACCTGTAGTCAATTATTGTATCTAACATTACAGGAGCTGTTTGATATAAAACGGTTTTTCTTTGCTTAATTAATTCATTTGCTATACAACTTGAAAGGAAAGTTTTGCCTAAGCCTGTATTGCCAGTAAATAACAAGTTTTTTTCCTCTGCTTTTTCAAAGTTATTGATAAAACTAAAACATATATCTTTTATTAATTTTATATTTTCTCTAGGAGAAACGTCTGAGTGATATTTTGACTCATCTATTTTATCAGAATAAAATAGTTCATTAAAATTCTGAAAATTTTGATTCTTTATGTTATAAATATTTGATTTATTATATTCCAAATCAAATATTTTTTGTTTTAGACAATTGCACATTATAGAATTAGAGCCTTCTACAATATATCCGGTATCTTTACATATATTACACTCAAATTTAGGTAAAAAGTAAGATTCATTTATTCCGAGAGAATTTAAAACCTGTTTTTTCTTATTTTTTAAAACATTAATTTTTTCTTGAAATTTTTCTAAAAGAGTGGGATCATTTTTATTTATAAGAGATTTTGCAGTTGAAATAGCTAGAAAATTTAATTCGTCATCTATCTTTTGCAAATCTGGGTATTGCAAATATAATTCTTTTTTTCTTATATCAGCCATTTGAATTGCATTAATTCTTTTATTTTCATATTCTGTTAAAAGTTTTTTTAGAGTAGAATTATTCATTTTTTCACATCCTTATGCTTCTTGTTTTTTTTTAACATTTGCGTATAAATTGTTTAAATTATCATAAGTTCTTTGTTCATATTTGTTATATCCAGAAGATTTTTCTAAATTCTGTACATTCTTATTTTTCTGTTTCATTTCCAATAAAAATTTTTGGATTTCGTCAGAATTGGTAAATCCTCTGTCATGCCAATCACTTAATAATTTATCTAAATAGTCAAAATTTGGATTGGCTTTAGATGTAGTACGTTTTAATGCAATTTCAATTATATCTAGGTTATATTTAAAGTCAATTACCCACTTTTCGATGTAAGCGTACTCGTACTGAGATAAATTTCTTTTTAAACCTAATTTCTTTAAAATATTATTAGCAATTATATTTAATTTTTCTTGTTTTTCATAATAAATATCTAAATCTGTAAAAGTTTTGATATTATTTTTAGCCCATGCAGCAGCAACTGTTTGGATATAATTTCTGTGTAATGCAGATTTATCAAAGCAGTAACCAAATAATGCAATCATAACTTCTTCATCAAAATTGTATTTTTTAAACCATAATTCAATATCTGGATACCATGAAGTAGGCATTAACCCAGAAAAATACTTATTATTAATATATTCTATAGCTTGAGCTCTTTTTTGACCTTCTGCAGATTTTTTTAGTTCTTCAGCAGATAAAGATGTTTTAGGTTTATATATTTTATATAACTCAATTTCTTGTAAATTATTAATAATATATCCCGTATTTTTTTTAGTAATTACGCCAATATCTTCCCAATACTTTAAGGCATCCTGTATAACCTTTAGAGGAAGTACTAATTTTTTTGATAAATCATTTAGTTTTACGTCTTTATCATATTTAGACAAAAATAATAAATACAAATATACTTTTATAAAATCACCATTTGCTTGTGATAAGTATTCTGAGAAAAAAATATCTGGTATTTCTGTTTTTGAAAACAAAGGTAATATTTCTGTATTTTCTAATTTCATAGCATAATGCCTCCCCAAAGTTTATTTGTCAAATTATATCATTTTCTGAATATTTTTACAATAAATCTTTTGGGAAAACACAGTTTATATGAAAAAAATTATAATAAATGTTATTTATACAAATAAAGTTTGTTTTTTAGTAAATATTTAAGAAAATATTTGAGAAAATACACAATATTTTCATTATTTACACCAATAAAAGTGAACAAGAGCAATGGGAAACATAATATGATAATTGCACTTATTTTTATATATAGACTGTTAAAAAAACAATTTGATATAAAAAATATTATACAGGCCCATATTAAATTTAGTATTAGAGAGCTGTAAGATATAAAACCAAACAATTTATTGTCAAAATTGTAATTTTGAGGAAAAATAAAATTCATTAAGACCTCCTATTAAATAAATTTGGTGATATGCCAAAATTATTTGACACATCTGTAGAAATTCCGCCGATTAATTGCCTTATATATGAATTAATATGTACTAAAGCGTATATACATCCTAGGTAAGTTAATTTTGACATAGTATTAGAATTGAAACTAATTGAAAAAACTAGTAATAGTATTAGAGCAATAAATGATTGCATTATTAATAGTGAAAAAATACATCTAATCCATGATTTGAAAAACCAACTTGTTGAATTGTTTAATAATGTCAATAGTGCAAATGGAGTTAGTAGGCAAAAGAGTTTTATCATAATATACCTTAGAGAGTAAGAAAAAATTAAATTAAAAAGGCTGATAGTTATAAATGCTTTGGAAATTCCATCAAAGGAAAAAATATTAAAGTCAGAAGTTATAGAATATATATCAACATTTAATTTTTCAATAAGTTTTGAAAAAGAAATAGAAAAACCAAATATGGACTGTCCAAGCTCTTGTATAGAAGAAGAAAGCAAATGATTAATATTTAGAATCTGCTCACAAATAAAAAATGAAGAATTGATACTAATACCCAAAATAAGCAGTCTAAAAACAAAGTGATGAGGTGATTCTACAGGCTGACTAGTATAATTTGAATAAGCAAGTTTGACTGCATAATATATAACAAAAGCAATTAATAGAGAGTTTGCAATTAATAACAAACCATTAGTTGAAGAAGTACCAAATATTTTTTCAAAAAATGATATTTTTAATATATTTGTATCTATAAAAGCCAATTCATCTAATATTTCATAAAGGGTTGTATCAATGGAAGACAATAGATTGTTTAACAAATTGTTTATAGTTTCAAAAATTATATAAGAAATATTTTGTTGCTCCATAAATATCACCTATACTATAAGTGTTTTTATGGCGGATAATATTAAGTCAATTGCTAAAATAAATCCATAAGAAAAAAGTGAGCTTCTAATTAGCTTTTTGGCTATCCTTATTCTTTCTTCATCACCAAAACTAAATTTTTTCATAAATACACCTGTTCCAACGGCAACAGCGGCAGCCGGTGTAGCAAGCTTTAAAAGCCATTCTTCTATTTTAGTAAAAGCATCATTTAATTTAGTAACTATCTTTGGTGTAGAATCAAAAAAACAATAAGAAATGTTAAAAATATTAAATAATAAAATAAAAAATAGTAAAATAATAATAATTTTTTTAGTAAAAGTTTTCATGAAAATCCTCCTTATATAAAAAATATGGTATTAATTTTAATTTTTGGGGTGGTATAATTTTGGAACCATCTGATAAAAAGCCTAGGGCAGTAAAGTTTTCCAATTCTTGAGTAAAAAATTTTGTGTCATAGATAAAATCTGTTTGAATAGATGTACTAATGGTTTCCGAAATGTTAGAATTTTTAGAATTCAACGAATTAGTTAAATAACTAAATACTGTTTTTTGTGCATTTTCAGAAATTGAATGAGAAGATTTTTCTTTATCCTCTTTACCAATTTGCTTTTGTATATCTTCTATTGTAAAAATGTCGTCAGATCTAAACCATAATTTATTTATTAAATTTTGAATAATCATTTTTACAGTAGCTTGATTATTAATGGTATTAAGAAGAGATGTATAGCTTTGTGTTGCCAGAATGTTAATGCATTTTGCTTCCCTACTTTGAGAAAAAAAGTTGCTGTCTGTTTCCGTACAGTATTCATGATATTCGTCAGAAATAAATGCAACACTTCTATTAGAAATTTGAAAATTATTTGCTAGCCTCATCATGACTTCTGATTGGAAATCTAATTTTAAATATGCTGATATTATTTTAGACAAAATTGCATATTCACTGATATTCATATTTAAAACAACTATTTTTCCATTTTCCAAAACATCTTGAAAACCTAAAAAATTAAGTTCCTCTAATGGTGGAGAAAAGGTTTTTAAAATATCATACTCTCCAATAAAACTATTAGTAATGCGTGTTATTTCTGATTTTATAATAGATAAAGTACGAGGGTCTAAATTTAGAAATTCTTTTTCAAAAAAGGTTATGGAAGAAAGTAAATCATAGGTTTCGGTATGATTATAATAATTATTATTAAATTTTTCTTTTAAAATTTTTAACTTATCCAGATAATAATCATTAACCATAATTATTTTATGTAGTTCATCAAAAGTTACATAACCATCATTATAAAGCCTGCATAATTTTATTGCTTCTGCTAAAACCTGCTCAGCTTTGTCTAACCAAAAAGATTCTGTATTATTTTTAGAAAACAGCAAAAGAATCGTTTTTAATCTATTTGCTAAGACAGAAGGCTTTAAGTTTGGCTTGTGTAAAGGGTTATATTTGTAATTTCCATTTAGTTCAATTATAATTAAATCCTCTTCTCTATTATATATTTTGCAAAATTTTTTAACCTGTTTGTAGTAATTACCTTTAACGTCTAAAATAAGCATTCCAATCTTTTTTTCGAAATTATTGGACTTATATTTAATTAGTTGTTGTGTAAAAGGATACATTGCACTACTTGTTTTTCCAGTACCTATCGTTCCAGTTACTAAAATGTTTTGGTAAAGACTTTTTTCAGGTAAAAATATTTTCTCATCTGTAAAAATATTTTTTCCTATAAAAAGAGAGAGTTCGTTGGAATTAACAGAGGATATATGTTTGGGATGCTTAATCTTTTTAGAAAAAGTTTTTATAAATGGACGGATAAATAATGAAAAAAATGAATTAGAAAGAATAATGGATGAAAAAATATATGAGATTACAAATAAAATTTTTATGTATTTCCAAATCAAAGGTTGTTCTATACAAATGTCAAATGGATGTAACCCGTATTCAATAATAATTGTAGACGATGTAAAAATAGGATAGAAGATTTTTAGACCAAACAAACAGAAAATAGAAGATAAAAATAAAACGAAAATAAAGTGTGCAATAAAAATCACCTCCATTATTTGATTTTAATATTTAATTTAGAACCTTGCAAATTGTGGGAAATATTAATGTCGAAGAAATTGTAAATTGAGTAAAAAACAATAAAAAGATTAAAAATAAAGATAATAAAAAAATAGTCTATTAATTTTAAAATATAATATCACCTCCCAGTTTTTACCATAATACAACATTTTTGAAAATTTGTCTATACTTTTTGTAAAAAATTGTATTGATATTTGTTTTTCTTTTTGCTATACTTAATAAATAGAATCAGAACAAAAAGAAAGAGTGATAAATTTGAAGGAAAAAAACACAAAAGAAATAAACGAAATAAAATTTAAAAAGAAAAAAAAGGGAATTGGTAAGAAGATTTTACTTATTATAATATTTATATTACTAGCGATTGGAGTGATTTTTGGTTATAAGGTTTATAAAAATGGAGGAGGAACAAAAGGACTATTGATGACTGCTATAGGGCATGATAAAGATACGGTTTTATCATTAGACAAAATGTATTGCCTAATTTTAGGGAAAAGTCAAAATTTGACAGATACTTTAATATTAGCTTCATATGACCCGAAAGATCAATCAGCTGCTATGTTGTCAATACCAAGAGATACATTTATAGGGGATTATAAGTCAAGTGCAACTGCCTGGGATAAAATAAATTCTGTATATCAAACAGAAAATGGACCACAAAAGGTAATGAAATATGTGAGTAATCTTACGGGAATAGATGTTAAATATTATCTAATGGTTGATACAGAAGCATTAAAGGTTTTAGTAGATGAAATAGACGGCGTAACCTTTAATGTCCCAATTGATATGAATTATGATGATTCAAGCCAGGACTTACATATACATTTAGAGGCAGGTGAACAACTATTAGATGGCGATAAAGCAGAACAGGTTGTTAGATTTAGACATAATAATAATGGTAGTACATACCCAAGTGAGTATGGACAAGAAGATATAGGAAGAATGAAGACACAAAGAGCATTTTTAACAGCTTTAGCAAAAAAAATGTTAAGTTGGAAAAGTGTAACAAAAATAAATGGTATATTAGACATTGCACAAAAATATGTAGAAACAAACTTGGATTTTAATGCAATAAAAGATTATATACCATATGCAGTGGAATTTGATATAAACAATTTGAGAACAGCAGCTTTACCAGGAGTACCAGAGTATGCAAATGTTGTATGGATATATAGTAGTGATAAAGAGGAGACAAAGAAAGTAGTAAATAAGCTATTTTTCAATATAGATGAGGAAAATTCTCAGATTAGCAGTGAAGAAAGAAGTAATATAAAAATAGAAGTATTAAATGGAACAGGCGATAAAGATGAATTTGAAAAAATTATAGATAGAATAGAAACTGCAGGATACAAAGTAAAAAATACAGGAGAGACCTCAAAAACAACTAGGACAACAATAATAAATAGAAATTCAATATCTGAAACTGCAATATCAGAAATAAAAAATGCTATTAAAATAGGAAATATATCAACAGGAAATTATTCAGAAAATATAGATATAACTATCATTTTAGGTAAAGATAGTATAGAGAAGTTAGAAGATTAAGCTTCTAACTTCTCCTAAAAATTGCAAAAAATATAAATATTACAAGTAAGATTAAACCAAGTCTAAAAATAATTAAAACAAAGTTAACAATATTAACATCAGTTTCAGCAATTAATTCAGATGTATAAATTATTCCATCAATATCATAGGTAATTTTTCCAATTGTGCTTCCTCCTTTTATTGGAGCAACAAGTGGAGTATCTAATTCTAATTTAGGTTCTAAATTGTTAATATCAAAATTATTTTCCAAAAATACATTAATATCGTTTTTAACTAAGATATTTAAATTTTTAGTATCTTCGGTAGCACCTAATACACTAACTTTTGTAACAACTGAATTAGCTTTTTTTATATTCTTATACGAATAATTACTAAAACCATATTCAAAAAGTTTTTTACAATCTAAAAATTTAGGTACTAAACTTCCGTTGGTATCTTCTGCACCAAGAATAACAGCTATTAATTCTAAATCATCTTTTTTTGCAGTGGCTATTATGCAATCCTTTGCCGGATTAGTATAACCAGTTTTTAATCCAGTTGCATATGGATAATAATAATCATCTGGTGAATGGTGGGATAATAGTAGATTTGTGTTATAAAAAATTCTATTATCACTATTATATTTATCTGTTTTAGGTAGGTTATATACAGTTTTTTGAACAATATCTTTTATCGTTTGAAATTGCATAGCATGCTTAGCAATAAGCGAAAGATCATAAGCAGTCGAATAATGATTTTCATCATGAATACCACTAGGATTTTTGAAATTTGTATTTTCACAACCTATTTCTTTAGCTTTAGAATTCATCATATTGGCAAAATTTGCTATAGAGCCACCAACATGTTCTGCAAGCACATTTGCAGCGTCATTAGCAGATGGAATTAATAATACATGCAATAATTGCTCTATTGTTAATTTCTCACCTTTTTGCAAATATGCAGTGGAATAACCGGCCGGTACAGAATCAACGGCACTGTTACTTACGGTGGCAACATCAGTTAGTTGGCATTTTTCTAATACCAAAATTGCGGTCATAAGCTTGGTGGTACTTGCAGGATACATCATTTTATTTAAATTCTTTTCAAATAATATTTTACCGGTTGAATATTCCATAAGAACGCATACTGGAGCTGATATATTGATTTCTGCAGCGTTACAAAATTTATTAATTGATAAAATATTAAAAATAATTATTAAAAAGCAAATAATTTTTTTTATACGTCTCATATAAACTCCTCTAATATAACTATATATTAAGTGTTTGAAAAATTCAATACTAAAATTAAACAAAAAAGGAATGATTTAATTGAAAAAAATAAATAATAATATCAAAATAATTATTATAATTGGAATAGTAACTTTAACTATATTTGTTGTAATACTACTAAAGAAAATTGAAGAAAACAACTATAATAATTACAATTATGAGGAATATTTTGGAGAGCAAGAGAATAAAATAGTAGAAGAGAAAAAAACAATTGTTGTTCATATTACAGGTGAAGTAAATAAACCAGGAGTTATAGAGTTGGAAGAAGGAAAAAGGATTATAGATGCAATAAAAACAGCGGGAGGAGCAACTTCAAAAGCAAATTTAACTCAAATTAATTTAGCTTATGTCTTAAAAGATGGTATGAAGATATATATTCCAAATATTGAAGATAAAAATATAGAATATATTACAACAAACATCGGTGATAGTGATGATAAAGAAAAAATTAATATAAATCTCGCAAACGAAAAAGATTTACAAAAGTTGCCAGGAATAGGAACATCAACTGCAAAAAAAATAATTAAATATAGGGAGGAAAACGGGGAATTCAAAAATATAGAAGATATAAAAAATGTTAAAGGTATAGGAGAATCCAAATATGAAGAAATAAAGGAAAAAATAGAAATATAAAAAAATAAACAAAGATAAATTTTTTCATAAGTATTGACAAAAGGGGATAATAGGGGTATACTTAGTAAGTAAGTAAAAATATCGCGGGGTGGAGCAGTTGGCAGCTCGTTGGGCTCATAAAACTGTTACTCCATCCCGGACGAAAGAAAATTTTTTGTTCAAATATCAATAGTTTTATGAGTCAACAGGAGAAATCCTATATATCTAGCATATTTCCAAAAAAGAATTAAGAGTAATTTAAAAGTAAAAAAAAGAATTTAAAGGAATTTAAAATTAACCTTTTCTTACAAAACAAGGGTAAAAAACAAGGGTAACACTTAAAAATAGACAAGGGTATATAAGGGTATAAAAAAGTTAGAGAATCAAGTGGTTTAGAAAAATGAATATAAAGTATATAGTAGGATAGAGAAAAATCTCTACCCTCTTTTTTTGTCCTTAAAATTATTAAGGGTGGTGATAAAATTGTTTTGGTTTGGTTTAATAATAGGTCTTGTGTTAGGAGCTAACATGAGTCTTTTTTTATATGCAATGATTTTAATTGGAAAGGATGGTGATAAAATGTGATATTAGCAAGTTTATTATCAAGTAGCAAATATATAATAGTAAATAAAGACTTAATAAAAATGTTAGGACTACATGAAGCTGTTATCTTAGGAGAATTGTGTTCTGAATACTGCTATTGGGAAAATAATAATAGATTGGAAGATGACGGTTATTTTTATTCCACTAGAGAAAACATAGAAAAGAATACAGGAATAAATGCTCACTTTCAAAAGATAGCATTTAAGAATCTAGAGGAAAGACAAATTGTATTTTCAAAAAAGATGGGTATTCCTTGTAAGAAATATTATAAATTAAATGAAAATAAAATTATAGAATGCTTGAAAATGGCTAAACTTCCAGTCGGTAACGAGGTAATGAACAAGGAAGAAACCTCGTTATCAACAATACCAACATCTGATACAGTACAAGATGAAAATATGGTGCTCATAAATAATAATAATATAATTAATAATATAAATAATAATAAAGAACACACTCACAATCAAACAGAAACAGAAGAAAAAATTGAATATGCAAAATTAGTTACAATGACTAAAGGTGAATATCAAGATCTAATTAATTGCTATGGTAATGAATTGGCAATGCAATTAATTGAACAATTAAGTTTATACAAACAAGTTCATGGTAAGTCTTATGATAATGACTATGCAGCTATACTCTATTGGGTTACTGAAAGAATAAGAGAACTCGAAAAGAAGGATTCCAAAAACCGAATAGATAATAACTTGAAACTTCAAAAAACAAATTTTAATCAGAGGGAATACCCCCCTGGTTTTTTTGATAATTTATATGCAAATAAAAATTAGGAGGATTGATTATGCGAGAAATTATAAAAAAATATTATGAATTAGATGATGAAAATAAGGATTTATTATATCCAATGTATTTATTCCACGAATTGGAAAACCAATTAAATGAAGCTGAAACTATTGATATTTATACTATTGCTGATGAAGAAAAAATTTTAAATATTGCGATTGATTGTTCATATATAACTGATTTGGATGGTCAAGAAATTATAAGAAGATTGTTAGAAATACTAAAATGCAGGGATATTGAAATTGATGATATTTTAGAGCTAACATCAGAAGAATTAAAGGAACTGATATTAGATATAAATGATAAGTCTAATTGTAATAATGATGCAATACAAGTTATTAAAAAGTTTATATATAAAGATTCATTTTGTGTATTTTATAAATATGAAAATAGATATTTCTTGGCTTTTGACGAAGGTGAAGATGTTAATGTGATAATATTTAATAATATAGAAGAAATTTTAGGAAATCTAATTGACTCTTATTTAGCATTAGACAAAAAGGATTAAAGTATATGTATAATTCTGCATTTCCAAAGATAGAATACTACTTATATAATTATAAAGAAATTTCAGATAGAATAAATAAATTAAATACACAAAACTCCGATCTTGACTATAATCATTTTAATTATGGTCTATGGATAAGAACAAAACTCAATAGAGGAAATAGTTTAGAAAATCAAGTTGTAAACAAAATTAACAATGAATGTATTATAAAAAAATTAAACTTATGGAAAAAATTAATTCAAGAAGTTTTAAAGGAATACAAAGAAACCGATTCTTTGAAATATAAATTTATATGCTTAAAATACATAAAAAAATTAAGTGATACAGAAATTGAGGAAATATTAAAAATTGATAAATATAAACAAAAAGATATAAGAGCAAATATACTGCATTATATCTTTTTGCTTTGTTTAAAGAAAAATATTTTAAGGGAGGTGAAATAGTTTGTGAGTACCAAAATATATAAAGTAATCTCAAGAATCTTGTGCTATGATGAGTGCAAGTGTACTGTAAATAGTGCAATTTTTATCAATAAGGACTTAGCATTAGAATATTATAAAGATTTAGTTGAATCCGCCAAAAGATATGATTTAGACTTAGATAACTATACGATAGATGAAAGTGAAACATCTTTTGAAGGTTATTTAAACAATCGTGCTTTTGAAGATAGTATAGCTATTTGGATTGAAGAAGATGAAATTTATGAGGAATTAGAAAAAACAAATGAAGATATGGAGAAAAGCTATGAAATTTAAAAAAGTAATTATAGTAGTTCTTCTTTTTGTATGTTGTATTTTATTTATTATATCGACTTCTATTTTAATAAAACACTACCTTGATTATAAAAATAATAAGATTATTACAGAACAATTAGTTCAAGAGGTTATTAAAATTGATACTAATAAAGAAATTTCCACAACTACTATTGATTGGCAAAAATTAAGAGCAATAAACGATGATATTGTTGCTTGGATTGAAATACCAGATACTAATATAAATTATCCCATATTAAAAGATGTTTATAACTTATATTACTTAAAACATGACTATAATAAACAATATAGTTCTAGTGGTTCTATATTTACAAGTAATATTAATCCATTTATTGAAAACGAAACTATTATTTATGGTCATAATATGAAAAATAATACCATGTTTTCAGAACTTGGAAAATATTTAAAAAAAGATTTTTTAGATTCTCATAATTTAATAAAAATATATACACCAAATGGAAATTATGAAGGAACAATATTTAGTGTTTATTCTATTTCTGTTAATGATGAGAATAAAAATATTAAAAATCTTAACTTTAATGAAAGAATACAGTATTATGAAAAATCAAGTAAACAAAGTATAAACAAAGTAAAAAACATTAATAAAATAATAAAGCTATCAACTTGCTCATATCTAAATACAAGAACCAGTCCAACTGATCAAAGGTACTACATTATTGCTTCACTCTCCCCTATAAGTTAGAGATTTAAAAAAAAGAGCTGACAAATTGTGGAAAATACGCTATTATTATTATAAGAGGTGATATTAGATGAAAAAATACCTTTTAATTATAATAATAATAGTTACTATATTATTACTATTTCCTACATTATTTTTAGCAAGAGTTTCTTATAGAAATAAAACACCAAATAGAAAAAATGTAGAATTTAACTCAACTTTAGACAATAATATAATAAATACTGAAACTCAAAATGAAAATTCTAATAATACAACTATTATGGATAATTCAAATAGTAATAATATTATCAATAACACTATGAAAGCAAAAGAAGATACTACTTCTAAAAGTGATACTAACAATGAAGATAACAAATCTTCTAATGATGTATTATCTTCAAAAAAAGATGATACTAAAAAGCAAACTACTTCAAAAACTGAATCAACAACTAATTCTAAAAAGCAATCTACAAAAGATGATGAACCATCTTCTAATGATAAAAAAAGTACAGAGGTTACAAAACCTAAGGTAGAACCAGAGAAACCAAAAGTTACTGAATCAAAAGAATGTAAACATTATCCAGAGGTTGGTAATTCTGGGAAATGGTACAATTCTAAACAAGATGCTATTAATGAATATAAGACTATAATAAAAGAATATGGCGACAAATGGAAAAATGATGAAATGTCTGATGATGAGTTTAAAGCTAAATCTCCTTGTGGATATGATACTTGGGATTGTATGTACTGTGGCAAATATACAATTAATTATCATTATAGAAAATCGGAAGAATAAAGAAAAGTCAAGTTATCTTGGCTTTTTTATTATGGAGGCTAAAAATGAATAAAAGTGTATTATCACAAATAAAAAAATTAGAAAAAGCTAAACAATCTAAATTAGAACAATTGGGAAAAATTCAAACAGAAATAAATGACTTAGACAATGAGTTAAAAAAGTATTACTCCCTACAAAAATCGTATGAAAATCTAGAAAAAAAATTTAACAATTTAATAAACGGTGGTACAAATGGATGAACAAAGTCAAGAATTAATAAAAAGGTATAAAAGATATATTAGAAGAAAAAAAATAATAATATTCCTAATACTTCTCCTCTTATTGGCGATAGGATGTATATTTTTTAAAAGTAAAATCTATTATCCATCTTCTAATAGTGAAGATGAAACTATACCTACTAATACGATTGAAGAAGAATCTAATTCTTTAGAAATAAACAATACAATAGAAGAAGTTATTTCTAATGAATTAGTTGAAACCACAAAAGAAATACCTAAGACAAAAGAAATACAAAATGCAAAAGAGAGTGAGAAAAAAACTAATGATAAAAACAATAATTCTAATAATAAAAGTTCATCAAATTCAAAAAAAAATACAAATCAAAAGAATAAACCACCGAATAAAGATTTCTTATTTACAGATGGTTACAATATGAATAATGTATCTCAAGCAGCATACGAATATCTTAATTCAAGTGGGTTTGCTGGTGAATGTAGACCAATTAAAGATGATGATGGAATTTATTTAGGTATGAGAGTAATATTTTATTAAAAAGAGCAAGAAAACTTGTTCTTTTTTTATTGAGGAGGAATCATGAAAAAAATATTAAATTTTAATTTGAAGAAAAAAATATTAGCATTACTATTTATAACAATAACTATATTTATGACAGTTCAACCAATTATATATGCTATAACTCCAAGTGGTGGTGGAAAATGGGTTGCTGGTCAGTGGGATTCAAGAATTTTTACTACTGAAAATAAAAACAATGTGGGTATGTTACTACGTAGATTGGTAAACTATACTACAGGCGAAAAGATAACTACATTCTGTCGGAGAACATTTTGTTAATTCTCCAACTGGAACTATTGAGGAAGCGACACATTCAAAACCAGAAAGTGCCACTTTAAAACTAGCATGTAAAGTAGCGTACTTTGGTTGGTATGACAAATATGGCGATTGGGCTATGAATGGTGGGATAATGTCAGAAAGTAATAGAGAAAAATTACTTGACTATGTTTTTACACAACAATATATTTGGGAAAGTATGAAACAATCTGATGCGACTTTTGTAGATTCAGATATACAAAAACAATATGTTGAGTTTAAAAAAGAAATTGATGAAAAGATTAGTAAAATGGAAAAAGTGCCTAGTTTTGACTCTACTACTCAGAAAGTATTATTTGGTCAAACAACGATACTTAAAGATAAGAATAAAGTTTTAAAAGACTATAAGAGCATTGATAAAACTGTTGATGGAATTAGATTCAAACATACTCAAGGTGAAAACACATTAGAAATTACAGTTAATCAAAATTGCACACTTAACAAATTTGCTTTTGATGATTCTGACGCTTTAGATTGGGGACTTTACAAGGATGGTACAGAAGATAATGATACATCTGTATATATAACATTCAAAAAAGGTGTGCAAGATCAGTTGTATGCTTTGAATTATAACGACCCCGTTACAATGGCTTTGAAAATAACTATTGAAAAGCTAGGTAGTCTAGAATTAAGCAAATTAAATGAAGAAGGTAATTTAATTGATGGTGCAATATATCAAGTAGATGGTCCTTCTGGATATAGTAAAGAAGTTACAATTACTAACGGAAGAATTAAATTAGAAAATCTAAAAGTTGGTACATATACTGTAAAAGAGAAAAAAGCTCCCTACTCTTATGTACTTGATACAAAGTCTTATTCTGTTGAAGTTAAGGCAAATGAAACTGCAAAACAAGCTATTGTTAATAAAGAAGTTACTGGTACTTGGGAATTAACTAAATTAAACAATGATGAAACAGCATTTATTGAAGGTGCAGCATTTAGACTTTGGAATAACAACGGATATGATAAAACATTTTATACTGATTCAAATGGAAGAATTAAAGTTGAAGGCTTAAAATTAGGCAAGTATTATTATCAAGAGAGTTCAGCTACAGAAGGATATTTAATTGATTCAAAAGAATATTCTTTTACTTTAGAATATGAAGGTCAATTAAAAAGCATTGTATATAAATATGATTCTTTAAAGAATTCAGAACCAACAGCTACAATTTCCTTAATCAAGGAAGATAGTCAAACAGGTAATATTCCTCAAGGTGATGCAACATTTAACGGTGCAAAATATGGATTATTTGCTAATGAAGATATATATAATAAGGCAAGAACAACTAAAAAATATTCAAAAGGTGATTTAGTTGCAACCAGAATTATTGATAATCAAGGAAAAACGGAAGATATAACCAACCTTCCTTTAGGTAAATACATTTTAAAGGAATTGGAGAGTTCTGAGGGTTATCTACTTGATACTAAAGAATATGTAATAGATTTGAAATATAAAGATCAATACACCAAGATTATAACTGAAAGCATAATAAGTAAAGAAGATATAAAAAGTCAACAAATTCATATATTCAAGGCAGGTATAAAAGAATTATCTGGTGAGGTTAAGGGATTAAAAGATGCAGAATTTACGATTAAACTATATAGTGATGTGGAAAGAGCTTTAGCAAAAGGATACACTTATGCAGAAATTTGGAATGGTTTAGATGAAAATGGAAATACAGTTTCAGTTAATCCTACTAGAGTTGCAGAAGCACAGAAAATTGCTAAAACTTATGATATAGTTAAAACAGATGAAAATGGAAATGCTTATACTAAACTTTTACCTTATGGGACTTTTTGGGGAAAAGAAACATATACTCCAAATGACTTCATCACGGCTACAGATTTTTCATTTACAGTAAATAAAGATACATCTGAAATTGAGGAAATTGCTCAAAAAGTAAAAAATATCTTTATAAACAATGAACAAATGGAGTCATATATTAAATTAATAAAAAAAGACAAAAATACTGGGAAATTAGTTTCTTTAAATGGTACAAGTTTCGTTATAAAAGCTACTGAAAATATATATGATAGAGGAACAAAAAAATTAATATACTCTAAAGGTCAAACAATAACTCAAAAAGTTGGAACAAAAGTATATTCTAGTTTTACTACAAATGCTGATAATGTAATTATTCCAGACAATTCATATTTTTCAGAAGATAATGACAAGGCTACAGTTGTTACTCCTCTTACTTTACCAGTTGGACATTATGAAGTTTATGAAAATTCTATTGCAAAAGGATTCTTGGATTTAACAGAACCTGTAAAATTTGAAATTGAGAATATTCGTACTTATGAAAAGGATGAAACAGGCGACTATATAAAAGAAGTTATAATAGAAAATGAACAACCAACAGCTAAAATAGTAATAAATAAAAAAATAAATTTAAGACAAGATGTAGATACTTCTTTGTTAAATGATATTGATTTTACTCAAATTCAATTTGAGCTAAAAGCAAAAACAGATATTATTGATATGGCTGATGGAAGCGTTATATATAGTGCAGGTACATCTATAGGAAAATATAATTTACAAAAAGATGCAAGTTTAAAAATTGAAGATTTACCACTTGGGGTGTATGAAATATTTGAATGTGCAACTGCAAAAGGGGTAGTATTAGATACTACAGTACATGAAGTAAAATTTGAACAAAAAGATACAACTACAAAGATTTATATAGCAACGCTTGATATTTCAAATGACACAACAATAACACAATTTTCAAAACAAGATATAACAGGAGATAAAGAATTACCAAATGCACATTTATCTATTCTTGATGAAAATGAAAACATAATAGATAGTTGGGTTTCAACTGAAAAACAACATATCATAGAAGGGCTAGAAGTTGATAAACAATATATTTTACATGAAGATTTATCTCCTTTAGGTTTTGCAAAAGCTACAGATATTTTCTTTAAAATAACAAATACAAATGAAATTCAAGAAGTTAAGATGATAGACAAAATTATAGAAATGTCTAAAGTTGACATCTCTGGTAATGAAATAATTGGTGCTAATATGAAAGTATTAGATGAAAACAATGAGATTGTTGATGAATGGATTTCTGAAAAAGAACCTCACAAAATTAAGAATTTAGAAGAAGGCAAAACATACACACTAATAGAAGAATTACCAGCTGATGGCTATGTGAAGGCATCTAATATTGAATTTACTGTTACAACAGATAAGGAAACTCAAAAAATTGTAATGGTTGATAAAATTGTGGAAATGTCTAAAGTTGATGTTTCTGGTAATGAAATAATTGGTGCTAATATGAAAGTATTAGATGAAAACAATGAAATTATTGATGAATGGATTTCTGAAAAAGAACCTCATAAAATCAAGAATTTAGAAGAAGGTAAAACATACACGCTGATAGAAGAACTACCAGCTGATGGCTATGTGAAGGCATCTAACATTAACTTTACTGTAACTACAGATAAGGAAACTCAAAAGGTTATAATGATTGATAAGATTTTAAAAGTATTAAAAATTGATTCATTAACTGGTGATGCAGTTACTGACTGCGAACTAGAAGTTGTCGATGCTGATGGAAAAGTTATTGATTCTTGGATTTCTACTAAAGAAGCACATATTGTTAAAGGATTAGAAGAAAATAAAACCTATACTCTAATTGAAAAAAAATCAGCACTAGGATACAACATAGCTGAAAATATTACCTTTACAGTAACCACAGATAAAGAAACACAAATTATTGAATTAAAAAATCAACCAATTTTATGTTCTGTAAAAGTCGAAAAAATAGATAAAGCAACAGGAGAACATATAAAATCAAATAAATTTGTTTTTGGATTATTTGAAGATCCGGAATGTACTAAACTTATTAAAGAAGCTGGTGCAAACGAGTTTGAAGGTTCGGCTCTTTTTGATAATCTACGTTATGGCGTATTCTATATAAAAGAGCAAAGAGCTCCTTTGGGTTACGAATTATCTAGTCAAGTTGTAAAAATTGAGATAAATCAAGATGGCGTGTTTGCAGATGGTGTATCTCTAGAAAATGTTGATTCAACATATAGTTTTGTTTATTATAATTCACTACTTCCAATTGTCCAAACTGGTAATGAAACAAATTATGCTCTTTTAGTTGGATTATCAATAGTTTCTTTATCTTGCATAACTGTTGGCATAATATTACTAAGAAAGAAGAAAAATAGATAAATTTAAGTGGGGGGATTCTTCCCCACTTTGTTTATTTTTATTGAGAGGTGATTTTTATAGAAATTAATATTATTTATAGTTATGAAGATTTAAGACATTTATTGCTTTCTCAAGATCCGGAAAACTCCTATTACTTATTAGGAGATGATATTTATTTTGAAAAAATGAATAGTGAAACTATAATTACAAGAGAAGTTCTTTTAGAATCCAAAAAATCATTAAAGCAATTAAATGTTATGAAATATATGAAATTTAAAACCAAAAATAACTGTAGTGTTAAAGAAGTATATTGGTTAATTAATGAATTAAGAAAAAAAGTAAAAGTAATAACTTCTATCTTTAACTCTATAAACTGTGAATGTTTAATTATTATTGTTAGTAATAATAATGACTCTATCATAGAAAAACAAATACAAGAATTTTGTGAAGGAGGAGCATTATGGGATACAGATCAGATATACGACTAATAATAAAAAAATCTTCTTTAGGAAAATTAATTCAAGAAGATTCTGAAATAGAAGAAATTATTGAAGATGCTGATATAAATAAAACTTATGGCATTTTATTATATTTAGGTTGGGACGATGTTAGAGGGAAGGTTGTTGATATTTTATCAGATGCTCTTTATAGTATTTCAAATGAAGAAATATCTTATAGATTAACCATCATTGGAGAAAACTTAGAAGATATTGAAGAACAATCATATACTGCAAAGGAAGATGAAAATTTGAATATCCCATTCCCATCCATTATTCGTACCTTTGATGAAAAGGACTTAGAAAGACAAATGGATTATTTTATATTAAATAAAGAAAATCCTCAAAAGGAGGATATTGATATATGAGTGATATATATGATGAAATATTAAATGCTTCTAATATTCAAAACATTTTAGAACATTATAATTTAAAAATACATAATAATAAATGCCTATGTCCTTTTCATTCAGATTCTCACCCATCTATGAATATTCATCCAAACAAAAATATTGCCAAATGTTTTTCATGTGGTGCTGGTGGCAATGCAATATCATTTATTCAAAAATATGAAAACGAGATTAATCACAATCCTATCAATATTCAACAAGCAATGCAAAAGGCTATAGATATTCAAGGCTTGAATATTACAATTCCACAAAATAATGCAAAGGAAAGATTATCAAAGGAACAATTAGAAAAACAAAAGTTAAATAATATTTTAAAGGATGCTATAGATATATCAGAATCTAATATTATAGCTAATAATATAGAGTGTAAAAATGCTCTAGAATATCTTAAAAATAGAAACTTATCTTTAGAAACTATTAAGAGTTTTCATATAGGATTTAACCCATCTTTTAATTTAGTAAGTAATGAACTTCTAAAAAAATATAATTTAAGTGATTTAATTGATGTAGGTTTAATAAAAGATACAAAAAATAACTATGTAGATGTATTTAATAACAGAATAACAATACCTATTTTTGATGCAAATGGTAATACTGTAGGCTTTGGTGCTAGAGCTCTTGATAATATCACAAAACCTAAATATTTAAACACAAAAGAAACAAAATTGTTTGATAAGAGCAATTTATTATTTAATTTTCATAAAGCTAAATTTTATGCTAGAAACAATGAAATAATAATTGTAGAAGGTTATATGGATGTGATTAGTTCAAAAGAACTAAAATTTGATAATGTTGTTGGAATAATGGGAACAGCGATTTCAAAGGAACATATTAAAATGTTAAAAAAATTGAATTGTGAAATAACTCTATGTTTAGATAATGATGAAGCTGGAAAAAACGCTATGATTAGAATAATTCCAGAGCTGCTAAAAGAAAAATTAGATGTAAATGTCTTAGATATATCCCAACTAGGTAATTATAAAGACTTTGGTGATTTACAAATGGCTAAAATACCTAAAGAAAAAATATATCAAACTAGAATATCTGCTTTTAACTTTCTGATGAAATATAAATATACTCAGAATAATGAATTATCTGTTGAAAACATCTATAAAATCCATAAACAAATGTGGAATGATGGCTTAATAGCAAATAGCAAAGACATTTTACATTTTAAAGAATATGTATCCAAAAATTCTAATTATTCCAATGATGAAATAGAGAACATTATTAATCCACAAAAAATAGAGATCCAAAGTAATAGAGTAAACAGATATAAAGATTTGTTCTTCTACTATTACATTATTGGCTTAATAAAAAACTATGCTAAAAAAAATAATGATAATATTCTGTTAAATTATGTCGAATTGGGAAAAATCACTAAAAATGAACTATTGGAATCAATTGATAGTTCGGAATTTTTAAAGGATAATGAAGTAACAATAAATATTGGAAACTATATTAATAACTATATATTTAAGAGTGATAATTATATTAGTTTTAAAAATGATAAAACTCTTATATTTGAAAATTTATTAAATAATGTAAAGTCTTTTGACTCTAATGGAAATATAGTTAGTATTGTACTAAATAATAAACAAAAAGAATTAGTTATTAAACAGTATAATGAAAGTTTTGATGATTCTATAAAAGCATATATAGAAAATAATAGAGATGAATTTGAAGAATTATTCATTGCAAATAGCAATTCCCAATTTGAAAAACTTTTTCCTAAAAGTTATAAGGAAGCATTTAAAGAACAATCAGTTTCACGCTTTAAAAATGAAGGTTTTATGGAAGCTATACGATATGCTTTAGCATACAGCGAAGAAATGAAGTCTGTAATGTCTAGGCAATTTGTTAATAATGACAAATATAAATCTTTATTAGTTTTTAATAATATTAAAAATATATTAGAGTTAACTACTGACAATATTAAGTCTAATGAAAAAGTTAATAATGAAGAAAAGAAAGAAGTTTCAACTGATAAGGAAATAGTTAAAGAGGAATCCAAAAGTAATAATCCAATGTCTATTCTTATCAAGCTAACGGGTAAAGAAAAAGAAACAACAAGAGGAATGTATTTACCTACTGAAAATGGTAAAGCAATATATATTCCAAAACAACTATACAATAAAACCAATAATGAAATGCAATTATTAACACAAAGACATTCACAAGCAAATATGAGTGAATATTTGTTAGATACTGAAAATCATGTTAAGAAATGGCTTTCACAATTAACTATTGATGATTTTTACAACAAATATATGAATATGTATAAAGTAAAAATGGAAAAAGAGGTGATGGTATAATGCAAGCTACTAATAAAAGTGATGCTACACAAGTATATGAAAATACTGTTAGAGCAAGTAAAGTTGGAATTAAAGATACATTCAAATATTTATTAAAACCGCTAACTATATTTAGTTATCACTATTTTGTAGAGGGAATTAGAGCTGTTCAACTAGATGGGCCGACAAAGCAACTAGATAAATTAACAAATTTATCTTATGAAGAAACAATAAAAGTTATGGAGAACTGTCAAAAAGATGGTATAAAAGTTGTAGCAACAGAACGAAACCTATCTACAGCAAATAATGAATTTGGCAAGAAAAAATCTATATATCAACAAAGAAGATTAACAAAATATACTAGAAGGATAAAACAACTTAGTAACTTCAAAGAAAAATATCCCAAAATATCGAAAGTTTTGCATATTAACAAGATAATTAAAACTAATAAAGATAAACAAAGAGAACAAGTAAAGCATCATAAAGAAAAACGTTATAATATTTATTTCAATAAGTCTAAAGTTGGATATTTTGCTGATAGGATTGCTGATATAATAGAGCTTAGAACAGGAATTTCAAAGAAATTATTTAACAAAGAAACACAAGCTGCAATTGAGCAAATTCGTAAAGATGGAATTAATCTTAATTCTCAACAACTAAAGGACTTATCAGATAAATTCAAATTACATGAATTAGGCAATGTAGAAATATCAACTTTTACAAAAGATTATTGTGTTCATGAAATTAGTTTTAAGTCATTTTTAAATATGCAAGATGATTTGGAAGTTGCAGATATTCCCTATGCTGTAAAAACAATATATAATGATGATAATACTCAAACCGTTGAAATATATTTTGAAAACAAACATTTAGAAAGATATAGTGAATTAGGTTTTAATAATATAGGTCAAATACATGTGTACGGTAATAATAACAAAAATCTTCAATGGGATATTAAATCACAAGATGAGTTAGTTTCCTTTACTACTAAAACTGGAACTCAGGAGCTACAAACATATCAGATTCTTAGTGGAAAAAATTACATTATGAAAAGAGAAGAAAATAATTGTGTTTGGACAGTTCTTAAAGATGATTTAAAGGATTTAGCAGAGAAAGAAAAAAAAAGAGATGTAGTTAATGAAGATTTAGAAAATTTACATATATTTGAGGAACTGGAAAAGGATGCAAATACCTCCCCTATTCTTTCTGAAAATCTTAAAGAAATCAATGTAGATTTTGATAATGAAATTGAAAAGGCAGGTGAATAATATTGAATCATATAAAAAAAGCATATTTTAGTATAGATGGTGATTATAGATTTTATGAAGGTTATCATTATGGAACTAACTGGAATGGTTGGGCTATGCCCTATTTTACAAAAGAAATTGCAGATGAAATAGTCAAAAATGTTTGTGATGGAATAACATATACGATGAGTTATGATAGTGATAATGATAGATACATAGCACATATCATTGAAAATAACAAAATAATAGAAACTGATTATTTTGAATCAGAATATATAAAATTAAATGATACAAATTCTATTAAATGTTATAAGATTGGCGCTGGTTATTGGACTTGGGATGCTTATTCTAAAGATAAAATCCTCAAAGATAATAATATAAAAATAATATCAGAATCAATAAAAGAAGAAAATATTAGTTTAGACTATTAAGGCAGGTGATTTATATGCTGATAAAAAAAACTAAAAAATCATCATCTACTATAATAGTCATAATTTTACTAATCATTTTCTATTATATGTTAAGAGTTACCACGCTTGTTGAGCAAAACAATGGTATTTGGAGTTTAGAAATATTAACAATATCTCTAAATAATCTGTATAAAATATCCACTCCGCTGATGTTGTCAGGTAAAAACCTAGCAATATCAGTTGGAGTGGTCTTTTTTTGTTTTATGGTATATGAAACATATCGTATGCAAAATAAAAAGAATATTCAAGAAAACAGCTATGGTTCTGCTGAATGGTGTTCTCCAAAAGATATAAAGAATAAGCGAGATAAAATATTTGAAAACAATATGATTTTAACTCAGACAGAGCTAATATCTAAAAACATGAAGATAAGTGGAATGAATAGACATGTAGTTTTACTTGGTCGTCCTGGTACTCGGAAAATCAAGATATTACTTCAAACCTAACATATTAAGTGCCAATGGAAGTATTATTGTTACAGATCCTAAAGGCGAACTTTTACGAGATTGTGGACATTCTCTAAAAAATAAGGGATATACGATTAAAGTATTAAATCTAGATGAGAAATCTAATTCTAATCATTATAATCCTTTAATGTATATTAAAGAAATAAAGAATTTTGATGATGTTTTGCATAAAGATATAGATTCTCATGTAATTCAAGAAGATGATGTAATGACCTTAATAAATACTTTGATGTTAAATACTAAAGTTGAAACTATTGATAATACATCAGGAGATCCCTTCTGGAACAAAGCTGAAATGCTTTATCTACAAGCTCTATTTTACTATACTTTAAGGCATTATGATAAAAGGCATCAAAACTTTACAACTATCTTGAAGTTAATTCGTTTAAGTAGTCCAGATAATACAGGTGTTTCAGCTTTGGATAGATTATTTGATGAATGGGCAAAGAACGAACCAGATGCTATTGGTGTAAAACAATATAAGCATTTTAAGGTTGCAGCATCTGCACCTAAAATGATGTCAACAATTATTATGGTTGCAACTGCAAGACTAGCTGCATTTAATATTAAAGAAATCGCAAATTTAACTGATACGGATGATATGGAATTATCTAGAATCGGTATGCCTATGGATGACAACTCCCATTTGTTGAAAGAAATTAGAAATAAAACTGGTAAAAATATTGGAAATGGTAAGATTGCTTATTTTATTATTACTAAACCATCTGATTCCACTTTTAATTTTTTAGCCAGCATCTTTTATACACAAATTTTCGCAATGATTGATGAAAACGCAAAACTATGTGGTGGAAGCCTTGCAAGTACACTAGAAATTTATATGGATGAATGGTCTCAATTGGGAGAAATTCCACGTTTTGTTGAAGAATTAGCATATCTTCGAGGCCTAAACGTAGGAATTACAGTAGGTTTGCAATCATTAAGTCAATTGAAACAGAAATATAAAGAAAATTGGGAATCCGTTTTAGATTGTTGCGATTCCATTTTATTTTTAGGTAGCAATAGTAAAGAAACATTAGAATATATCACAACATTACTCGGCAAAAAAACCTGGTATAAAAAAGCTACAGGAAGAACTATTGGGAAAGAAAAGTCAAGTAACACTAATTGGGATGTCATAGGTAGAGAGTTAGCAACAATAGATGAATTGTCAAAAATGCCAAAGGGGAGTTGTATTTTAATTATCTCAACTGTAGGTGCATTTTATTCAAAATTGTATAACCTAAAAGAACATCCAAATTACTTAGAATTGTATGAACCTTGGTCTAACAATAGCAAGAAATTATACAATCATAAATTAGAACTTAAATACTTGGAAAACTCTAATTATAAATTACTTTCTGATTCTGGACTTTACTTTGCAGAACCAATAGATAATTTAAAAATTGAGGAGGTTGATAAAAATGAATTAAAAGAACTTTTGCGATCTGGTGTAATCCATTTCGAGGATTTAAAAATTTAATAGATCTTTGAGGACTCCTCAAACTTTCTAATTAAATATTAAAAGGGGGGAGTACCCTCATTGTATTTAATTAGGAGGTTAATTATGAAAAAGTTATTAAGAAATTTCAAAAAAAAAACAAGTATTTTATTAGGAGGTTTAACAACCTCTTTTATTATTGCTCAAAATAAAGTTTATGCAGCATCAGGAACAGAATCTATTGATTCATTTATAAATTTTGCCTGCGACTGGTTGACGAAGATCCGGAGGAGTCGTAGCACTAGTTGGTGGCGTAATGTTTTCTCTTGCTTGGCAACGTGAGGATGCAGAGGGAAAATCACGAGGATTAATGACTTTAATGGCAGGTTTCATGTTAGTTGCTATTTCACAATCTAAAAACTTATTTGGATTATAGGAGGAAATATAGTGGATTCAATAATTAGAACTCTATATAGTTTCAAGTTTACAGCTTTTGGAATTGAATTTGATAGTTCGAATTTAATAGGTTCAGTACAAAATTTAACAAATTTCTCTAATGTTCAAGGCATTAATATTTGGAGTATTCGGGAAAACTGTTAATGATTGTATTATTCCAATTGCTTTAAGTATTTTAATTCTTTTCTTTATGATTAACTTAATAAGAAGATCTATGGAAGTAGAGAAAATATCATGGGAAAGAATTGCAATGTCTTTTGTGCTTTTTCTAATATTGAAATACTTGATTCAGAACGGATATACATTTCTATCAAGTATTATGAATGTTGTAAATGATATGTTTATACGAATTACAAGTGTATTAAGTAACAATAATTCAAGCATAAATATTGCTGATGCGTTAATAAATGCAGTTCCAAGCAAATTTGTCGACAGTATTATGACTTATGGACTATACTTAATACTATTTATACCGTTTTCTACCACAATAGTTCAGATTTTAACACAAATATTTTTAAGAGTAGTAAAACTTATTTTTTGTTTTGCTTTCTCCCCTATCCCCCTTGCTCTTGCTGTTGATGATGATGGACGAGGAAAAGCACTCCAATATTTGTTATATAGTGCATCTGTTGGAATAGAAGCAATAATTATTTATTTAGCAACTAATATATATTCAATTGGATTGGCCGGTTTAAGTTCAACAGTTGCTTCAACCAATGCTATATCCACGATTGTTGCAATGCTGTTTTTGAATGGAATATATCTTGCTACAATACAGTATGCAAGTCAATTTGCTGAAAAATTAGTAGGAGGTCATTAATATATGGATAATATAGAAATTACTGTTTTTGATGAAATCAATGATTATAAAGAAAAAATATACTTTTTTAACTTTAGGCAATGGGCCTTTTCTATCTTAATTGCAATAATAGTGATTCCTACATATCTTATTTTAAAAGAAAAAATTGGTGAAGAAATCACAAGTTATATAGTAATTGCTATAGCTGCTTTTTTAGGTTTTATAGGTTTTGTAAAGATACATGAATTACCAGCAGAAAAAATACTACCTTATTGGTTTAGACACTATACCCTATTTGCTAAACCAATAAAATATATTCCAGATGCAGAATATGAATTACTACATCAAAAGAAGCATAGAAAAGAAGTTAAGAAAACAAAAAGTGTTAGTAAATCCGAATTAAAAGAATTAAAAAAATTTAAAAAGCAAGAAATATTATTGAAAAAGGCTGAAAAAAAATTTGGAACTACAAAGAAAAAAATAAAAAATAAAGAAATTTTAAAAGAAACTAAAAAAGATAATACAGATGAACTAACAAAAAAGTTATCTCAATTATCGAAAGAACAACAAGATGCACTTTTAAAATTACTTGGAAAGTGATTAATTTATGAATAACTTAACTAAAAGTGAAAGAGATTTATTAAATTATTATCTAAATAATTATAATGCGAAATGGATGCAAGTTTTTAGTAACAAGCATCCAATTTTTGAAACAAATGTTGTTTTTTATTCAATATTTAAAAGAAAACTAAAAAATCAACCTCTATCTGGCGAAAGAACATGTAATGGTATGTTTAGAAGTTTGATTGAAGGCAAATTTTACTTTATTCCTAAACTATTAGAAGGAGGAATTTAATTGAAGAAAGATAAAAAGGAAAAAAAGGAATCTTTTTTAGTACAATTATTAAAAAAGAAAAAATCTCATAAGATTGCAAAACCTAAAACTACTTCTCAAATTATGAGAATGTTTTTTAGTGGATTTAATGAAGCAAATTCAATTATTCAAATAGATGACTCTCATTTTTCAGTATGCTTCGAATATCAAGATATATCTTTTTCTAAAGCAAATTATTCTGAACAAGAGAGCATTTTTTTGAAATGGGTAGAATTCTTACATAGTTTTAATTATAACGATCATATTCAAGTTGTATGTGCAGGTAAACCATTAAAGACTGAGAATTATAAGAAGGACTTTATATATAACACTGAAAACTTATCTGATAATGAGTATAAAATTGCATCTGAATTTAATACTGCCATTGAGAATGCTATAGGAAATAAAGATGAAATATTAAGTGAAACTAGATATATAGTGATAACTACAAAAGCTGACAATATAAAGGAAGCTCAAGACATTTTTTTTCAATATCAGTTAAAAATGGAAGAAAAATTCAAAGAATTAAAATCAAAAATACGAAGAATTACAATTCAAGAAAGATTAACTACCCTTTATAATGTTTTTCATACAGACTTATTAGAAGATGCAGGAATCAAAAATATTGTGCAATATGCGAATGATAATAAACTTAGTGTTTATGATGTTATTGCCCCTAAAGATTTTGTATCCTTACGAGAAAAAAATTATATAAATATAGGAGATAAAAAATTTATAAGGGTTTTATATGTAAGTAAATTACCTAAGTCTATCACTCCTCGCTTTTACAATAGAATAACCACTTTAGAAAACAGTAATATAATTACTACTTTAAATATAACTCCCTCTAATCCAGCAAAAGTTATTAAAAAAGTAAATAAAAAAATCTCTGGAATGAAAACTGAAAGACTAGAAAAAATAAAAAAAGCGAATAAAAATAATTATAGTTATGATGCTGTTAGAGATGAAAAATTAGAAGATGCTTTAAAAGATGCTCAAAACCTCAGGGAAGCGTTACAAAAGAAAAAACAAAAATTATTTACCAATAATATCTTGATTTGTATTCAAGCTGCTTCATTAAAAGAACTTCAAAAAACTACAAAAGTAGTACGAGATATTGCAGGGGAATATTCCATTGAATTATATAATTTAGATTGGCAACAGATTGAAGGATTACAGAATTCTCTTGTATTTGGATGGAATAACTTGCAAATCCAAAGGTCATTAACATCAGAGTCTACTGCTACTAATGTTCCTTTTAATACCAAAGATCTGATGCACCCTAATTCTATTTTCTATGGAATTAATCTGGTATCCAAAAATCCTGTGTTTTGCGATCGAAAAAAATTACTCAATGGCAACCGGTTGTATTTTGGCAACTTCTGGGGCGCGGAAAATCCTTTTCTATTAAATTACTAATAGAGCAAGTTTTATTACGTTATCCAAATGATGAAATTTGCATAATTGATCCTCAACGGAGAATATCAACCACTTATAAATGCTTTCAAAGGACAAACACTAAATATCAGCACTTCATCTAATACTTTTATCAATCCGTTTGATTCAAATTTACAGTATGAAAATAATGAAGAAGCATTGAATAACAAAATAGAATTTTCTTTAGCATTTATAGAATCAATTGTATCAAGTAATGGTTTATCAGGAGAACAAAAAACTCTTGTAGATAGATGTACTAAAAATATTTATCAAGAATATCAAATACATAATTTTGATGAAAAATATGCTCCAGACTTTGTAAAATTTTATGAAGAATTATTAAGACAACCAGAAGAAGAAGCTAAAAATCTGGCATTAATTATTGAAAGGTATGTAACTCGGTGGAATGGATATATTTGCTAAAAAAACTAATATAGAAATAAAAAATAGATTCATTTCATTTGATGTATCAGAATTACCTCGTTCTATTCAAACGACTGGCTATCTTGTTGTATTAGAGCATATCATGAATAGATTAAAAAGAAATAAGAGTTTAGGTAAACATACTTGGATTTTTATAGATGAATTTCATATTTTACTGGCAAATCAATACTCATCTGACTATATTGCAAGGATTTACAAAACTGGAAGAAAGGAAAATGCTATACCATCTGTAATCACTCAAAATATATCCGATGTAATTAAAAATGAAAACGGATGTAAAATACTATCAAATTCTGAATTTGCTATGATTTTAAAACAAAAAACTCTTGATTTACCTGCTATATGCAAAATCTTTGATATTAGTGAAGAAGAATCTAAATACATTATTGATTCACCTGTAGGACAAGGGATAATTGTATATGCTTCAGATAAGGTTGCATTTAGGAATCAAGTTTCAAAAGAATCTTACATTTATTCTCTTAATCAAACATCTTCTATGCAACTAAATAAAGTCGCATAAAAGGAGGACTCTTATGTCTAGTGAAAATAATCAAAATAAGGATATAGCAAATTCTTTAAATAAATATTCTGATTATAATAATAAAGGAATAAATGCAATATTGGATAGTGCTAATCAAATAAATAATTGGTATAGTAATGAAATTGATAAACTATCAGAAACAAAAGAACTATCAACAAGGCTTGAAACAAATGTGGATAATGATAATGAAAAAAATGATTTAAGTGAAAATATTAGTAAAATAGAAACGAAAGTTAATGATTATACTGAATTACAAACAAATTTAGTAAACAATTTAAACTTGAAACATACCGGTAATAAAATAAAAACACAACTAGAAAATAACGACAAACTTCCAGAGAATATAAAATTAATTCAAACGAAATCAAATAAAAACAATTCTAAAGTTGAAATTCTACAAAAGAATGAAGATACTAAATTACCTAGTAAAATTTCTACTGCAATAAAAGGTGCAAAGATATTAAATAATACAACTAATACATTAATCAAATCAGGGAAAAAAATAAATACAGGATTAACTGAAAACAGTATAAAGAGTTTTGAAAATTCTACAAATAAAATTATGAGCAAACCAATAAAAAAGTTAAGTAGCAAAGCTAGTAAAAAAGTAAGGAAAAAAGCTACTAATTCATTAGTAAAATTAACAAAGGTATTAGCAAAACTCACATTACAATTTGTTAAGATGATTTTAAGTATGCTCCCTTCTATTGCTCCAGCAATTTTTATAATGATTATAATTATATGTTTTTGTTCCTTTTTTGGATTGAGTATGTCTGATGATACAATGAAAAAATATGAACAATATATGATTTCAACTCAAAAAGATTTTGATTCAATAACTACAGCAGCATATAATTCTGGAACTATTGTTGAAGGAGCTATCGAAGGAAAAGGCATGATTAATTGGAGAGCTTCTATGGCTATAATTCAAATGCTAAATGGTGAATTATCTTTTGATAATGCAGAGAAGGACTTGCTTAATGAATTTGCAAAAGCTAATTTATATGAGCAAATCAAAGATGTTTCTTACACTTATGAAAAAGAAATTGAGGAAACAGACAAAGATGGAAATAAGACTACTAAAAAGAAAACTGTTACAGAAACAAAAAAAGTTGTTAACAACCCTTCTTTAAATGATTATATAGATTGGTGTAATAATAATTTTAAGGTTATCAATTCATATAAGAAAAAAAAGAAAATTGAATATGATAAAAATCAAACATCATTTACTGAAAGTGAAGTTGAGCAGATAAAACTTTTATATGGCTCTACTTCTTTTTTTGATTTATTTAGTGAAGAATTTAAAACTACTTATGCCTATTCTTGTGTAAATATAAATGATGAGCAAATACAAGCTATCTATAATGAATTTTTAATTAATGCAGGAACTCGCTATTTAATGGATCATAGTAATTTGAAATATGATGAATGTATGGATTATTATGACTGTTCATCTTGGGTTATACATGTTTTGGGGCATACTGGAATTAAAATTATTCCTAATACCGGAGCACAAGGAATTTATATGAGGCATTGTTACCCTATCTCTGCATCTGATCGAAAAGCAGGTGATTTAATATTCTTAAAAAATACTTATGGAAATTTTCCAACCGAAGGTGTAGATAGTATTACTCATATTGGTATTTATATGGGAGAATTAACAATAAATTCCGAAACGGCAGAATGGGTTATTGATACAGGTTCGAACCCATCTGGGGTTAGAATAAGAAAATATACAAACGGCTGGTGGAATGGACCTCAATTTTATGGATTTGCAAGATTAAAATAGTTTAGAGTGGAGGAATAATATGAATCTTGATATAAATATTATTGAAAAACCCCAAAAGAATATTGACACAGAAATTAAATTAAAAAGTACAACTGATGTAATTAATTTAAAAGATGTTCAGGCAATTAGAAATGCTTTGAGAGAACATCTTTTATTTATTGGATTAGATAATAAGAATAATGTAAGAAATATTAGTTTATTAGGAATTGGCTCGACTTGTGATGTAGTAATTGATACGAAAGAAATCATAAGAGTTGCTCTATTTTCAGCTAGTGAAAAAGTTATATTAGTTCATAACCACCCATCTAACAGTACAAATCCAAGTAAAGCAGATTTACATTTAACTAATATAACTAAACCATTATTAAATGTTTTTAATATCGAATTAATTGATCATATTATTGTTACTGAAAAAGAGTATATTAGTATGGCAAAAATACAAAAAATATCTAAGGATTATGATTTTCCCCTTATTCAAACAATGTCAAAAGGTTTTTTACTTGAACAAAATGAAAAACTTAGGCAGGAAAACAATGAATTGAAAGAGCAATTAAAGAATAAAGACTTAGACTTTGATATGTCAATTTAATAATAAATTTGATTATGACTATTAGTTGATAAATTAAAGTTATTATAGTATAATTACAATTGAAATACTTTTTAGGAGTAATTGTATGAAGAATTTTTATGATTTTTATAAATTGTGCAAA
>OIYV01000095.1_pt1 | contig 63639 bp, 86 predicted proteins | sample 1588251 | NCBI WGS metagenome assembly OIYV01 (sample SAMN03283282) | human gut metagenome | biome: human-associated habitat; material: feces | host: Homo sapiens | place: Peru | collected 2012
TTCTAGCTTTTCATATACTAAATCGCTAAAGTCCTTTATACTTAAATCTTTCATTATTTGCATACCTCCTTCAACATTTCATCTAATTTTTTCTTGACTATTTCTGTATTTTCATTTCTACTTTCAAATTCAGCATCTCCCATAAAGTGGTTTGCTTTAGTTCCATGAGCTATGTAAAAGTCCATTCCTTTTATATTTATAACTGGATACGGTAATGCTCTATCCACTTTATTTACTGGAATGAACCACTCAGTAAATCCACTTTCAATAAAATGTTGTGACTTTCCTACGTGTTCCATTTCAGCATTAGAGCCTGTGCCAAAGTATTCAAAAAACAAATAGGATGCTCCATTTGCCATAAATTTAGAAGGGTCAGCAAAAACCCTTCCTTTCACTTCTTTGGTTGACATATCAATCATTTCGACTAATATGCCTTCTTCATTATGTCCTTTTTCCAACCTTATAGCGTAACCTCTAATGTTTTTTAATACATCTTCTGTTATTATTTTTGCAGTTTGTGGTAATTTTTGAATTATAGCATCTATATTTTTAAAATTATGTTTTACTTTTATATTACAATTGAAATTTATCATTGTATTTTCTCCATTCTATACACATATGTACTTCCTATTTTATTTTTATCTAGTACTCTATATTCTGGAATAAACTTCTCTAATTTTGAGATATCTTCAAATGATATTCCATTGCCTTTTTGTATATCATAATCTCTAGTCGTACGACCTTTATATGTACTATAATCCACTTCACCTGTAGACTTTCTATCTAACTCGTTGACATTTTGTTGCATGTTCAAATATGCATATGGCTTTTTTTTGCTCATTGGTTTAAATTTCCATACCTTTTCCGTTTCTCCGTGGTCTTCTATTTCTTCATACTCTGATATATATACTTTTGTTAAATCTCGTAATAGCATTACTTGAATATCCTTATTGAAGCAACATCAATTTTTAATTTCTTTTCTATATCATTGAATGATGAAGAAATACTTCCTTCATTTCTTGATAAAAGACCTTCTGCACCTCTTGCATTGTATTCAGAAATAACAGCTTTTTTTATATATGGAAATAATTTTTTATCAGTTTCTTTACGATTAGAAGCATCACAGGCAATAGAAGTCATATCAGCTATGATGTCTTGTATTATATTATCTGTATCTTCAATATAATTTGCTCCTAATCTTTGTTTTATTTGTTCTAACATCTATTGCCTTCCTTTCTATCCTTTTGAGATTATTCTTGCTATAGCAATTTCTTTATGGTTATATGTATTTCCATCAGAACCTACTACTAAATCCCAGTTTGCTCCATCTGCTAATTCTTCATCTGTTGGTGAATCTGTTGCTTGATTTTTCATTAAGTAACTAACACCATGAGGAGCCATTACTTTTCTTTGTCTTTCATATAAGTAATCTCTATCATTATCAGCATCTCTATCCATTTCATGAGGTACTTTTGCTCCTAAGTCTTCATAGTCAAATGCTCCTTTTCCGAAAACATAAGTAACATACTTAGAATCTCCATATCCTGAAACTTCATAATAGTTTCCAATATTTTCAACAGAAGGTTCTGCAACTGCTGTATAATTTGTTCCGCTTTTTGTATAATATGTTTTTCCTTCTGTTAAAGTTTTATCAGAAGTTTTTGCATATATTGGGTCTCCCTCTTCTTCTGTTATTTCATCATATTCAATTAATAATTTTCCATTCCATGTATAAACATTTAGTTCTCTTTCAATTCCATTTGGGTCATTATATCTTAAGTTTGTTACTAATTTTTTACCTTCTAGATTTGTTACTATTACAGAGTTTGCTACTGCTAGTTTGAAGTTTCTTCTTCTATCTCCACATGCTTTTTGTAACGCTGTATTTAATGTTGTTTCAGCTACTGATGACTCAGTTTCTCCTGATATATCATATGTGTGTTTTGAAGCAAAAACTTTACCTGCATCTGATTTCATTGAGAATAATGCTTTTGTTATAATTAATAATACATCTTCCCATGCGCTATCCCAGTAATCTCCTAGTTGGTCTGCAACTTGACTCATAAAGTCTTTTTTAGATGTTACATCATATGTAAAGTCATCTTCATAAAACTTGTCTTTTCTACCAATAACAACAACACCTTGTTTATATGTTGGTAATGTTTTTCCTTCATCATATTTTGTTTTTCCATCATAGTTTACTGGTTTGCCTTTTAATCTTCCTATCATTGGAATTATTCCATATTCAGCACCAGTTTGTGATGCAAACATTTCTCTTATTTTATTGTTTCCTTGTAATACTCCTGATTTTATTAATAAATTTAATCTTTCTTGTGGAATTGTGTCATAATAAGCACCGAATGCTCTTTCATTAAAATATTTTTTGTTAAATGTTCCTGTACTTGTAAAATCTGCCATTTTTTATACCTTCTTTCTTTTAATTTTTATATTTTGATAATTTGCAAAGTTCTTCATAAGTCATTTGACTTTCTGGTTTAGAACCTTCAATTGAATCTCCTGTTTGAGGAGCAGGTTCTTTAGAATACTCATTTATTGCTTTTTCTCTATCTGCTTTTGATACTTTTTCAAATATATCTAATTTTGAATTGATACTTTCAGCAGTTTCTCTTGAAAAATCAATAGTATCTATATATCCTAATGAGATACCTCTTTGATTTGCTTGACGAATTGTTTCGTCTTTTAATCTGTAAGCATTTAGTTCATTTTCAGCCTTATTTGCTCTTGCTCTCTCCTGCTCCAATTCGTAAGACTTCTTTTGGTCTTCGTCCATTTTTGCAAGTTTATCAGCCTCTGCTTTTTTGGCTTCCATTTCTTCTAACATTGCTTGTCTTTCTTTTTGCTTTTCAGCATTAATCATCTTGTTTACTTCATCTCTTGTATAAGTTTTTTCTTTATTTTCTTCGACATTTGATGGTTCAACTTTTTCTACACTCTCGGCAGTAGATTCCATATCTTTTTTCATTTCTTCATCTTTATTATCCATGATGAAATTCCTCCTTTAACTTTTTCGGCTGAGTTATAACCAAACTATTTTGACTTTTTACGGAAGTCTAACCAAACAAAATAGACAGTTTAAAGCCATATCTAGGGCATAAAAAAAAGAGCTAGTCGACTTAGCTCTTTGATTTATAATTTTAAAATATTAATAACTTATTTATTATCTTTATTCTTTGCTTTCATATATCCTTCTGCAAAATTATATTTTAATACCCACATAGCTGGGCTAAATATTGTAATTACCGTAAATATAATCCAATACCAAGTTGGCATTTGTAATTTAATACTTAATATTAAAACTAATAACCACATATTATTTTTCCTCCTCCACGATTTTCCAATCTTCGGCTAACATATCAGCTTGACTTGCTAACCAACCTAATTGAATACCTGATGTTCCAACAAATGCTATTGCTTTATTTCCTATTGCATCATGTTCGGCATTTATTATTTCATCATTAGCATTTTTGTAACTAATATTGGTTGCTAATTCTATATATTGTTTTTTACCATTCCAGCCTTGTCTTTGTAGTCTTTTTCCTTCTTTTAAATATTGAATTGCTTTTCCAAAATCAAATAGCTCTTTTTCTTTTTTTATTAATTGTTCGTACCTATCAGATATTTTTATTAATTCATCATATTTATCTTGATCTACCGTGATTGTTGGTGTACTAAAAACTCTATCTAATGCCATCTATTTTCCCCCCTCTCCTTCATAAATTGCTATATATTTTTTATTTATATCAAAATTAGCTATTTCATATGGTGTCAAGTTCGCATTAATTTCAATATTAGTAACAAATTTTAAGTCATTTGTTATATCATCTGCTCTTTTTATAAGTTCTTGTCCTATTGCTATAATAGATTTTTTTGCATTTTCTTTACTGTTCGGTTTTAATTCTTGCATATTTTACCTTCTTTCCATGATAAAAGCACCTACTTGTTAGTAAGTGCTATTTTTCTAATTCTTTTTCTAAATATTCTTTATACTCTGTAAAACTATTCCACTCATCATAATTAAACGGCAATGGTCTTTTGCCTTTTTGTTCTATATATTTATGAATTAAATTCTTTACATCATCTGGTATAATCATGATATGCTTTTACCACCTTTTCTTTAATTTCTTTTAAACCTTGTATATTATCTATTACATATAATGTATCTTTATTGTTTGTTAAACATGCTGACATTATATTTGCTGATAATTCTTTCTCCACTATTGTATTATCTTTTAACCAATAATTATTATCATGCCCATAATTTCCAGTTATTTTACCATTAGTTATGGCAGAAAATATATCACTTAATGTCATATTATCTTCATATTTGCTACTTGACAACAGATTAATATATTTATCTTCATCTACATCTATTTGTAATCTTGCTCTTCTCAATTCATTATCTATATTCAATTTATCAGATATATTGTTTCGTACATCTATCATATGTATAATCTCATGTGTTAAACTTTCAGATAAGTCATAATATTTAAAATCTGAGTGGTTTGGATTTATATATATCTTATCATCATCAATACTATATCTCATTGGAACATTTAAGTTATTATCTATTTTTGCATTATTGCCTGTTAGATATTTATTAAACAGTCTTTTTACACTGGAATTTAATTTTGTGTTGCTTAAAACTTGTTTAATATCTTTACTTATTTTAGGTATATCAAGATTATACTCTATTTTCCCTAGCTTTTCAACTGGTGGAACATATCTTATTGTGCTTCTGCACCAGTGCCAATAGTACATAATTGGAGGCAAGTTAATACCAGGGACAAGTCCTTTTACTCTCACTGGCATAAGCTTAACATCTTTTTTACTATTACCCCAATACCTATCAAACTTATTCTCTTTATTAATATAAAATCGCATCATATTCATTGATTGGCACATTTCGGTACTGTGTTCATCGGTTACTGCCCAAAATTCCACTTGTGCGTCATCATCTGCGTTAGCTTTTATTCCTTCTACTTTTGCTAGATTATTTAATCCAATCATTTGTAAATCCGCTGCCCCTGATATTTTGTCATTATTTATATTAAGTTTTTGATTGTTTTGCCTATTTATTATCGTTTGAAACTCACTAGAATTGATTTCTAGGTCTCTTTGTTGTTGTATATTTAAAATTGCCTGTTTGTATAATTGTTGTGTATTATATTGCATTGTAGCTTCAATATACTGTTTCCAATTAAAGCCACTATAATTTGGTTGATCTAATAATGCAAGAAATAAAGCCATCGGAATTATTGATGGCTTTTTCTTTTTATTTACTCCTTGTTGGCCTTGTTCATAGTAATAATTTGCATCTTCATACATTATTTGTTTTTCTTGTTCTTCAAGTTTATTTTGTTCTTCTATATATGCACTATAAATTAGTAATTCTAATATTTCACTATTATTTACTCTTGTTCTTTTATAAATATTGTTTGCTAATACAGTAAAGTAATTATTATTTTTTAGTAATCCTTGTTCTTTCCAAGACTCTATATATGTATTTATTCTTTTCTTAGTTTTATTATCTATAATATTGTAGATATTTTCTGTTGTAAAATTAAATGTATCAAATAGTTCTTGTAATCTGTTTTGTGTTTGTCTTGATGTTTTATTGTATAGTTGTTTTAATTGTTTTACATATTTGTCATGTTGCTCCCACATATAAAACACCTCTATTCTTCTTTATTGATTTGTTTATTAACTACTTTAGTTTGTTCTTTCTTATTATCTGCTGTTAGTTTTTGTGCTTTTTGTGTGTCTGTTAAGTCTGTCACTTTATCATCTTGTTTATCTTCTTTATTATCTTGCTCTGCTCCTGCTTGTCCCATCATTTGCATTTGTTGTAAATTCTTTTGAATATTTTCTTCATTTTGTAAGTCCATTTTTGCTAACTCACTTGTTGCATCTAAATCAAGTCCTAATAAGTTTATGACCGTATCATCACTTACTAATCCTCTTATTTTTAATGCATTAGTAATCATTGTTGCTACATCAGAAGGTAAATTTCTATTTAGTTTTATTTCAATATCTCTAAAATCATATGTTTTACCTTTTTCTTTATTGAATTTTTCTAATATTATTCTCCATCTTCTTTTTAAACCTTCTTCGAAATCTCCTTCAAATGTTGCTATATATTGTTGTAAACTAAAGAATTTCTTTTCAAGTGCTGCATTATTATCTGCTTGTGTAAAACCTAAATCTGTCATATTAGGGCAAAATGAACACAAACAAATAATATCAATCAATGTCTTTTTGTGATTTTGTAATGCCGTATCGTTTACATTCTTTTCAACCCAAGCTATATCACTATTTACATCTTTATTTCCATCAAGATATCTTACTCTACTTGTTAATACATACTCATCTTCTTTTTGTCTTGCAGGGTTTATAATATCTTCGCCTTTTTCATTTTGTATAATCATCGGATTTTCTGGTGTATATCCTCTAACTTTCAATATTGCTTCATCATTATATTTAAATACATTTCTTGAATTTTGAATACATCTCTCATATGCTCTTATTAAACTGATTACAGGTTCAAAAATTGCTATTCCATCGCAATTTTCTATTGCTGTTGCTGGTATATCATCGTCCCATTTTTTAGGTTGTTGTTCTTTTATGTTTTCTTTAAATAATGGTTCATCTTTAAATTTTTGTTCATACGCTGGTGTACCAAATATTTTTCTTTTTTCAGGTGTATCGTAATAATATCTTTTTCCATCTGCTGTTGTTAATTCTATCATTTGTTGATATTCACCATTTGCCATATATGTACGAATTATTCTGTATATACCTATTAAATTCTTTTTAGCTGAATAATCCCATATAGCGATAGTTTCTAATGCATCACTTCTTGCTATTGTTATTTCTCCTGTTTTTTCGTCTTTATAGTATATTTCATAGCAAGCTCTTTTTATTAAGTAATCTAATACCATATGTAAAAAATGTGAAGCATCATTATTATAGTCATTTATATGTTTAATTAATTCTTTTATTTCTATTATTTCTTTTTCGTTATTAGTTTCATGATTAAATAGTTCTTTGATTATTTTGTCTTTATCTTTATTAAATGCTTTTACTTTATATGTTGGTGCTTTTCCTCCAAAATAACCGGCAGACATAACACTTATATATCTCTCAAGTGGTACTTTTATATCTTCATCATCTAAACTTGCTAGTTCTTCATCTGTTAATTTTCTTCTAAAATTCTCATATAATTCTTTTCTAACATCTAATTCTAGTTGTGCTCTAAAATATATATCTGTTATACTTTTTTCTTCCACTAATCTTTCTTTACTATATCTTAACATTGTTTCCTCCAATCAAAAAACACCTACTTTTTAGTAGATGTTACATATTTATAAAAGACTTATTAGTCATTGTCATATTTGTATTTTTAGGTTTTGGATTTTCATATACCCCTGTTAAACAGTCTTCAGCATCATCATGTTCATTTTTTCCTGTTCTCACATAATGTTTTAAATGTTTGGCAAATTCTGGCCATCTATCCTCCCAATTAATTGGAAAATAAATGTTATTCATTACTCCTGTCGAATTACTTAATATTCTTGCAACTTTGTTTTCTCCTTGATGAAACCAATTTACTTTTGTGTGAGTATTCTTTAACTCCTTTAACTCTTTTTGCACATTCCTTGCAAACCCTCTACCACCATTATTACTTTCTATATTCGCATTTCCTACATTATCTTTGGTCATCATTTCTGCTACTGCTGGTTCTGTCACTTCCATTGACTCTTGTGTATAAATAACATCCAAGATATAATATTCACTGTTATACATTTGATAGTCTATTGAGCATAAGTAATCGTCGCCCTCATCTGCTGTATCTGTGTAATTCATAATATAGTGTGCTGGTGGTAATTTTTCATAAGTTTTAAAGGATGTATATAATCTATTTTTTACATCTATTGGTTCTTGTTGATAGTTGGCATATATAATGTCTTTGTTCATATTTTTAGTCTTAAATTCATAATCTTCTTTACTTAATACATCTTCACACAACATTGAACCATCTTCTTGAACTGCTTTGTAGTTTATATGCCTTACATTAGGATAATTTTCTAGTATATATCCTGCTAAATCATTACTAGACCATCTTGTCATTATTATAATTAGCTTAAATCCATTTTCTGTCCTTGATAACATTGTATTATTAAACCAGTCTATATGATTTTTTAATGTATTTTCATTATAGGCTTCTTTAGCATTTTTTATGAGGTCATCTATTATCATTATTGTACATCCAAACCCTGTTGCAGTACCTGTTGGCGACGTTGCTAAATAATTTGACACCTTACTTCCAGCTAATGCCCACTTTTTTTGTGTAGCTTCGCCATCTTTAATCTTGGTATTAGGAAATATATCATTATATACGATTACGCCTTCTGTTTTTTCAGAAGCTATTGTGTCTCTTACTGATTTTGCAAATGAACTCGATAAATCCTCATTGTATGATCCTGTCATTATCTTTTCGTTTGGATTAGTTCCTAATATCCATTCTACAAATTTTCCTGCAGTTCTTGACTTTCCATGTCTTGGTGGCATATTTATTACACATACTTTTTCATCGCTCTTGTAAAAATCTTGTAATTGATAGCATAAATCTTTTAAAAAGTTACGTTCTTCTTCGTAAAAATCAGATGCAGTTAATTTACAATATTCAAAAAAATCACGTCTGGCTAATTCCAAACGTGCTTGTTTTTTTATTTCTTCTTTTAAATTATTATTCATTCAATATCTTTCTCAGTTCTTCTATTGACATTCCTGAAAATGGATTATTTGTATTAACATTGCCATCAATTGTTACTTTTTCCTTAAACATTCCTAAATGTTTTCCTAATAATTCAAGAGCCTTTGTTTTATCTAATAGTTTTACTTTTTGTGTATCTCCTATTTTTTCTCTGTCATCTCCATACCCTTCATATTCTTCTAAAGTTTCTAGTGATGATATTGCTCCTGCTGTATCGCTATCTATATCTGCAACATTTTTTAATTGTCCATTTTCTGTATATAATTTTCTTATATCTAAAAATGCTATTTTGGCTAATTCTTTTATTACCATATCTTGTGTAACTTCTGTTCTTTTTTCTATTTCTTTTTGCTTTTCAGATATGTATTCTTGAACCTTAACATTTCTTAACATTCTGCTTGATGCTGCATTAGCTGTTTCATCTTCTTTACATTTTGGATAAGCAACCTTATATGCTCTTGTTGCATTAAGGTCTATTAAATACTCATCGCAAAATCTTTTCTGTGCATTTGTCAATTGAATCACCTCTTTTGTCTGTATCTTATTTTTCTATTCAGCTAAATAGATATGTTTTCCGTCTCCTAATATATTTCTTTCATCGCATTTTTTTATAACTGACATATAACCTTTTTTTAATACTGTTGGTCTATCTCCTCTTATTATTGGAATTATAGCTATAATTTCTCTATTATCTTTCTTATAAATTATTAAATCGTCATTCTTCATTTATGTTCTCCGTACATATTCTTTTATTACTTCATTTATAAAATCATTACTACTTGCAACTACTTCGCATACATCTTCATAGCTGAATGTTTTATCGTCGTTTTGATTATGTCCGTATTCATATAGCCAAACATGTGTTAGTTCGTGTTTCAATGTCTTTATTATATTAGCTTGGTCTTTTAGTAGCATTATTGTTTGAGTTCTATATATTGTTACTCCTAATGTTCCATCACTTTTCATTTCGTTATTAATTGTGGCTTCATCTACTTCTTCTATTAACCATTCCGTATTATTTATTTTAAATTTCATCTTTATCCTCACATATATTAAAATATTTGCATTTATCGCATTGTCTTTTTTCGTCTACAATACACTTTTGTCTTTTCTTATTCTCATAAAATTTTCTTCTTCTATATTCATTGTCTATGTAGTTTGCTATTATACTACCTCTCATATACAACACTTCCTTTGTATAAAACACTATGTAATGATACAGGATTATACAAGGCGCTACCTCGTATCGTTTGGATTTCTGGTATCAACACAGCCTATAACCTTTAGCTTACGAGCCGAATCTCTTGGAAGTTCTGATATTCCTCTTCCCTGTGTCGGAATTAATATCTCAACCTTTTGCTCCCATTGCTTTTTTATATCATTACATACTATTTTACTTGGCGACAGAGTGAGGTGTCGAGCCCCAAGCATTTTACTGCTCCAACTGTTTTCAAGACAGTGTTCAAAGCCGTTTGAATTACTCTGCCATGTAGGGGATTTTAATTTTATTTTCAACGAAGGTTTCCCCACTTTTTACTCCGCATATCTAGGGGCTACCTAGAACCTGGCGACAACCTATGGACTTGCACCATATACCTTATTAGGTACGCATTTCTTAGCAGGAAAGCTCCAAACTTTTTGAATTAAGTTGTCATTTTACTAGGTATCGTTAATAGAAAAATAGAGCCAAACATTAAATGTTCAGCCCTGCAAAAGTTTATATCTTTTTTTCTCTATTATAATTATAACTCTTTCAAAACTAAATTTCATCCAAATTTTATCACAATTTTATCACAATTTTTCATTATTCACCTATATTTAGTACATCAAGCATACTTTTTATTGCTGTGTCTCTTATATTTAATAATTGGTTTATAGATTTTGGTTTTTGGAACTCCATGCAGTATTGTTGTGATACATAATCCCATTTAGATTTTTCCATATAATATATCTTTATAACAAACTTTTCTTCTGCTGATAGTTGATTAATCATATTTTCAACTCTTACTATTTTTTTGTCTAACTCGTCTTTCAATTTGTTTAGTTCTTCTAATTTAGTTTGTAAAAATTGCCTATCTTCTTTGTTTATGTGTCTTTCTTCTTTATGGTAATTCATTGCCGTATTTAGCACTTTATCTGATACTTTGTTTGTATTACTATGTATGCTATCATAAGCTTGTCCAGCTAACTGCATATTTTCTATAATTTCGTTTTCTGTTTCCTCATATACCGTTCCAGCATATTCCAATCTTTTTTCATATTCTTCTTTTTTTAATTGTATTTCCGTCAGCTTTGCTTGATTTTTTAAGTGATCCTTTAACATGGTTTCAACGTCTTCTTTTATGTATTGCATCTTTTGTACCTCCTACAAATATTTTTTTAGATCTTCTTTTCGTACTGCTATTAAAAAATTCCCTAAATTAAAACTTATTACCTCGTCTTCGTCTATAACACTGAATTTCTTCTTTATTACAGTATCGTTCTTAATTATTACCATTTCTATTGTGTCTTCTGTTCCCATAGATTAACCTCCATTTTCTTGTTTTATTACTTCTTCAATAAAATAGCCTAACTTTGTTATCTTTTTTAAATATTCAAAATTCATTGAATTTTCTCTTACTAATGTTCCTTTTAAGCTATCTCTTAACAATTTTAAATCATCTATAGTCAACATTACCTCAATTTTATATTCTTCTTCACTCATTTTATTCTCTCCCTTCTAGTAGTTCTTGTAAAGCTTGCCTTCTTCCTAGTTTTATGCCATATTCTAATGTTCTTTTATTTCTTCTTCCTCCAACTATTACCAGTGGCAATTTTTCTTCTTCTATCTTGTCTTTTACTTTTTGAACTGGAATACTGTTTTCTATATAATAATTTTTAACTACTACACTATTACTTAAATTTTCATAATCATTTTTTAATTCTTTATTCTCTTTTTGTAATTGTTTTATGGTTCTTCTAGTTAATGTATTATCTCCTGCTAATTCTTCAAGATATGCTTGTGCTTCCTTATCCAAGTTTCTACATCTGTTATTTAATTCTTCATTCTCTTTTCTTAATTCTTTAATTTGTTGTTTTAATTTTTGTTCTGTTTCATAACTTCCTTGTTCTAAATTATTCCACTCTTCCCAAGCTTGCTCTTTTTCTTCCTTTAATATTTCATTCTCTTTTAATACTTTTTTATAGTCTGATAAAATATGCTGTTCACATCTGTTTCTTTCTAACATACATTCTTCTTTTTCATATCTGCCACATATATTACATTGATTAGTAGAACATAATTTTAATCTTTCTATATCTTCTTCTATACTATTTCCTATGCTACCGACATTTGTGTCGTTACCATCACTATTTTCTTTCACTTAAAACTCCTCCTCTTCTAGTTCAATAACTTTTGCTATTTTTGCTCCACATTTAGGGCAATAATTATAGCTATTATCTTCTGGTGTTCCATATTCAAAATACCACTCTTCTTTACAATTACTACACTCATATATAATATAATCATAATCATCTTTTTGTATAAAATTACATTCTTTCACTTAAAATACCTCCTAAAATATAATAAAATTATGAATACTATCTGTATATTCTTTATATTCTCGCCCCTTATTTATAGATATTTTAAAATCATATTCGCTATTTTCTATTACTGTTTCAATTTTTGTTACTATTCCACTATGTTTGCCATCTTTTGTTGTTAATCTATCTCCAATATTAAATCCTCTCATTTTATCCTCCTATCTTTTTCAAATAGTCTTTCATAAATTCTTTTTGCTTACCCGTCATTTTAATTTTAGTATAAATACAATTTTCACCATTTGGTAACATTCCTACACTTATTGTTTTAGCTTTCTCATATTGATTTATAAAATCATTAAATATTACTTTTATTATTTCTTTATTTTCTATCTCATCTGCTGTTTTTTCTTTCACTATTTATCACTCCTCTCACTATTTTAAATACATACAATTGCAATCTTCCATAGTAGCATAATAAACATTATCATCTAATATCCTTCTCAAAAGAATATCTAAATCATCAACTATTAAACCTCTTCTATTACCTATTACTTTTTTTCTTACTTCTGTTGCTAATATTGGTTCTGGCATTATCCTTTTTACGTCTATTTCTCTAGCTGTTTGTTCTATTTGCTTTTTATGTTCATAACTCCAACATACTATTGGCATTTGTTTTTCTATAGATAATTTAATTGCCTTTATTGTTTTTCCATTTCCTCTACCACCATAATATATTTTCATATCTTATTTACTCCTCTACCTTTTCAAAACATTCTTTAGGTATGTATAGACACATTCCTAAATCTTCCCCTTCGTATGCACAAGCTCTTGCAAATTCTTTATCTTCTCCTGCTGATATTAATGTTTTGTAAATTGTATTATCAAAAGCTTTGCTTGCCTCTTCTGAGTTTGTCCCTACTATTACATAACCTTTTCCAAATTCACTATAATACGCGCTATATATATGTCCCAGCATTTCTCCAAACTCTTTTTGTTCTTTGCCTGTTTCTTCATCTATTGGTAACTTAATGAATTTTAGTTTTTTTATTTTCTCTTCCATTTCCATATTTACTCCTTTACTACTAAATCTGCTTTGAATTTTTGTTCTAATTGCTCTACACTATAATCTGCTCTAAACTGGTTATATGCTTTTTCATCCATTTTTTTAGTTCATTCCATAAATCTGGATAATACTTGTATAAAATTTTTAATTCTTTAAGATTCTTTAATGGGCAACACCAACAACTTAATCTACCAAAATGTTCATATAATCCATCCCAATAGAATCCTTTTTCATAACAATATTGTAAACAATCCGCTTCTGTCATTTCATATTCAACCAATGGGTATCTTTTATCCCTAATTCTTTTTTGTTCATCATAAGCAATTCCAATATATTCTGTATAACCTTCTTCTTTATATTTCTTTAAATAATCGCTAATTACTTTGGTTTTTAAATTACTTGTACACCATCTGCAAAGCATTGTTGCCCAACCATATCCTTTTTTACCTTTGTTTTTTCCTTTTGTTTTTTCATGTTCAAACATATAATAATCAAAACTTTTTTCTGCTTTTATTCTAGTAATTTTCTTATTGAAATGTTTTTGAATATAATCATCAAACTTGTTTATATGACCAATCATTTGTGGATAATCTTTGCCTGTATCAGCAAAAATAATTTCGTCAGCCCACCATCCATCTTCTAACATCTTTAATGTCATTGCTGTGCTATCTTTACCACCACTAAAATTGATTATATGTTTCATATCTATTCTCCTTTTTCATAACTAATCACAAACCACAGCCATTTATATATAGGAGGATTACATTTTAATGTTAATCTTCTGGGAATAATATAGTAGTACCATTGGCTGTGATAATATTTCACTCTATGGATTTCTATCTTTATCGTATCTATTCTCCTCCTAATAACTCTGGATTATCTGTAACGTTACCTATTACTTCTGTAAATTTTTCTAAAAGATGAACTCTTCCATAAAATCTATCCATATTCATAACATCAACAATAAATCCATTGTATTCATAAATAACTTTTCCAATATCTATTCCTATGTTTCCTGTTTTTTTTACTATATCTCCCTCGTATATTTCTTTTTTTGTGTTATCATATAGCCCTGTAAATTGACCTATTGTTTCTGGGTCTACTCTATGCCACATAACAGGATATAAAATAGTTTCTTCTAATCCATAACTATTGTCTAATTCAACTTCCTCTATTATATAAGTTTCTCCATTTAATCCATAAGCTAATTGACCAAAAACCCAGCCTATATCTTTGTTTTTTCCTCTAAACTTTATCTCTCTATTCATCTTCTCCTCCTACTTTATAGCAATTAGCCATATAGCTTTCTTTTGTTAATATTGTTTCTATATCTTTTTCTCCTATTTCTCCATGTATTTTACAAAATATTCTATGTCCATTTACAAAATCTCCAACTTCTATTAAGTCTATTAGTTGTTTACTGTGTTTTACTATATCTTCTAAGTGTGTTCCTATACAATTGCATTCATCTATACACATTCCATTTTCGCAATGCCATACACAACAACCTACACTAAATCTTTCGACCTTGTCAATTATCCCATTTTTGGTTCTCACATATTCTCCAATTTCTATCTCACTCATCTTTCTCCCTCCTCAACATATACACCGTATCCTTTAGCGATTCTATTTCTATATCTTTATTCTTTAATTCCTCTGACTTATCCCCTGCTAATATTCCACATACATACCCTATCATAAAACACACTATTACTATTATCACTACTCTTATACACTCACTTATTTTATATATTCTCTTATCATATATTTTCATATTTCTCTCCTTTATTCTTTTTTCTATCTATATTTTGGTGGGCGACCTCTTGCTATTTTGTTTGTTATGAGACTTAATTCATCGACTTTAAAGCATTCTTTGTAGCCATATATCATTTCTTTGTATAGATACATATTTTGGTTGCATTGCTGTATCAATATGTACTCATGTCCATCTTTACTTATTATCTTCGGTATTCTCATATTCTTTTATCTTTCTCCCAGAATAATATTCGTTGTACATTTGCATCCAATCATCTAGCCTCATTGTTACCAACCAATCTTTTCTATTTTTTCTGTGAAATACTGTAGGGAACTTATGGTCTTTGGTATCTCTTACTGCTTGTTCAATTGCTTTATCTATATTTAACCTTTCAACTCTTTTGCTTTCAATGTGTATATAATCAAGTCCTACTACATCATCAGCTTGTCCTGTATTTCCACAAAACTGTTGTGTCCTTCTACAGTTATAACCATATTCTTTTAATTTATTTGCCAATTCTCTTTCTCCTGCACTTCCGTTTCTTTTTACTGTTTATTGCCATTCTTCTTTAGCTCCTCTCTTAATTTTTCTTGCCAGTTTTCAACTCCTGGTACAAAGCCTTTACATCTCATTACTGGCTTATAGTCTATATCTTCTTGTTTGTTACAGCCTAAGCAGTTAATAATAGCAAATATTATTCTCTTTAATTTGCCTCATCTATATCACCTCATACCCGTTTTATATCTTTCCATATTTCTGTCATTTAGCACATCTCCTCAATACAATGTATTCTTTTCTATTTGTTGCATAGGCTAGTCCTTTGGCATTTCAAAAACTGCTGTTTCTTGTAATACATTGGTATATCCATCACATTCAGCTGTTCTATAATATCTATAAGATTTTATTATTTCTTGTAATACTTCTTTTGCTCTTTCTTCTGTCTTATATTTTGCTATAACATATTGATTCTCTATTATTGTATTTGCAAGTATTTTAAATTTTCCCTCATCATCTTCTAGTGGATTGCCTATTCCCAATATTTCTATATTCTTAAAATTTATTATTGTATCTTTATATTGGCTTACTATTATCATAACTACCTCCTAAAATTTTATATCCTTTAAACTTTGCTATTTGTAATTCTTGCTTTGTAATCCATTTTTGCCATTTCCCACATTTGCCACAATATAAGCCTCTTCTATTTCCTTGTATTTCTACAAATAGTTCTTCACTATCGCATTTACTGCATTTTTCTTGCATAATTACCTCCTAATCTATTCTTGGAATATGTTGATAATTTATTGCTTCAAATCCTGCTTGTGTTCTCTCATATACTGCTACTGTCTTACCTGTATAATCGCATTTCTTTTTACCTACTGCTTTTACATATCCCATCTTTTCTAATTCAGTTAGCCTTGGTGCTGTATAATTTCTTTCTGTACTTGGTATAAATCCTAAATCAAATAATTCTACTGCTAATTCCTTTGCCGTTTTAGGCTTGTTTAATCTATTTAAGATTTGTATATATCTTATTTTTGTTTTATCTTGTATGTCATTAAAACTCATTTGCCTTGTTTCTGTTGTAATCATTTGTTTATCACTCTCCTATCTGTTTTACGCTCATTCTATTTGCAAGTTGTTTTGTAAAATCTTGCATTTGTTGAGGTAATAGTTTTTGTCCTCTTTCTCTGTTTATCAATACTTCATATTGTTTTAAAAACTGCCCTTTTGTAACTGTGTTTATTGTTTCCATGTCCACCATTGCTAATTGTTTTACTTGATTTACACTTCCAAAAAATCTCTTAACTTCTGGGCTATAATTATTAAATTTTTCCTCGGTCATATAAAGACCATTGCTTATCATTCCAATTGCCTCGTTCCATGCCTCTATTCCTGTTTTTTTTGTTGTTGGATTGATTAGCTCTATTGCATTTTTCCTTACTTCATGTATTGTTGGTGGGTAAGGGCTTTCTATTATTGTTTTCTTTACCGCTTGTAAGACTATATTGTAATCTAAGTCTCCTAAACACTCTTGCCATGTATTTAACATCATCTCTCTTTGTGCTTGTGATTTATTAGCAATATCTTCATAATTACCAGCCAAAAGTGTTATTATTTGCACCATTTCGCTCTTCTTCATCTTTTGCCTCCTTCCATAAATCTTTAAATCCATCTAATTTATCTCTTTTCTTTTGACTATATTTGCCCTCTAATATTGCAGTTGCTTTATCAGTTCTCATAAGAAAATCAAAATCAGCTTTCCAATTTCTGTCGTTATTTCCTATTAGAAACTCACTAACATTTGCTATCTTGCATATTTCTTCAAATTGTTCTATTGAAAAATCTTTTAAGAAATTATCAATAGACTTATTTCTTTTTTCGGTTAATTTTTGAACCTGAGGCAAATTAGCGCAATAGGTGTTGTAAATTTCGACTATTTTATTTCTATTCTCTTCCTTTATATTCCTATTATCTTCTATTCTTTTCTTATTCTTATTAGGAGCGATAGTTCGTCGATTATTCGTCGAATGTTCGTCGAATAATAATTCCATTGTATTTTCATTATATTCTGGTATCTTACTTTGACTTGGTCTATCTATTTTTTGAAACGTATCCCAACTTAAAAGGCTATAATAACTACTTCCGTCACAAGAATATAAAACTACGGACATATTAGAGCTTATCTCTGATAAGGTTTTATCTATGTCGGCACTTCTTATATTTTCCTCATAAGGGAATAATGTAGACTTTAAATATACAGGATTACACCTTCCTCTACCTTCATCATCAGCAAGCGAGAATAAACCAATAAATACAATTTTAGCTAAAGTAGATAATTTTCCAAAATCTTCACTTTGCCATATACTAGGGTCTATCATTCTCTTTCTTGCCATTTAACTTCTCCTTTCGTAAAATAAAGGGCTAGTTTTTTGTTGCCTAGCCCTGTTGTTATAATCCTAATTCTTTTAATGTGTATTCTTTATTTTCTTTCATTCCTTTGTACATTGTACCTTTTTCAAAATATGGTAATATGGTAAGTTCATCTTCTTTTATATATATTTTTATGAACTCTCTAGCGTATGAAACTTTTTCTATAGCTTTTACCTTGTCTCTAAAAGGTTTAATTACGTTTGATAAATATCTCTTTTCTGTCTCGTCTAGTATTTCTTCTTCTCTTTCAAATAGTGTCTCATATTTTACTGGTCTTTCTACTTTGACAATACTTACGTCATCATTAAAGTATTTTAATTGTGCATCAATGCTGTTAAACCCATAATTTGAAGTCTTATCAACAAATATAACTTGTCCATTCTTTAATGTGCATTTATCTCCGTCTTTTAAATCTGATTTTGTGAATGTTTTTTCTACTCCATAAGTGGTATATTGATCACCATTTTTTTTACTTATTATTTTTACTTTATCTCCAACTCTAAATTCCATTTTCATTCCTCCTAATTTTTATAAATAATTTTTATCAAATACTTGTATAAAGTTTTCTGACTTGTAATGCTTTTTGAACTCTTTTTGTGCGACTTTATGCAATTTATCCTGTAAAGTTTTATCATTTGTCACTATTTCGTGACATTTTCGGCAAATTGGTATTACTAATCCATACTTCATACTAACTTGTCTATTTTTACCTTCTATTAGTTCGTGAAAGTCTTGTTTCTTACTTCCACATAAATAACAATGTTCTAAGTCTTTTGTTATTATGCTAAATCTGTTTTTCTCTAGCTTTGCTAACTTCTTGCTTTTCTTTTTAATTGTTGTAACTTCTTTTTTCTTTTCTGTCTTTTTTTTAGGTACTGGATTAAAACTGTTTGATAAATCTGTTACTATCATTTTCTATCCACTTCAACCTTTCTATTTCAGCTGGTGTTAATGTAGGTATTCCTAGTTGTTGTGCTTCTTGTATAACCCCATCTAAAAGAACTCTAAATTCGTTTTTATCCATTTGAGAACTACCTTCATATACTTTATATATTTTGAAATTTACTCCGCTTATTTTGGCTTCTCGTTCGAAATTATAGTATTTGAAAAACTTTGGTACATCTATATCAGCTCTTATTGTTACTAACATTGATTGTGAATAGTCCTTTATCATTTTTAAATATGTATCATCTTTTGATAATCGCATTTTATTTGCTATCTCGTTAATTAAGCTCCACATATAAGCGTTTTGAGTAAGAGTTCTTTTTTCTTTATGTTCTTTTATCTCAAATAGCTTTTCTCTTTTTTGATTAAACAACCATTTTACTAACGTTTCTGCTGTTCCTATCATATTTACCCCCTACCATGGAAGTTCGTCCAAATTATCAGAAACAATGTCGTTGTTTTCAACTTCTTTTGTAGTATCTTCTTCTTTTCCTTCTTTTTTACTATCTCCAAAATAAACTTCTTCTGCAACTACTTCTGTAACATAATGTTTTTGTCCTTTATCATCATCATAATTCCTTGTTTGTATTCTTCCAACTACTGCAACTTGTTGACCTTTCTTAAAATATTTACTACAAAACTCTGCTGTTTTGTTCCAAGCAACTATGTTTATAAAATCAGCTTGTCTTTCTTCTCCTTCTTTTACAAATCTTCTGTTTACTGCTAAACTAAAGCTTGCTACTATTATGTTATTTGTTTGTGTATATCTAACTTCTGGGTCTTTAGTAAGTCTGCCCAGTAAAATTACCTTATTCATAAAATCATCCTTTCTTGTAAACAAATACTCGTTTACCTTTATTATTTTTGATTGCTAATTTTGTTATCTCTTTGTTTGTTATTTCAATTGCTTCAACATAGAATTTTGTTTTTGTTGTTTTCTTGCCTTGTTTGTCTTCTAAAACAAAATTTGTTTCATTTTTTTCATCTACAACTGGTATATATATAAATGGTGCTGTATATAATTCTCTGCCTATTCCCCAGTTAAATCCTGCTCTTTTAAAGCTATCACTTGCTAACCCTTTTTCTTTCTCTGTAAAACTTTCTGTCCCTGTATCCTCTTTGCTAATCCATTCTTTTTTATCTTCATCCCAAATTTCTATAATACAATTTGCATTATCTCTGGTATGTTTTCTTTGCCAGTTCTTTGCACCTACGGTTTCATCTAAAATATCCATATCTACTCTAGCATCTTTGTAAAGTAATAAAGCTAATCCTTTTTCGTTAATCTGAGATACTCTACAATCGATTTCATTCGCTTTTAAGTCTCTAAACATATTCTCCATAAACTTTTTCCTCCATATCCATTAAATCTAAATAATCCATATTTTTTCTCCTATTTAACTCTTAAACTTGTTTTATCATTTATAATTCTTGTTCCTGCAACTATCTCCCCTGTTTCTTTGAAGTGATTTTTTATTGCCGTTTTATCTATTTTTGTTGTAATTACTTCTTGCTTAAATTCACTTGGTATTTCATCTTCATTTTCTATTTCTACCGACATTGGATTTTTAGTTATTTTTAAACTTCCTAATTCAGTTGGTATCTCTACCAGTCCTAATTTTTCCATATTTTCTTTTACATATTTGTAAAATTTCTCAAGCTTTGTCTCTCCTTGTTTTCTTATGTCTGAAAGTCTTTTTTCTTCTGCTTTCATTGCCTCTAACAAACTTTCACTGTTTTTTATATATCCTATAATATTTGCACTTTTATTTTGCAATTCTAATGCTAATTCATTTCCTAATTCGTTATATTCTTCTTCTGTTAGCTCTCCTTCATTTGCCTTATTTATTAATTCTACAAATTTACTTGTTATATTGTACAAGCTTATGTTTGACATTTTTTTATTCCTCCCTTGCATTTTTTTATTTTCTGTGCTACTATTAATTTAGTCATGTTTAATTAATGAGTTTTTTTTGTACTATTTGCGAAAACAGTTCAAACAAATAGTACATTTTTTATTTTTTCAAAAGTAATAAAATAGTTTTCTTTGCTTTCTTCTGATTTTTTTATAATGTCTTCTATTTCCTTTATCTTCCTTGCAAAAAATGTTGCTCTTATTTCTGCTATTTCCTTATTTTTAAGCTTGTCCTTATTGTCTTTAAGTTCTTTTTGTAATTCATCTATCGTTGTTATTAACTCGTAATCTTGTCCAAATCCTGTAACTATCATTACAATAATTGCTACAACAAACCCTAAAATTATACCTATAAATACTTGCATCTCTTTTTTCCTCCTTTCTATCCCAATATTTCATTCAGTTTTCTGTCTAATCCATTTAAGCCTTTCCAGATTGCTCGATATAGATTAATTTTGAAAATCTTATAAACTATAACTTCTACTGCTATTGCTAATATAATTGTTCCTACTAGCTCTGCTACTACTACCGTGCCACATAAGAATACGTCTACTAAATAACTTATCATTTGTTACACCTTCTTTCTTAAGTTAATATTAATTTTGCTATTTCTTTAAGTGTATTTTGCTTTTCTTCTTCTTTAAGTCCTAAATCATATAGAAATACTGCTCTCTTATCTGCTAATTGTTTTACTCCTGTTCCTTTTATTCTTGGAAAATCTTTTCTGTTAAATATTTCTCTTGCTTTACTTTCTCCTATACCTCTCCAGTCTGCATAATCTAATGGTGTTATTGTTTCTGGTAATTCATTAAATGTTTTTATTGATTTTTTCTCTTGCATATTCTCATCTCCTTTCTAATCTCGTCCATAGATGTTTCTATTTTTATTTTATTTCACTTTCTGAAAGTTCTTCTTTAAAAAAAATATTCTCAACTTTGCATTTCAAAAACTTAGATATTTTCAATGCTTCATTTACTGAAAATTTAACATCTCCGTTTTCTTTTTTAAAATAATTACAAGGAGATTTGTCAATTATTTGTGCCATGTCTTCAATTGTATATCCTTTTTTTTCTCTGATTTCCTTTAACTTTTCATACATTTTTCTGCCTCCTTTCAGTTTCTGAACATATATTATTTCATTATCTGAAATTTGTCAATACTTTTTTTAAAAATTTTTAAACTTTTTTTCATTTACTGAAATCAATTTGCTTTTTTCATAAAATGAAAGTATAATATTGTAAGAAAGGTTGGTATTTATATGATATTTGGAGAAAGAATAAAGCAATTAAGAGTTGAAAATAAGTGGACTCAAGAATATGTTTGTGAAAAACTCAACATTTCTTCTGGTGCACTATCAAGATATGAAACTAGTATGTACGAGCCTAAATCATTAGATTTAGTCAAAGACTTTGCTAATCTTTTTAATGTTTCAACAGATTATCTATTAGGCAAATCCGATATACGAAACCCAAAACAAGAAGACCCGTTTGGACTTGCTAAAATAGGATTTAATATGAAAGACTACACCCCACCTACAGAAACTCAAAAACAACAAATAAAAGGTTTATTAGAAGTAATTATGAAAGATAATAAAAAAGATAATAAGGAGAATAAATAATATGAAAAATATTGGTTCTAATGTAAATAAAAACATTAAAACCACTAAAGAAAAAGAGTATAAAAAGTATATTAACTTTGGTAAATTGCAATTAAAAGAACCCACTTTTATTTCTAATGAAGACACATTTATAGATGAAATGAAAAAACAATTAGAAACTAAATTTATAAATGGTAATGGATATATTCTTGATAAAGTATACGATCCAAAAACTGAACATTTAATAGATAGAGAAGAAAAACTTTCTTTTAAAAAAATAACATCTAGTAATGACCATTTTTTTGGTACTTTTTCTCGTTTTTCTACTACAAAAGATGTTCTTACTGATATTGTAGATAATCAGTCAAACAAAAAGATTGACCCCGATACTATATATTTTGAGCATAATACACTCTTTTATATAGATTATAACTTAAAATCCATTTCATTTATAAAAACAGAACATATAAAGAATGTATACCCTTTCTTAGAAGCATTTATTAATAATAATAATATACTAAACATTTCAATAATACCTTTAGTAAAAAATGACAATGAAATTGCAGAATCAGTAATAACAGAACTTGAAATTGCTTTGGCTACCGTTGAAATCTCTCAAAATCAATCTTTTGTTGGCTTAAATGGTTTAGAAAAAATGGGATGTAAAGTAAAAAATTACAATTTAAAAGTTACTTTGGATTCAGTTGATTCTAAATTTTCACAAAAATTATTAAATTTTCGTTCTAAAAATAAAGAAAATATTAAAAAAATGTCAATATCTACATTTAACGAAGATATTGACTTACTAACAAATAGATTTACAAAATCTGTGCCTATTAAATTAAGTAATAATTACGAAACTGACTTTTCTACAATTGAAAATACCTTAAAAGTGGAATTATTAAAAGCTATTCAATGACAATTTATAAGTGTAATATGATGTCATTATGGTTTCCATAAATCCTAATATAAAAAACAATATTGTAATTTTTATATTCATACTAAGTAACCATGCAATTATGTTAAAAAAAAGAAACAATATTCCTAATATATTTAGTCTACAAAATATTATGTTATGACCATATCTTTTAAAATTTTGCATATATTTAGAATCTTTATTTAAACTTAATAATATAGTCATTGCTGTAAAAAGGAAACCTATTAAAGTACCAGATATTCCAATTAACGTAGCAATGTTTCCCTCCATATTTTTTAATATATCTTTATTAAAAAAAGTAGGAATATTAAAACAATCTAATATAATAAAAACTAACGTTAACAATACTGGTGCAACTACATAGCAATATTTTTTTATAAATATTATTAATTTATTGTTATCATTCATATTACACCTCGATAAAAATATATTTTTTATTATTATATATTAAATACAATTAAAAGTAAACGCATTTTTGGAGGAAAAAATGAATTTAAATAATTTATATGATTTAGCAGATAAAGAAAAAATAAAAATATATGATTATTATATTGAAAATGCTTATGGCTGTTTTATTAACATTGATAAAATAAATGCAATAGCATTGAATTATAAAAATATTGATAATTCTTATATAGAAAAAGAAACGTTAGCTGAAGAATTAGGACACTATTATCAAGATGCAACGTATCCTATTAATTGTACAGATAAAATTTTAATATCTAAACAAGAATATAGAGCTAAAAAGTATGCAAGAATGGTATTAATTCCTTACGAGAATTTAAAATTAGCTATTAAAAAACGGAATTAATACAATTTATGCTCTTGCAGAACATTTTGAAGTTACAGTCAAATATATGACTGAAACAATAGAATTTTATAAAGAAAAATATGGAGAACAAACGATAAACTGCTTTGAATAGCAGTTTTATTTGTAGGGAGGTATTTATGGCAAAAAGAGGAAATGGCGAAGGTACTATTTACTATAGTGAAAAGCTAAACAAATGGGTTGGACAATTTACTGCAGGTAGAAAATTAGATGGAAAATTAAATCGTAAATCTGTATATGGAAATACGAGAAAAGAAGTAAAAGAAAAAATGACAATAGCTTTAGCTGATGTACAAAATAAATCTTTTATAGAAAAAAATGACACTATACTTTATGATTTATGTAAAGAAATTGTTGAAGACAAACGAAATTCTAATCAAATTGGCTCTAGTACTTACAATAGAGCAAAATATACTTTGCAAATTATAAAGCGTAGTGATTTAGGACAGATGCCTATACAAAAAATTACTGCCAAAGATATTAAATTTTTTTTAAATGATAATACAAATTATTCAGAATCAAGTTTAAAGAAACTTTATCAATTATTAGGGCAAACTTTCAAAAGAGCTATTGAAAGGAATTATATAATACGAAATCCCATTACTTTTGAAGAAGCAAAAAAACCAAAATCTAAAAAAGGATCCTTAAAAGTTGAGGCTTTAACTGTCGATGAAGAAAAAGCACTTATAAAGGTATTAGCTGATGAAACTAGCTTATACAAACCTATTATATTACTAATGTTATTTTCTGGTTTACGAATTGGTGAAGTTTTAGCTTTAAAATGGACCAACATAAAAGATACTTATATAGATATTAGATTAACTTTTACCAGGGATGATGATGGAAAAGTTATCTTAGGAAAAGATAATGATACTAAAACTAAAACATCTTTAAGACATATTCCTAGAAACGATATACTAAATAAAATACTTAATATTATTCCCCATACCAATAAATTTCTTTTCCCAAATATAACACCTAGAAGTACATTAGATTTTCTTGAGAAATTTAATGCAACTAATTGCATTACAGACCATATACATCCTCACATGTTAAGACATACTTATGCTACTAGATGTATTGAAGCAGGAATGAATATAAAAGTTCTTCAAAAAAAATTAGGGCATAAAAATATACAAACTACTTTAGATACATATGCTAGTGTATTTGATAAGTTTGAAGATACTGAAGAAGATAAATTATTGGCTTATTATGAAAAAAATAACATTCAATTGCATTAAAATTGCATTAAAATCGTATCAAAAAAGAGAGTTTTTAAAACTCTCTTTTCTTACTGTGGTGCGGATGAAGGGACTCGAACCCCCACACCGTTGGTACTGGTTCCTAAGACCAGCGCGTCTACCAGTTCCGCCACATCCGCAAGTGTTTACTACTTATTAACACTTATTAATATTAGCACATTCTAATTGATTTTGTCAATACCTATTATAAATATTTTTTATTTTGGGCGATTTATATCGCCCTTTATTTTTAACACATTAATATTTGCTCGCTGATGGCTGTTATTTCTATTATTTTAATAGGTCTAATATTTGTTGTTTTGTTTGTACTCCTACAGTTGTCCCTATTACTTTGCCTTCTTTTATAGCTACAAAAGTTGGTATACTCATTATATTGAATTTTCTTGCTAGTTCTAATTCATCATCTACATTTACTTTACATACTTTTAATGTTTCCTGTGTTTCATTTGCAATTTCATCAATTACTGGACTCATCATTTTACATGGTCCACACCAACTTGCCCAAAAGTCTATTAACACCGGCATTTGGGAATTATTTACCTCTTTTTCAAAATTTTCTTTGTTTAATTCAATTACTAACATTTTTGTCCTCCTTTTTAATTATTTCTAAACCTGCCTTAGCACCTTCATATACAGCTTTACTTATTTGAAGTATGCCACCTGTACAATCACCACAAGCATATAGGCCTCTTACTGATGTCTCCATATTTTCGTTTATTTTTATATTATTACCCTCTACTAACGCTCCTATTCTTTTTGCTAAATCTGTACTAGTGGCAATTCCTTCTGCTACAAATACACCATCTATTTTTATCGTCTTTCCATTTGCAAATTCAATTTCTTCTAATATATCTTTGCCTTTAACTTCTTTTACACTGTCTTTTATTGTTTCCACATCTATGTTTCTGTTTTGTACCATCCTTTTTCCATTTGTTATTATTCTAACAGATTTAGCAATTGGTTTTAATATTTCCGCTTCATGAACTGCATAATTTCCATCTCCTATAACTGCAACATCTTTACCCCTAAAGAAAAATGCGTCACACACTGCACAATAACTTATGCCTTTTCCCTCATATTCTTTTATTCCTTTTATTGTAGATTCTTTTCTGTTTATTCCTGTTGCTAAAATTACATTTGTCGCATCATATTCTGCATTTATTGTTGTAACTTTAAAATTTTTTTCATTACTTATTTGTACTACTTCGTCTTCTATTATTTCTACACCTATTCTTTTTGCCTGTTCTATTCCTATTTTATATAATTCTTTTCCAGATATTTCTTCCACAAGTCCATAGTAGTTCTGTATCTTATGTGCTTTTTCTAGTGAGCTACTTCCTTTTGATATTATCAGTGTTTTTAAACCACCTCTTTGAGTATATAATGCAGCCGAAATTCCTGCAGGTCCACTCCCTATTATTATTACATCATACATAAATATCATTCCTTTGCATATTAAGAAATTTATAATTTTTATTTTTCCCCAATAGTATTTATTTTAAACAATTTAAATATTTCTACTATAACTATTGGCATTAGTACTAATATTACAATTTCTACTATGTTTCCTATTGGTAATACTGGTATACTAAATATGCTTCTTAAACTTGGTATTAATAGTATAACAAACATTAACGCTGATGATGTCAATATTGCTAAAATTAATTTAGAATTGTTGAATATATTTGTTTTAAATATTGATTTTTTATTATTTCTAATATTAAATACATGAGTTAATTCAGACAATGCTAAAACAATAAATGCCATTGTTTGTCCAATTTCCACTCTTACCTCTTGTTCTGTTAGTCCTTCTATTATTGGCACATCTTTTGTACCTAACCCTATTATAAATGCAGCAAGTGTTAATAGACCAATCATTACACCCTGATATATTATTCTCCAAGACATACCATTTGTAAATATACCCTTTTTAGGTTTTATTGGTTTCCTTTCCATAACATCTTTTTCAGCTGGATCCACAGCTAACGCTAATGCTGGTAAAGAATCTGTCACTAGATTTATCCATAATATATGTATTGGTAATAGTGGCTCTATTAGGTGTATATCAATTCCGAATATTTTGCTCAATAATGGAGTTATCAATATTGCTACAAACAGAACTATTATCTCTCCAACATTGCTTGATAATAAAAATTGTATTGCTTTTAATATATTATCATATATTCTTCTACCTTCTTCTACCGCTGAAACTATTGTAGCAAAATTATCATCTGTTAGTATAACATCTGCTGCTTCTTTCGCCACATCTGTACCAACTATTCCCATAGCGCAACCTATATCTGCTGTTTTTAGTGCTGGTGCATCATTAACGCCATCTCCCGTCATAGCCACTATTTCTCCATTTGCCTGCCATGCTTTTACAATTCTTACCTTATGTTCTGGAGATACTCTTGCATATACACTATATTTTCTAATATTTTTTGTTAACTCCTCATCTGTCATTTCTTCTAATTCACTGCCTGTTAATGCTTCACTCTCATTTTCTAATATTCCTAAAGCTTTTGCTATTGCAATTGCTGTTATTTTATGGTCTCCTGTTATCATAACTGTTTTTATTCCCGCTGTTTTACATTTATGTACTGCAAGTTTTACTTCTTCTCTTGGAGGATCTATCATTCCAACCATACCTATATATATTAAGTCATTTTCCAAGCTTGCCATTTCTTCTTCTGTTGGCTCATGATTTAATTCTTTGTATCCCATTGCTAAAACCCTTAAAGCATTTTTAGCCATTTCTTCATTATTTTCTGATATTGTTTTTTTGTATTCTTCTAAATCTGTTTTAATCTCATCATTTAATATATATTTTGTACATCTATTTAATAATTCATCTACTCCACCCTTAGTACAAACAACATACTTTTCTCCAACTTTATTTACTGTTGTCATCAATTTTCTATCTGAATCAAATGGAATCTCTTTTAATCTAGGCATTTGTTCAAACAATGAAGGTTCAAAATCCAATTTAAATCCCATATCAACTAGCGCTGTTTCTGTTGGATCTCCTGTAAGCTGATTATCTGTGCTTATTTTTGTATCATTACATAACATACTAATATGTACTAATCTTTCTAATGTTTCGTCCTCTTGTTTCAAATCAATTTTATTTATGTCTAATAATTTATTATTATAAAATATTCTTTGTACAGTCATTTTGTTTTGAGTTAATGTACCTGTTTTATCGGAACATATTACAGTTGCACTTCCTAAAGTTTCTACTGCTGGTAATTTTTTAACAATAGCATGCTTTTTAACCATCCTTTGTACTCCTATAGCCAACACAATTGTTGAAACAGCTGCTAATCCTTCTGGTATTGCAGCTACTGCTAAACTTACTGCTGTCATAAACATATCTAAAGGATTTTTTCCATATAGTAATCCTATTACAAATATTACTGCACATATCACAAGTGCTCCTATGCCCAATGTTTTGCCCAGTTTATTCAATTTTTCTTGTAAAGGTGTTTCTGTTTCATCTGTGCTATTTATAATATTAGCAATTTTACCAACTTCTGTATTCATTCCTGTTTCAACAACAATGCCTTTTCCCCTTCCATACGTTATTAAGGAAGAGGAAAATAACATATTTGTTCTATCACCTATTCCAACTTTTTCATCTGATATGGCTTCAGTATTTTTTTCAACTGGAACCGATTCTCCTGTTAATGACGCTTCTTGAGCTTTTAAATTTGTTGCTTCTATTATTCTCAAGTCTGCTGGTACATAATCTCCTGTTTCTATAATTACTATATCACCTGGCACTAATTCTTTAGAGGGCATTACAACTAATTTACCATCACGAATTACTTTTGCAACATGTGAACTCAATTTTTGTAAAGCCTCTAAAGACTTTTCTGCTTTACTTTCTTGCGCTACTCCTATTATTGCATTTATAATAACTACAATTAATATAATTATTGAATCTGTTATACCCTCATTTTGTAGATATCCTATTACACCTGACACTATTGCTGCTATAATTAGAATAATAATCATAAAATCTTTAAATTGCTCTAAAAATTTTACCAATATAGTCTTTTTCTTTTTTGCTTTTAATTCGTTAAAACCATACTTTTTTCTTCTTTCTTCAATTTCTTCTGATTTTAATCCTTCATTTGCATTTGTTGTTAAGCTTTCTAATGTTTCTGTTACTGTTTTGTTAAACCAATTTTCTTTCATATTATAATTCTCTCCTTTGCTAAATACTATCATATTTATTTGAATTTTGGTATATATAATTAAAAAACTTTTAAAGAAATTTATAAAACTTCTTTAAAAGTCTTGCTTACCTAAAAGGTTACTAACCAGATAAAATCGGATGTTGATTAGTAGTTTATAAGCTACTCCCTTTTAATATATTTTAAGATACTGTTTTTTCGTTTGAAACCTCGTTAATTTTTATGCTTCTAACGTGTTCTATTTTATCCCATGTTGTGTCTCTCTTAAATAAACATTTAAAGTTTATTAGTAACCAAGAGCCTAAAAATAACGGATAACATACTAATCCTCTTAGCATTGGTTTTATAGGTCTTTTATCCAATAGCATAATTAACATTGCTGTTCCTATTGGTAATAAAAATGTTGGAACAAAATATCTTACACAGTTCATAAATAGGTCAAGTCCACTCATTCCATTGCCAACATAAATTAAAAAGTTTAATGCTAGTAATATCAATGTTAATATAAACATTGGTATACTTCCTATTATATACAATAAACCATCTAAATTCATTAATGTCTTGTTCTCTTTTGTAGCAATAGCTAATGGCTTAGTATATTCTTTTATACATTGTATATGCCCTACTGTCCATCTTGTTCTTTGCTTCCAAGATTGTTTAAATCCTAATGGTTGCTCATCATACACTTTGGCATCCACTGCCCAACCTAACCTTTTTCCTTTTATTATTCTTTTCAATGAAAACTCTATGTCCTCTGTAAGTGTCTTTGTAACCCAACCTTCTGGTTTAATCACATCAAATCTTACCATAAATCCTGTACCATTTATTAATGGCGATAATCCTAAGTTATATCTTGCCAAATGATACATTCTGTTCATTGTCCAATAGAATATTGCATATCCTGCTGTAATCCAGTTATCTGTAGGATTTTTAATATCTCTATATCCTTGAACAACATCTTCTCCTTGGCACAGTTTTTTATTCATATTTTTCAAGAAATTTACATCAACTATATTGTCCGCATCAAATATGCAAAATGCATCATAATTTGCATCTTCTTCTATTTTTTGCTTCAAAAACCAATTTAACGCAAATCCTTTTGTTTTTTTAGTTTCATCAAATCTTTGGTATACAATAGCACCGGCCTGTTTCGCTACCTCTGCAGTTTTATCTGTACAGTTATCTGCAATTACATAAATGTCATATAGTTCTTTTGGATAATCTTGTTTTTTCAAACTTTCTATTAAATCTGCAACAACTGCTTCTTCGTTATGTGCAGGTATAATTGCCATGAATTTATGATTTTTATTAATTATAAATGGTTTATCTTTTAATTTAATTAACGAACAAATACTAATTGCCATTTGATAAATCCAAAATATTGTTATTATCCAAACCAATGCTTGTTGTAAAATATATAAGTATTCCATTTTTTTCTCCTTTTTGCTTTTTTATTTTACTTTTTTCATTATACTATTCTCTTTTTATTTTTGCAACCATATTTTATAATATTGATAATTTCTAATATAATATTTTTATTCAGCATCTTCTTTATGATTTACTTCTAAGTCTTTCATACTTAAATTAATTCTGCCTTGATTATCTATTTCTGTTACTTTTACTGTTACTTCGTCTCCAACATTTAATACATCTTCTACCTTTTCCACTCTTTTACTAGATATTTTTGATATATGAAGTAATCCTTCTTTTCCTCCTCCAATATCCACAAATGCGCCAAAGTTCATTATTCTTGTAACTGTTCCATCATATATTTCGCCAACTTCTATTTCTCTTGCTATGTCCATTATCATTTTCATAGCCTTTTTTCCACTGTCTGTGTCTGTAGAATATATGCAAACTTTTCCATCATCTGATATGTCTATTTTTACGCCTGTTGCATCTATAATTTTGTTAATCATTTTTCCACCAGGTCCTATAACATCTTTTATTTTGTCTGTGCTTATTGTCGCTGTCAAAATTCTTGGTGCGTATTTAGATATTTCATCTCTTGGTTTTTCTATTACCGGTGCCATAATTTCGTCTAATATATAATCTCTTGCGATTTTTGTTCTTTCAAATGCTTGCTCTATTATATCATATGTTAATCCATCAATTTTAATGTCAACTTGTATCGCAGTAATTCCATCTTTTGTTCCACCAACCTTAAAGTCCATATCTCCAAAGAAATCTTCTATTCCTTGTATGTCTGTAAGCATTATATATCTTTCTGGATTATTTTTGTCTGTAACAAGTCCTGTTGAAATTCCAGCTACTGGTTTTCTAATTGGTACTCCTGCGTCCATCAAAGCTAGCGTGCTTCCACATATGCTTGCTTGTGACGTTGAACCATTTGAAGATAAAACTTCTGAAACAACTCTTATTGAATATGGAAATTCATCTTCTGAAGGGATTACCGGAACTAGTGCTTTTTCTGCCAACGCTCCATGTCCAATTTCTCTTCTTCCTGGTCCTCTTGAAGGTCTAGCCTCTCCTACACTGTATGATGGGAAATTGTATTGATGCATATATCTTTTTGAATCCTCTTCATCTAATCCATCTAATATTTGTTCTTCGCTTTTCATTCCTAATGTTACAATTGACATTACCTGTGTTTGACCTCTTGTAAATATTGCACTACCATGAACTCTAGGCAATACACCTACTTCACAAGAAAGAGGTCTAATTTCATCTATTTTTCTTCCATCTGGGCGTTTATGTTCTTCTAAAATCATTTCTCTTACACATGCTTTTTCTAAATCATGTATGCTTTCTGCTATGTCTGTTTGCTTTTCTTGTGCAAATTCTTCTCCATTTTTTTCTATAAAATAATTTAGTATATCTTCTGAAATTTTCTCTATATTTGCATCTCTTACCTCTTTGTTTTGAACTTGTACGTCTTGATACATTCTTTGTTTAAAGTTTAATTCTATTTCATTATATATTTCTTTATCAACTGCAAATGATTTATATTCAAATTTTGGTTTTCCTATTTCTGATTTCATTTGCGAAATAAAGTTGCATATCTTTTTTATTTCTTCATGAGCTTGTTTTATAGCTTCTAACATTGTTTCATTTGGTATTTCATCTGCGCCAGCTTCTATCATTGTTATTTTTTCTAATGTACCAGCAACTGTTAAATTTAGTCTACTATTTTCTCTTTGTGCAAGTGTTGGATTTATTACAATTTGATTATCTACATATCCAACATTTACTGCTGCTGTAGGTCCTCCAAATGGTATATCTGATATTGTAAGTGCTGCTGAAGCCCCTATCATTGCACATACTTCTGGACTGTTGTCTGGTTCAACTGAAAGTACAGTTGCTACAACACATACGTCATTTCTAAAATCCTTTGGAAATAGTGGTCTTAATGGTCTATCTATTGCTCTTGATGTCAATATAGCTTTGTCTGTTGGTTTTCCTTCTCTTTTTGTAAAACTTCCTGGTATTTTTCCAACTGCATATAATTTTTCTTCATAATCAACTGATAATGGAAAGAAATCCACACCCTCTTTTGGTTCTTTGGCAGCAGTAACATTTACCATTACAACTGTATCTCCATACCTTACCATTACACTTCCATTTGCAAGTTCTGCAATTCTTCCTGTCTCTATAGTTAACTTTCTTCCTGCCAATTCTGTTTCATAAGTTTTAATCATAATTATTTCTCCTTTTATTATATTTTTATATAAACAATATTTGGCATTAGTTGTAACCTCTACAATTTATTATAGCTTGACTTTAGTAAATTGTACAAGCTACCTTCTAACTTCAAATATTGTATTTATATTATTATTTTTTTATTTTAGTTTTTTATGTATTTTTACATTATTAAATTGGACGTTAAGCTTATGCAAAACGTCCAATTGTTAATATTATTTTCTTAATTTTAGTTTTTCTACTATGTCTCTATATCTTTGAACATCTTTTTTTGCTAAGTAGTTTAATAAGCTTCTTCTTGTTCCAACCATTTTAAATAATCCACGTCTTGAATGATTATCTTTTTTGTGAACTTTTAGATGTTCTGTTAATTCATTGATTCTTTCTGTTAAAAGAGCTATTTGAACTTCTGGAGAACCAGTATCTTTTTCTTCTCTTTTATAAGTCTCAATAATTTCTTGTTTTCTTTCCTTTGTCATTGTTTTCCCTCCTATATTTAATTTGCCTTAAACTGAATTTAAGAGGAGTATTAATCCTTAAATTAAGTAAAAGGTATAAAATGTTTTGCAACATATATATTTTAGCACATTCTGGAAAAAAAATCAAGCATTTTCAAACACATTTCCGGCTTGTATATTATTTCCTCTTAAAAATTCTAAAATATGCATTTTTTTTGAGTTTTCTGCTTGTACTTCTACAACTTCTATAATTCCATCTATTGCCTTTATATACAGTCCATTTTTATCCCCTGAAAATAAAACAGTTCCTGGTATAATTTCTCGCATTTTGTATGAATATTCACTTAAATCTGGAAACATATCATACAAAGTTTTTTCTTCTATAACATTAACTTTCCAGAATTTTATTTTTTTCCCATTAATTGTGCTGTATGCTCCCATTATTGGGTTTAATCCTCTTACCAAATTTTTAATTTCTCTTGCAGTCCTCTTTTCCCAATCTATTTGTGCCATTTCCTTTTTTAGCATAGGAGCCATAGAAAATTTATCACTTTGCTTTTCTCTTGGAGCCTCGCCTTTTTCAATTAAATCAACTGTTTCAACTAATAATTTTCCACCTATCTTTGCTAGTCTTGTCCATAATTCTCCTGTTGTTTCATTCTCTCCAATTTCAACCTCTTCTTTTAATATCATATCTCCTGTGTCCATTCCAGCTTCCATAAACATTGTAGTTACCCCTGTTGTCTTGTCTCCATTTAATATTGCCCATTGTATTGGAGCAGCTCCTCTATATTTTGGAAGAAGTGACCCATGCACATTCACAGATCCATATTTAGGTATATCTAGCAATTCTTGTGGTAATATTTTTCCATATGCTACTACGCAAAATAAATCTGGTTTTAGTTCTTCCATTTCATTTATAAACTCTACATTGTCTCTAACTTTAAAAGGTTGATAGATTTTTATATTATGCTCTATTGCATACTCTTTTACAGGTGTTCCCAATACTTTATTTCCCCTTCCTCTAGGTTTATCTATATTTGTAACAACTGCTAAAATATTATTGCCCGCTTGTTGTAAGCTCTTAAGCGATTCAACTGCAAAGTCTGGTGTTCCCATAAAAACTATATTCAAATCAACCCCTCCTTGTTCTCATATTAATTCTTAGGTTCTACATATTCTAATGTGCCTGGTAAAATTTTATCCACAAATAATATTCCATTCAAATGGTCTATCTCATGGCAAAGTGCTTGTGCTAGTAGTTCTTTTGCCTTTATTTTTACTTTTTCTCCATTTTCATTAAGTGCCTCAACTGTAACTTCAGCCGGTCTTATTATTTTTCCGTATTGATTTGGAAAACTTAAGCATCCTTCTTCAACTTCTTGTTTTCCTTTTTCTTTAACAATTGCTGGATTTATTAGTTTCATTGGCCCTTCGTCATCATATAAATCTATTACTATTATTCTCTTTAATATTCCTATTTGTGGTCCAGCAAGTCCCACTCCATTATATTTGTGAAGTGTTTCCACCATATCGTCCAATATTTCTCTTATTTTGTCATCTATACTTTCTACTTCTCTAGATTTTTTTCTTAATATTTCATCTCCATTTTCTCTTACCACTCTTATTGCCATTTTCTTGTTCTATTCCTCCTTAACTTGCATATGCTCCACAAAGAAATTATTTTCAGCTCATATTTGATGGATTTAACGCTATGCTTATTTTTGTATTGTTTTTTTTATATTTATTGTATTCTTCTAACATTCCATTTATAAATTTTACTATATCTTCTCCAAATTTACATTTAATAATCATTCTCCAACGATATTTGTTTTTTATCTTATCTATTGGGGCCGGTAATGGACTATATAACATTACGCCTATATTATCTGTTTTAATTTTTTTCTTTAAATAAGTATGTAATTTTTTTATTGTTTCAATCGTTGTCTTTTCATCTTCTGAAGAAATACCTATTGTTATTATATCGCAAAATGGTGGATATTTCAATTGTTTTCTAAGTTTTATCTCTGTTTCATAAAATAAATCATAATTTTGCTCTTTACTACATTCTATGCTAAAATTGTCTGGATTATATGTTTGTATAATTACTCTACCTTTTTCTTGCTCTCTGCCCGCCCTTCCAGCAACTTGCGTTAAAATTTGAAATGTTTTTTCATTCGCTCTAAAATCATCAATATTTAAGCTTCCATCTGCAGCAATAACACCTACTAAAGTTACATTTGGAAAGTGATGACCTTTTACTACCATTTGTGTTCCTATTAAAATATCTATATTTTCATTTTTGAATCTATCCAATATTTCTTCATGAGAATTTTTTTTGCTTACAGTATCAACATCCATTCTAATTGTCTTAGCTGTTGGAAACATTTTATTTATTTCCGCTTCCAACTTTTGCGTTCCTGTTCCAAAATATCTAATATTATTACTTTTACATTCTGGGCATATTGTTACAGCATTTGTTTCAAATCCACAATAATGGCATTTTAGCTTATTTGTGTTTAAATGATATGTTAATGTTATATCACAATTTTTACATTTTACAGTATATCCACAATCCCTACACATTATAAATGTAGAAAATCCTCTTCGGTTTAAAAATAAAATTGTTTGTTTTTTATTTTTTAAATTAGTTTCTATTTCGTTGTGTAATTCTCGACTTATCATCGATTTATTTCCAGACAATATTTCTTCTCGCAAGTCTACAACTTTCACATCTGGTAATTTAGAATTATTGGCTCTATTTTTTAATTCTAATAGATTAATCTCTTGCTTTTCTGCTTTAAAATATGTCTCTATATCTGGTGTTGCACTTCCTAAAACAAGGCATATATTATTTTGTCTTGCTATATATCTTGCCACTTCTTTCGCACTATATTTTGGAGTTGTTTCAGATTTATATGAGCTATCATGTTCTTCATCTATTACTATTAGTCCAAGGTTATTTACTGGTGCAAATATAGCACTTCTTGGTCCTATTATAATTTTTGCCTCTCCTCTTTCTATTTTATTCCATTGGTCATATTTTTCCCCAATTGATAGCTTGCTATGTAATACTGCTATCTTATCTTCTCCAAACCTTGCAATAAATCTATCTACTGTTTGTGGTGTAAGTGAAATTTCTGGAACAAGCATTATGCTACTTTTATCATTTTTTAAGCAGTTTTCTATTAATTGCAAATAAATTTCTGTTTTTCCAGAACCTGTAACACCATATATTAAAAACTCCGAAAAAAGTTGTTCCTTCATTGCATCATTTATCTTATCATATGCATTTTGCTGTTCTACTGTAAGTTCTTTTTTGGAGCTTTTAGTAGTAACTTTATGAATAAAAGGATTTCTTTCAATTTGTTTTTCTGCTATTTCTACATATCCTTTTTTTTCCAAATTGTCTATAACTGCTTTTGTAGTATCTGTAAACACTTCTATTTCTGTTACAAAAGCTCCTTCATTATCACATAAAAAGTTTAACACCCTTATTTGCTTGTCTGCTTTAATTTTTTTATTTTCTATATCTTTTTCTATTTCTTCTTTATCTTTTTTTAGCGTTACATATAACTGTTTTTTTTCTTTAATTCTATTTGTTAAAATTTTAGTTCTTTTTCCCGGTGGCAACATCAATTTTAGGCAATCTGCTATGTTGCAGAAATATCTATTTGACATCCATTCTGCTATCATTATCTTATTTTCATCAATATAGTTTTCTTGTACACTTGAAATATCTTTTAATTTATATTCTGAACTTTGCTTTAGTCCAATAACAAAACCATCTTCCAAAGTTTTCATATTTCCAAATGGCACTAAAACTCTACTACCTATTTTTATTGTATTTTCTAAACTATCAGGTACATTATAGTCAAATGTTTTATTTAATTCCTTTGCATTACTTTGTATAATTACTTCTGCTACCATTTTTATCTTTCCTTAATTTGATTTTATTATAGTATATCATTATCTGTAAAAAATTAAAAGAAAAACACTAATGTTTGTTATTAGTGTTTTATTATTTCCTCAATTATTCTTAATGTTCTATCTAAATCATCATTTTTTATTACATAATCGTACATTCCTATTTTAGATTCTTCATATTCTAATCTATTTAATCTAAGCTCTATTTCCTCTGGGCTTTGCTTATCTTCTCTTGCCTCTAGCCTTTTTCTAAGCTCTTCTTTTGGAACTTTTAAAAATATAGTTACTATTTCTAAATCGTTTTTTAATATTTTTAAAAGATTTTCTACTCCATTTACTTCTATATCCTTTACTATTATTGTTCCATTATTTATTTTTTCATTTAATAGCTTTCTAGAAGTTCCATAGTAGTGTTCATGATGTTTAGAATACTCATATAATTCACCCTGTTCTATCATTCTTTCAAATTCTTGCGTAGTCACAAAATTATATGTTACACCTGGTATGTCATTATTCCTTGGTGCTCTATCTGTGTACGAAGGTAATGATTCTACATTTTTGTTTCTTTTTATTAATTCTTGCTTTACTGTGTCTTTGCCTGCACCAGATACACCTGATAATAATACTAGCATACTACTTTCACCTTTCCTTCTGCTATTTCGTTTGCTGCTAATGTTACTGGTGCTTCCTCATCTACATCAGTTAATATTTCACTTCCTGCTGCTATCTGCCTAGCTCTTTTTGAAACTGCTATAACAAGTTCAAATCTGTTATCTACTCTTTTTAATAATTCTACAACTGTTGGTTTTACCATCATGGTTATCATCTCCTCTTAATCATTTTTTTCTTCTACTATTGTATCATTTGTGTCTTCTTTATCTAGTCTTCCTGCTACTGTTTCTGGTTGCACTGCTGACAATATAACATGTCCAGAATCCATTATTAAAACTGCTCTTGTTCTTCTTCCATATGTGGCATCTACTGCTCTTCCTTCGTCTTTTGCCACTTGAACAATTCTTTTTATTGGTGCCGACTCAGGGCTAACTATTGCTATTATCCTATTCGCTGAAACTATATTACCAAATCCAATATTAATTAATTGCATAAGTCCTCCATTTCCTCAAATCACTTTGAAAAATTTTTGTGATTATTCAATATTTTGTATTTGCTCTCTTATGTCTTCTATTTGTGTTTTTATCTTTATTACTAAATTTATTATATCAATACTTCCAGATTTAGACCCCATTGTATTTGTTTCTCTATTCATTTCCTGTATAATAAAGTCTGCTTTTTTGCCTATAGGATCTTTTTCATCTAATAGTGTTCTAAATTGTTCTATATGACTTTTAATTCTTGTTATTTCTTCTTCAATTGATATTTTGTCTGAATATATAACTATTTCTTGAGCAAGTCTTGTTTCATCCACAATGTCTGTGTCAAGCATTTCTTTAATTCTATTTCTTAATTTTACTACATATTCTTCTATAAGTCCAGTTGAATTTTGAATAATTTTTGCAACATTCTCATTTATTTCATTTAGTCTTTCTTTCAAATCTAATTTTATTCTTTCTCCTTCTGTCTCTCTCATGTTAACAAAATTGCTTAATGCTTTCTCTAAACATTCATTAAGGTCACTCCATATTTTGTCTTCGTCATCTTCGTCTATTGCAATATTTAAAACTTCAGGAAGCTTTGATATTTCCGTTGCTCTTAGTCCACTTGCTATGTTATTTTCATTTGCCAATTCTTCTAATTCTTTTATATACAACCTTGCAATATCTTTGTTTATTAATATATTTTTCCCTTCTATGCCATTATTTATGTATGTTATAAATACATCAATTTTTCCTCTGGAAATCTTATTAGATATGCTTTTTCTTACTCTATCTTCCATACAAAATAAATTTCTAGGGAGTTTAATATTCATATCTAAATATTTATGATTTACAGATTTTATTTCTACAATATATTCTCTACTTTCTTTTTGTAGCTTTGCTCTTCCATATCCAGTCATGCTTTTCATATTTCATTTCCGTCCTTCCAAATATACATTTTTATTCATTTTCTTCATTATCCTTATCTATTATTTCTTTCATTCTATCCATAAAATATTTTTTCTTATTTATTTTGTATATCGTTATACTCTTAACTATATAATAAACAGCAAATACTAAAGAACTTATTGAAGTTACATATATGTATTTATTTTGGCACATTAAATTTATATATATTAAAGACATTGTTGTTATAGCTAACATCAAAAATTCTATTCCGTAAAACATGAATTTCAATTCGTTTTTTTTGTAGGTTTTTTCAAACATAATTATTGCCACAAATAGCCAAGCTATGCTAAAAGCTTTTATGTCTGTTATAAATATACTATTGTTTATATTATAAAAGCCTAAGGTCATAAAAATATAATAAATTACTATTCCCACCGCAATATAAATATTTGGAATAATAAGTTGATATATTTTTTTGATACTTTCTTTTGATATTTTACTTTTATCTCTCAGTTCTTTCCCTACAATTTCTATTTTGGCTTGTTCCTTAATAAGTTCTTTTGATTCTTTGCTCTTTACATTCTTTATATTTTTTTCTTCGTTTTTTACTTTGTTTTTATTTGTTTTCTTTGGTTCTTCTGTATTTTTTTTATTATTTGTTGTGCTTTTCTTTTTAGTCTGGCTTTTATTGGTACTTATTTTGTTATTATTTTTTGTTGTTTTATTTGACGTGCTTGTTGTTTTTTTGTCTGTTTTTTTATCTGCCATTTTATTATATATTCTCCTTTCACACGGTTACCTTTTTACATTTCCAATTCATATATTATATTACTTATTACAACTATGGAAGCTGTTTCTGTTCTAAGTATTCTTTGTCCCAGCGTTATAGTCTTAGCTCCTACTTCTTTTAATTGTAATATTTCTTTTTTATCAATTCCGCCTTCTGGTCCTATAATAATTGCAATCTTTAAATTATCTGTTCTTTTTATTTTTTGAAGTTCTGTTTTTAATGTGTTGTCTTCTTCATTTTCATATGCTACCAGTACTATATCATATTCATTTATGTTTTCGCAAATTTTTTTAATGTTTGTTGGGATTTCTATTTTTGGAATTATATCTCTGCCACTTTGCTTTGATGCCACTTCTGATATTTTTTGCCATCTTTCTATCTTCTTTTCAACTGTCTTTTGGTCAAATTTTACAATGCTTCTTTCCATCTCTACAGGTATTATTTTTTTTACTCCAAGTTCCACATTTTTTTGTATTATATATTCCATCTTATCTGCCTTAGGAAGTCCTTGATATAATGTAATATTTACCTGTGTTTCTGAGTCTGTATTTTCAATTTTTTTAATTTTGCACTTTACATATTTTTTGTCTATTTCATTTATGTTGGCAATATAATTCATTTTAGTGTCCAAATTGCATATTTGTATTTCGTCCTCTTTTTTTAATCTTAATACATTTGCTATATGTTTTACATCTTCTCCTAGTATTGTAATTTCATTGTCTTTTATTTGCTCATTTTTTACAAAAAATTTTGGCATTTCAGAGTTCCTTTCCATTGTCTATTGCTTAAAATTATATACCACTTCTCATAATTTGTCTATAAAAAAATTTTCAACGTATAACGGGCGATTAAAATCGCCCCTACATAATTTTGTTTCAATTGTAGGGGGGTTTTAATCGCCCGCCAAATTTATTAGCCAAATAGTCCTTTCTTTTTAACTGGTGGTTGTTCGTTCATTGTCTTTGCTAATTGCAATAATATTTCTCTTTGCTCTTTTGAAAGTCTTTTTGGTACTTGAACTTGTACTGTAAATACAAAGTCTCCATAATAATTACTATTTATATTCTTAAACCCTTTATTTCTAATGGTAAATTTTGTTCCTGGTTGTGTACCTTCTGGTATTATGTATTTTGCATTTGTACCATCTACCATTGGTATTTCTATTTCTGCGCCTAAAGTTGCTTGTGTAAATGTTATTGGTATATCACATATTACATTGTTTCCTTTTCTTGTGAATATGCTATGTTTTTTTATATGAATTGTAATATACAAATCTCCTCTTGGTCCACCTTTATGACCTGATTCTCCTTCTCCTCTTAGTACTATTGTTTGATTTTCGTCTATGCCTGCTGGAACTTTTACGGTTAATCTTACAGAATTTCTTATAGTTCCTTTTCCGTCTACAATCTGTGCATATTTCTTTTATTACTTCACCTGTTCCATGACAATTACTACATGGTCTAGTTGTTTGCATCTGTCCAAGTATTGTTGTTTGTACTTGTCGTATTTGACCAGTTCCTCCACATACAGAACATTTTTCTGGCTTAGTTCCTGGTTTAGCACCTGTTCCTTTGCAAGTATTACAATTTTCGTTTCGCGATATATTTATTACTTTTTCTGTTCCTAAAAATGCTTCTTCAAAGGTTATGTCTAAGCTATATCTTAAATCTGCTCCTTTTTTGGGTCCAGAATTTGAGCCTTTATTGCCTCTAGAGCCAAAACCTCCGCCAAAAAAAGATGAGAAAATGTCTCCTAAATCTCCAAAGTCTCCAAATCCGTCAAACCCTGATGAACTATACGAATAATATCCATTACCTCCACCAAAGCCTCCTTGTGGCCCATTATGTCCAAACTGGTCATACATTTGCCTTTTTTGTGAATCAGATAATGTTTCATATGCTTCGTTTACTTCTTTAAATTTAGCTTCTGCTTCCTGTTTATTATCTGGATTTGCATCTGGATGATATTTTTTAGCCATCTTTCTATATGCCTTTTTTATTTCTTCATCTGTTGCATTTTTTTCTACTCCCAATACCTCATAATAATCTCTTTTATCTGACATTTAGTCCTCCTAAATAGAGTTTAGACGTTAGTTATTGGAAGTAAGACAGTCAATCTTACTTCCAACATCTTTCCTCTGATTTTAATCTTGTTTATTGTCTCCATTATTTTCGTTTTCTACTTTGTAATCTGCATCATATACATTTCCATTTTCATCTACTTTTGGTTCTCCCTCTGGCTTAGTTCCTTCTGCTCCTTGGTTTTGTGCAGCTGCTTGAGAATATAATTTTTCTGATACTGCGTAAAATGCTGTTGTCAATTTTTCTGTTGCTGTTTTGATATTTTCTACATCTGTACCCTCTAATGCTTTTTTTACATTTTCTATTTCTGTTTCAACTTTTGCTTTTTCTTCTCCACTTATTTTGTCGCCTAATTCGTCTATTGTCTTTTGAGAATTATATACTAAGCTTTCTGCATTATTTCTAACTTCTATTTCATCTTTTCTCTTTTTGTCTTCTTCTGCATGAGCTTCTGCATCCTTAACAGCTTTTTCAATGTCTTCATCTGTTAAATTTGTACTTGCAGTAATAGCAACTTGTTGGCTATTTCCTGTTGCCATATCTTTTGCAGATACATGAACTATACCATTTGCATCTATATCAAATGTAACTTCTATTTGTGGTACACCCCTTGGTGCTGCTGGAATGCCTGTTAATTGAAATCTTCCTAAAGTTTTATTGTATGCTGCCATTTCACGTTCACCTTGTAATACGTGAATTTCTACACTTGTTTGACCATCTGCTGCTGTTGAAAATACTTGTGATTTTTTTGTTGGTATTGTTGTATTTCTTTCTATAAGTTTTGTAAATACTCCTCCTAAAGTCTCTATACCTAATGATAATGGTGTTACATCTAATAAAACTAAATCTTTAACATCTCCTGAAAGTACTCCACCTTGGATAGCTGCGCCTATAGCAACACACTCATCTGGATTTATTCCCTTATCTGGCTCTTTTCCAGTTATTTTTTTAACTGCCTCTTGCACAGCTGGAACTCTTGTAGAACCTCCAACAAGTAATACTTTGTGTAAATCTGCTGCCGTTATTCCTGCATCTTTTAAAGCATTTTGTACTGGAACTTTTGTAGCTTCTATTAAATCACTAATTAATTCCTCAAATTTTGCTCTTGTTAATGTAATGTCTAAATGTTTTGGACCATTTGCATCTGCTGTAATGAATGGTAAGTTAATTTGTGTTTGTTGAACACCTGATAATTCTATCTTTGCTTTTTCTGCTGCTTCTTTTAGTCTTTGCATAGCCATTTTATCTGTTTTTAAATCTATTCCATTTGATTTTTTAAATTCATCTACTAAATAGTTCATTATCCTTTCATCAAAGTCATCTCCACCTAATCTTGTATTACCATTTGTAGCTAAAACTTCAAATACTCCATCTCCTATATCTAGTATAGAAACATCAAATGTACCTCCACCTAAGTCATATATCATTATTTTTTGGTCTTGGTCTTCTTTATCCATTCCAAATGCTAAAGCTGCTGCTGTTGGTTCATTTATTATTCTTAATACTTCTAGTCCTGCTATTTTTCCTGCATCTTTTGTTGCTTGTCTTTGACTGTCACTAAAATATGCTGGTACTGTAATAACAGCTTGTGTAACTTTTTGTCCTAAATAATTTTCTGCATCTGTTTTTAATTTTTGAAGTATCATTGCTGATATTTCTTGTGGAGAAAATTCATCTCCTTCTATGTTTACTTTTTTGTTTGTTCCCATTTCTCTTTTTATTGAAATTACTGTATTGTCTGGATTTGTTACCGCTTGACGTTTTGCTATCTGTCCAACTAGTCTTTCTCCATTTTTTGAAAATGCAACTACTGATGGAGTTGTTCTATTTCCTTCTGCATTTGGTATTACAACTGGTTCTCCACCTTCCATAACTGCAACACATGAATTTGTTGTTCCTAAATCAATTCCTATAATTTTTCCCATAATAAATTCTTCCTTTCATATTTTTATTTATATTTAAAATTAATAACTTATTTTAATATTAGTAATCATTTACTAATTTAATTTGCTACTACTACCATCGAGTGACGTATTACTTTGTTGCCTAGTATGTATCCTTTTCTATATTCTTCTTTTATTTCTTTTTCTCCCAAATTTTCATCTACCACAGATGCAACTGCTTCATGCAATTCTGGGTCAAAAGTTTTTCCAATTGTTTCTATTTCTTTTACTCCGTTTGATGTTAGTACATCTTTAAGTTGTTTTAGTACAAGTTCTATTCCCTGTTTATAGCTTTCATCTTCTGTTTTTGCAACAACTGCTTTTTCTAAATTATCAACAACAGGTAGTATTGTTAAAATGACATCTCCTTTTAAAGAATTATATAGAGTTTCTCTTTCTTTTGTACTCCTTTTTTTATAATTTTCAAACTCTGCTGCTACTCTTTTAAGTCTGTCTTCCTGCTCTTCTAATTGTATTTTTTGAGTTTCTATTGTCTTTTTTAGTTCAATAACCTCATCTTCCTTGTTTTCTTCTATCTTCTGTTCTTCTTTGTTTTCTGCCATCTATCTTAACTCCTTTCCTTTATTCTCCATTTAATTTTTTACTAATATATTTCATTACAGAAATAACCTTCGAGTAGTCCATTCGTTTTGGACCTATAATTCCTATTGTTCCTAAATCTCTGTCTTTATATCTATGTTTAAAAGTTATTATGCTAAAATCTTTTAATTGTTCATTATCATTTTCGTCTCCTATATACACATTTATATCTTTGGCAAATCCTGTATTTAGAAGATCTACAACAATATCTTTTGTATCTATTAAATTTATAAAGTTTTTTGCAACTTTTAAACTCTTAAATTCTGGCAATTCAAATGCTTTATTAGCTCCTTCTAAATATATCTTGTTTTCCTCACTGATTACCTTGTTTAGTTGTTCCATAACTGGTTTTATTACTTTTAAGCTATAATTCATTTGAGAAAATATATATTCTTCTAATGGTCTATCTATTTCTTCTAATGGTTTACCTTTTAATTTATTATTAAATATAAATGTTAAAGTTTCTACTTGCTCTTCTGAAATATCTTCGTCAAATTTAATTATAGTTTCTTTAATAATTCCTGTGTCTGTAAGAATTATAGCCATCAACATTCTTTTGCCCAAGAGTACAAATTTAACTTCTTCTATATTTTGCAAATTGTTTTTTGGTCCTATTGCAACTGTAGTATAATGTGTAATTTCAGAAAGTGTGTTGGTTGCAATTTTAGTCAATTCTTCCATTTCATTTACTCTTGTTTCAAGTTTAGATTTTATATATTTTATTTCTTCCAAACTTATATTATCTTCTTTTAGTAGTTCGTCTACATATAGTCTATAACCAAGCGCTGATGGAACTCTGCCACTGGAAGTATGTGGTTTATCTAGGTATCCCTCTTTTTCTAAATCTGCCATTTCGTTTCTTATTGTTGCACTACTATAATTCAAACTATATTTTCCCGCTATCGAGCCAGAACTTACTGGTTCTGCGGATTGTATGTATTCATCTATTACTGCCTGTAATATTTTTTTCTTTCTTTCATCTAACATACTTATTACCACCTGTTTTTAGCACTCTCTCCTTTTGATTGCTAAACTTTATATATATTATATCCAAAATTAGCAATTGTCAATACTAATTGCTAATTTTTTTGTGAATTTTTGGACACATAAATCCTATTATTTTTCTAATTGTCTTATACAAAAAAGACCATCACTTTTTCCATTTGTTGATAGTCTTCTTTTACTTATATAAAATTCTAAATTATATATCCATTTGACTTCCTAAAAATGTAGCTGCAGATTGTGCAACTTTCTGCTCAACTTCTGTCATTTTTGTATTATTATCTTTTGATAATAGTATAACACTTCCTATTGCATCTCCATCTGAAATTATTGGATATACTATTTGTGAATTATATTTTCTTTCCCATTTATCATTTTTTGTAATTGGAATTGATATGTTATTATTATCTCTACTTGCATAGTTTTCTTTTTCATCCATTATTTTTTCTAATTCTTCGCTTATACCCTGTTCATAAAATTCTTTTTTTGACGTCCCAGAAACAGCTATTACTGTATCCTTATCTGTTATACATGCAATATGTCCAGTAGTTTTTGCCAAAGTTTCTGCATATCCTGCTGCAAATTCAGATAGTTCGCCTATTGGAGAATATTTTTTTAATATTACTTCTCCTTCTTTATCTGTAAAAATCTCTAATGGGTCTCCCTCTTTTATTCTTAGAGTTTTTCTTATCTCTTTTGGAATAACAACTCTTCCTAGGTCATCTATTCTTCTAACTACTCCTGTTGCTTTCAAAATCTTCCCTCCTTTTTTGTTTTATAGTTTTATTATTGTTTTTTATGTCAATTTTTATTCATAATTTTGCATAAAGAGGAAAACGTTTTAATCTTTTGCAAGTGTGATTACACCAATTTCTTGAGTTTGATTTTGTTTTAGTTTTCTAGCAATTTCATTAACCGTACTTCCTGTTGTATATATGTCGTCTAATAAAAGAACCTTTTTATTTTTTACTTCTATTGGTTTATTTATTTCATATATATCTTCTACATTTTTTATTCTTTCTAGTTTATTTAACTCGCTTTGTGGTTTATTATCTTTCTTTTTTATAATTATATCTGTCCATATGTCTTGGTTTAATTTTTGTGCTAATTCATTAGCCACTAATTCGCTCTGATTATATCCTCTCTTCTTTTTTCTTTTTTTACTTATTGGCACAGGAATTATTACATCGTATCTTTTTATAAAATTGCATGTTTTTTTATCACTTAAAATAATTTTTGCAAACATTTTATATAGGTATCCTTTATCTTCAAACTTATACTCTATTATTTTATTTCTTATTATTCCTTCATATCTAAAAATATATAAGTGTTTAGAAAAGTTTCTGTTATTATACTCATTAATAACGCACTTTTTAATTTTTTTAATATTCTCGTAGCAATTATTACATATGTAATTCTCATTTATTTCCCCGCACATTCCACATATTGGTGGAAAAAAATAATCGAGGGCACTATTAATAAAGTTCATTGTAAACCTCCTTTAATTGCCCCCGATTTATAATATTTTATTAATTACCTTTTTATATAAAAAATAATTATATTTAATTGGTTTTTAATTTATACTGCAATCCTGTATTTCTTTTTTTGCTATCTGTATTTTTTATCATAAATTCTATAATATTCTTATTTCCTATTATTATTAAAAGTTTTTTTGCTCTTGTCATTCCTGTGTATAATAGATTTCTTGTTAAAAGCATTGGAGAAGACTGAGATATTGGCATTAATACCACATCAAACTCACTTCCTTGTGCCTTATGTACTGTTATAGCGTATGCATGTTCTATTTGGTCCAAGTCTGTATATTGGTACCATGCTACCTTTTCATCGTCGAATTTTATTTTTATTTGTTTTTCTGATTCGTTTATTTTTATAATTGTGCCAAATTCTCCATTAAACACTCCGCTTCCATATTCTACTTCATCATTATTTTTTTCCCAATAGATATCATAGTTATTTTTTATTTGCATTATTCTATCATTTTCTCTAAAAATTATGTCTCCATATTTTTTCTCTTTTTTCTCTTCTTGGTATGGATTTATTTTTTCTTGTAGCAATTTGTTTAATTCTTTTGTTCCAAGTTCTCCTTTTTTTGTAGGTGTTATAACTTGTATACTTTTTAAAAAGTCATAATTACCATATTTTTTTAATCTACCTGTACTTAAAGATATAACATTGTCCAGTATTTTTGTTTTACTATTTTCACTTATATAGAAGAAGTCTTCCAAAATATCTTTTTCATATTCTGTACCTATAAAGCTTTTTCCCTCATTTACTTTATGTGAGTTTAATATTATTTTGCTTTTTGCTGCCTGTCTAAAGATTTTATTTAGTACTATTGTAACTATTGCTTCCGAATTAATTATATCTTTTAATACGTTTCCTGGTCCTACTGATGGCAACTGATCCACATCTCCTACTAGTACTAATTTACTGCCTTGATAAATGCCCTTTACCAGATAATTCATTAAAAACAAGTCTACCATTGAAACTTCATCTACTATTATAATATCTGCATCTATTGGGGTTATTGCTAAGTCAGTATTTATATCCTGACTATCATCTGATACTATTTTTCCTAATTCTAGCAGTCTATGTAATGTTTTGGCATCTTCTCCCGTGGTTTCCGACATTCTTTTAGCTGCTCTACCTGTAGGAGCGCAAAGTACCACCTTTTTTCCTTCTTGCTTATACAATTCTAATATTGTTTTAATTATAGTAGTTTTACCAGTACCTGGTCCACCTGTAATGACACAAACATTATTATCATTAATTGCTCTAACTGCCTCTAATTGTTTTTCAGATAGTTCTATATCTGAATGCTTTTCTAATGTTTTTATTTTTCTGTCAAATCCATTTATTTTTTTTATATTTCTGCCTTCTTTTAAGCTTATTAATTTATTAGCAATATTTTTTTCTGCGTTATAAAATTCTTCTAAGTAAACCCATTCTTCCAGCTTTTCACCATTTTCTCTTTCTTCTATTATAATTTCATTTTTAGCTTTTAAATTTATTATGTTTTCCTCAACGTACTCTCCGTTTACACCTAATAAAGTACTAACAAACTGTACCAAATTTTCATATGCCACTGTACTATGTCCGTTATATGTTGAAAGTCTTAAGGCATGCTTTATACCACTTTTAATTCTTTTGTCATTATTATATTCTATACCTATTCCTAGAGCCATTTTATCAATTTGTGTAAAATCAACTTTGTTTACCAAGTCAACCAATATATATGGATTGGCTTCAATTTCTTCTATTGCATTTGTTCCCAATGTTTTATAAATTTTTTCTGCGCTTTGTGGCCCTACTCCAAATTTATCTAAAAATCCAACTAATTGCCATATTTCCCAATTTGCTATAAATTCTTCTGCTATACTAATTGCTTTTTCTTCTGTAATTCCTTTAATGTTTGATAGCATTTTAGGCTCAAATTTAAATATATTTATTGTTTCTTCTCCAAATGTTCCTACTATTTTTTTTGCTGTCGCTGGTCCAATTCCTTTTATAGTTCCATTGGCTAAATATCTTTCTAGTGCATCTAAAGTCTGCGGCATTATTTTTTCAAATGTTTCTATTTTAAACTGCCTTCCATATTCTTGGTGTTCTATAAACACACCATTAACTTTTAACGTATCTCCTGAATTTATAAAAGGCAAATACCCTACCACTGTTGTCTCTTCTTCTGATGTTTTAAAAGTAGCTATTGTATAACTATTAATTTCATTTTTATATATTATGTCTTGTACTTCTCCTTTTATTTCCACCTAAATACCTCTTCCTTATAGCTTATTGTTATATTGTAGAACAAGATTTTTTATTGTCAAATACTATATTTCTATTCTCTTATTAAATTTTTCTTCAATTATATTTCTTATTTTTTTGTTTTTATCACTTGTTAGGTTTGGATCCTCTTGTTGTATTTTTATGGCAATGCTTTGAACTCTTTTTAATATTTCCATATCTTCAAATAAATTTGCTATTTTGAATTCTGGTATTCCGTGTTGCTTAGTACCAAAAAACTCGCCAGTTCCTCTTAGTTCTAAGTCTTTTTCTGCTATTACGAACCCGTCATTTGTTTTTTGCATAATTTCCATTCTTTGCTTTGCAACTTGAGTAGTTGCATTATATTTTAAAATACAATATGACTGTTTGTCTCCTCTTCCAACACGTCCTCTTAATTGATGAAGTGCAGCCAATCCAAATCTTTCTGCACTTTCTATTATCATAAGTGTTGCATTTGGCACATTTACACCTACTTCTATTACAGTTGTAGAAATTAATACATTTATTTTTCCCTCTTTAAATTCTTGCATTATCCTTTCTTTTTCTTTTGGTTGCATTTTTCCATGTATATATTCTACTCTGTAGTCGGTTAAAATTTTTTTATATTTTTCTGTAGTTTCTATAACGGACTTTGCATTTATTTCTTCATTTTCTTCTACTAATGGACATACAACATATGCTTGTCTACCATCTTGCAAGTTTTTTAGTATAAATGCATTTATTCTTTCTTCCATACTCTTATTTACTGCATATGTTTCTATCTTCTTTCTATTTGGTGGTAACTCATCTATTATTGATATGTCTAAATCCCCATATAATATAAGTGCTAAAGTCCTAGGTATTGGTGTAGCGGTCATTACTAAGACATCTGGGTTGTTTCCTTTTGCCACAATTGTTCCTCTTTGTCTTACGCCAAACCTATGTTGCTCATCTGTGACTACTAAACCTAATTTGTTAAATTCTACATCTTCAACTAGAAGTGAATGGGTTCCTATTAAAATATCTATTTCGCCACTTTTTATCTTGTCTAATATTTCTTTTCTTTTCTTCTTACTAGTTCCACCTAATAATATTTCACATTTTATGTTATACTGGTTCAATATTTTGTTAAATTCTTCTAAATGCTGTGAAGCAAGTATTGCTGTTGGTGCCATTATCGCTACTTGATATCCACTTTTTACAGCTTTATATGCCGCAATAATTGATACTATAGTTTTACCAGAACCCACATCGCCTTGCAGTAGTCTATTCATTGGTTTACTTTTTTCCATATCTCCATCTATTTCTTCTAGCACTCGCAACTGTGCTTTTGTTAATTTAAATGGCAGTTCATTTATTACATTTGACATTTTTACTGTTTCAGGAAAGCTTATTCCTTCATCTTGTGTATTTTCTTTCTTTAAATTCAATAAAGCTATTTGCATTCCCAAGAGTTCTTCAAAAACAAGTCTTGTGCGTGCTTTTTGATATTCTTCAAAATCTTTTGGAAAATGTATTTGTTTAATTGCATTATTTAAATCTAGTAAGTTATATTCTTTTAGTAAATATTCTGGTAAAGTTTCCTCCAAATTTTCATTAATCAACGAAAGTCCATTTTCTATTGCTCTTCTTATACTTCCTTGTGTCAGACTGTATGTAGAAGGATAAATAGGTATTATCTTTCCCGTGTTTTTATTTGTTTCATTATTGTCAAATACAGGATTTAATATTTCTATTTTTCCATATTTTACAGATGCTTTTCCAAAAAAACTATATTTGCATCCTATCTCAAATTTACCCTTTAAATATTTTTGATTAAACCAAGAAATAACACAACTTCCTGTTTCATCTCTGACAATTAGTTTTTCTATAACCATATTTTTTCTTATTCTTACTTCTGATATCTTAGAAATTGCAATTGCCTCAATTAAAGCTTCTTCTCCATCAACAAGCTGTGATATCTTTTTGGGCTTACTTCTGTCTTCATAATCTCTTGGAAAATATGTAATTAAATCTTCTAATGTGTATATATTCAACTTTTGTAGCAGTGCCGCTCTTTGCGGTCCTACACCTTTTATATATTGAACACTTTGCTTCAAATCTATCATTTTATTCTCCATTTTACAAATCTTTGTTCTACCCAATTATATCAAATAGTTTTCCTAAACACAAGAATTATAGTGTATTTTTTATATTAAAAAATAATTCTTCGTCAAATAGTTATTATATGGTGAATATATTTTAGCCTTTGTTGAATATGCAATTAAGGGATGTCCCAAATTGTGCATTTTGGACATTTAGGGACTGTCCCCAATTGGTCATTTTCTTATTTCTGCTCCGTTTTTTGTTAGGTTTGCTATTATTTTTTCTAATATGTTGTTTATTTCTTCATCTGTTAATGTTCTATCATTTGCTCCAAATTCTAATGAATATGCTATACTTTTTTTGTTTTCTTCTATACCTTTACCGGTGTATACGTCAAATACCTCTGTATTTAATAGTAATGAACCTGCTGATTTTTTTATTAGTGTTGCTATTTCTTGTGCTTCTACTTCCTTGTTTGTTATAATTGCTAAATCTTTTTTTATGCTTGGGTATTTTGAAATTTCCTTATATTTCATTTTGCCCACTTTTTTTGCCAACAGTTTTTCTAGATTTATTTCAAATACATATACATTTTCTTTTACTTTTTGAGGATGTATTTTTCCAATTATACCAACAATATCATTATTTACAGAAATTAATGCTGATTGTCCTGGGTGTAACTCTTTTGGCAAGTTTTCTTTTATTACAAAACTATACCTGTTTCCATAACCTAAATAGTCTAATAATTCTTCCACTATTCCTTTTATAATATAAAAGTCTACTTGTTTTTTTTCTATTCCTAAATAATAATTACCTGTCATTAATCCTGCTATTTTGTTTTCTTCTCCATATTCCTCGTCTTTTTTATAAAATGTTTTTCCTATTTCAAAGATACATACGTCTTTGTTATAATGTGATTTGTTATATTCATATATTTTTAGTAAAGAAGGTATTATGCTATGTCTTAATGCATTTCTTTCTTCTGTCATTGGTGCTAATAATTTTACAACTTCTGGGTTATCTGTGGTAAAATCGTTTGCTTCTTTTTCATTTACTAATACATATGAAAGTGTTTCGTTTAACCCTAAGTCTATTAATTTATTTCTAATTTGTCTTTTTGTTTTATCATAACTTCCAAGTTTTGTTGGAGTCATTGGAAGTTTTCCCTTTATGTTATTTACCCCATATATACGGCCAACTTCCTCTATTAGGTCTTCTTTAATATTAACATCTATTCTTCTTCTAGGTACTTCTACTATTATTTTTTCTTCTTTTTCTTCATAGCCAAATCCTAGTCTTTCAAATATATCCAATACATCTTTTTTTGATATATCTGAACCTAGTAATGAGTTTATATTATTATAGGTAATTTCTATTTTTTTATTAGACAAGTCCGTGGTATCATATTTCTCTAATCCTCCAACTATTTCTGCTCCTGCATATTTTTGCAATAAATTGCAAGATCTTTCTATTGCCATATATGTCCTATTTGGATCTAATCCTTTTTCAAATCTATTACTTGCTTCACTTCTTAGTATTTCCTTTGATGTCATTCTTATTTTTACTGGGTTAAAAATAGCAGATTCTATTATAATATTTTTTGTATTTGTTGTTACTTCTGTTTCTAAGCCTCCCATTACACCAGCTAATCCTATTGCTTTTTCTCCATCAGATATAACAATGTTTTCTTCTGATAAGATTCTCTCTATTCCATCTAGTGTAGTTAGCTTTTCTCCATTTTTCGCCATTCTTACTTCAAGTCTTCCTTTTAATGTATCTGCGTCATAAAAATGTAATGGTTGACCTGTTTCCAACATTACATAATTGCTTATGTCTACAACATTATTAATTGGTCTTATTCCAGAAGCTATCAATCTATTTTTTATAAATTCTGGGCTTTCTTTTATTGTTACATTTTCAACTTTTTTTACTAGTAACATCGAACAATTTTCTGTTTCTACTTTTATATTAAATTCATCAGTTATATTTCTGTTATTTTCATCATATTGTAAATCTATATTTTTTACTTTTTTATTATATATTGCTGCAACTTCATGTGCCATACCAAGTACACTTAATAAGTCGCCTCTATTTGCTGTTAACTCAAAGTCTATAATTTCGTCATCCATTTTTAAATATTTTATTGGGTCTTCTCCAACAGGTGCTTCTTGCGGTAATTCATGTATACCTTCTTTATCCTCTGGACTCAAAAATTTACTTTCCAAGCCTAATTCTGCCATAGAACATAGCATTCCATTAGATTCTTCTCCACGTATTTTTCCTGCTTTTATAGTAATTTCTCCTGGCAGATTTGCTCCTGGTAATGCAACTATTACTTTTAATCCTTTTCTTACATTTGGAGCTCCACATACTATTGGTAATACTTGCTCTCCTACATTTACTTTACATATATGTAAATGGTCAGAATCTGGATGTGGCTCACATTCTAGCACTTCCCCTATTACTAAATTTGTAGCATTTATTAATCTCTCTGCAGAATCATATTCGTTGCCTACATTTGTCATGTCTTCTGCCAATTTTTTTGTGTCTACATCTATATCAACATAATCTTTCAAAAAATTAATGCTTAATTTCATTTCCTTCATCCTTTCTGTCGAATTGACTTAAAAATTTTACGTCATTTGTATATAGCAAACGAATATCTGTAATTCCATATTTAAACATGGCTAGCCTATCTAATCCTGTTCCAAATGCAAAACCTGTATATATTTCTGGGTTATATCCGTTCATTTTTAATACATTTGGATGGACCATACCAGAACCTAATATTTCTATCCATCCTGTTTGTTTGCAAAGATTGCATCCTTTACCTCCACACTTAAAACAACTAACATCTATTTCATAAGATGGTTCTGTAAATGGAAAATAACTTGGTCTAAATCTCAATTCTGAATTTTCTCCTAACATTTTTTTAACAAATATTTCCAATGTTCCTTTTAAGTCTGCCAAAGATATATTTTTGTCAATTACTAGTCCCTCTACTTGACCAAATTGATGTGAATGTGTTGCATCATCATCTCTTCTATATGTTTTTCCTGGGCATATCATACGTATTGGTGTTTTTTCTGTGTTTGCCATCATTGTCCTTGCTTGAACAGAAGATGTTTGAGTTCTTAATAAATATTCAGATGTTACATAAAAGCTATCTTGCATATCTCTTGCAGGATGACCTTTTGGTAGGTTCAATCTTTCAAAGCAATATTCGTCTGTCTCTAATTCTGGTCCATCAACCACATCATATCCCATAGAAACAAATATATCTTCTACTTCTTCTATGATTCTATTAACAGGATGTTTGCTACCCCTTCTTATTTTTGTACTTGGCAATGTAATATCAATTTTTTCTGTTTTTAACTTTTCTTCCATTTCCTTATTTTTTAGTTCTTCTTCTTTTTGTTTTAAAATAAGTTCTATTTTTTCTCTTACTTCATTTACTAAGCTTCCTATTATTGGTCTTTCTTCTGGCGAAAGTCCTCCCATGCCTCTTAAAATGGCTGTAAGTTCGCCCTTCTTTCCCAAATATTTTACTTTTGTTTCTTCTAATGCTTTAACATCTTGAGAAAGACTAATTTCTTCTATTGCGTTATTTTGAATTTGTTTAATTTGCTCTTCCATAATATTTTCCTTTCCTTTAATAATAATTGTTAGTATTCCACATATTTTATACTATTCAAAAAACCAGTTCTATCCCTGTTAGGACGAACTGGCTCGTGGTACCACCTAATTTTGTTAATAATTAACCTCTAAGCTATAACGTAGCAATCGTTTGCTCCTACTTATTTTCAAAGCAAAACCAAAAAAGTGAATTTTCTGTAAAAAAATATATAATGGTTTTCAGCTTCCCCATTTTCTCTAAAATATACTTTACTTTTTACATACTTTGCTTTTTTAATGGCATCTATCTAAATACTCTTATATATTACCACATCTGCAAACCTAATTCAATAGTTTAGGTAAATAAATTACTCATAATACAACCTCTACGCGAATACAATTTAACAAATGTAATTCGTATAGGGGGTTTTTCATTTGGGTAAATTTTACATAGAAGAACGTGCTGTAGATTTAGCACATTATATTATAGATACTGGAGATACTGTAAGAGGTGCTGCTAAAAAGTTTGGTATTTCTAAGAGTACAGTACACAAAGATGTAAGCGAAAGATTAAAAAAAATAAACCCTGCTTTATTTTTAGAAGTTAGAACAATTTTGGATGAAAACAAAGCTGAAAGGCACATACGTGGCGGCATGGCAACCAAATTAAAATATAGTCATAAGTCTAATATATGACAAAAGAAACTGCCTAAACAGTTTCTTTTATTTTTTACTAGTTGTTTCTAAAGTTATTTCTGCTTTGTTTTCTTGCTTTTCTGCATTCTGGGCATCTTTGTGGTTCATTTGTAAAACCTTTTTCAGCATAAAATGCTTGTTCACCTTCAGTGAAAACAAACTCTGCTCCACAGTCTTTGCATACTAATGTTTTATCTGCCATAATGTGTTACCTCCTTCTTATTTTTTGACATTTAATATTTTTGACACATTGACACACTTTTTTGTTAAAAAAGAAGGAAATAGTCCACAAAATAATTAAATTCAATTTAAGCTTTTTTTTAAGCCACAATTAGTATAACATAAACCTATTAATAAAACAACTAAAATTTTTATTTTTTTACGATCCGGTTGATTTATACTTCCTTATTCCTATATTCCATATTATATAACATGGAATAATAAATAGTGTTGAAATTATTGGAAAAAATATATACATTTTATTGTTTGTTCTTCCTATTATGTACAAAAATGGGTAATAATCAACCAATGCTAAGGGCAATATATATGTAAAAAAATCTTTAACCCATTTATGATATATATCCAAGGGATATTGTGTTAAATCTCTTGCACCATCTGTAAATATGTTTGTTATTTCCAACCCCTGCGTAGTAAAAAACGTTATACCTGCTTTAAGTACAAATAGTGCTGAATATATTATAGTTGTACCCACTGCCATTAATATTAAAGTAACTATTTTATCGGTTGTCCATAAAGAAGGATTTTTGCTTATTACCCAAATTGCAATTGCTATTGATATTATACATCTTCCAAATTTTGAAAACTCCATTTTTATTCCTAATATCTGTAAAATAAGATTCCTAGGCCTTACCAAAGCCCTATCAAATTCTCCATTTGAAATCATTTTGTCAAACTGGTCAAATGCTCTGAAAAAACATTCTGCAATTGAAAATCCTAAAAAAGAAATAGCAAAACAAATTAAAACTTCATCAAATGTATATCCATTAACATTACCAAATTTATTGAATAAAAACATTATTGCTAAAAGAGAAAATATTGATGTGGCTGTTTGTCCAAAGCAAGATATTATAAATGTTTTCCTATATTCAAGTATTGATTTTAATTGCATAGAAAAATATTTTAAATATAATTTCAATTTACATCCCCTCCTAACCACCTTGTACTACTATTTTTGAAAGTTGTCTATTCATTAGTTTTTTTCCTAGTATAGTTAAAACTATTAACCACAATATTTGTAGCACTATTATTTTAAATATTTCTTGTCCATCTGCTATATATCCATTATATATGTTAAATGACACATTTTCCATATAATAAAATGGCGTTAATTTTAATATTTTTACCATATAGTCCGGCATAAAAGCTATTGGTATTGCAGCTCCTGTGCAAAATTCCATTATAAGCCTGAATGTAAGTTTTATTCCTTGTGAAGTATTTGCCTTCATTACCGCTATATACATTATCATTACATATGCTAATATTAACCCCAATGATAATATTAATGTTATTAAAAATAAAATAAATGCTCCAAAATTAACTGGTGCAGTTAATCTGTATTGATTAAAAAAAGGCATTGCACAAATCACAAATATTGGTAATGCTCTTAACGAAACTGCTGCTATCTTTTTTCCCAATGTTTTCGCGTGCCATATATAGTATAAGCTTACAGGCTTTACCAACTCTATTGATATTCCACCTGTTCGACACATTTCTATAACATCTTTGTCAACAGAACTAAAGCTAAATATTAAAAGGAAAGCCTGATGTAGCCATATATATGTACACATTTGTGGAATAGTATATGTATTAGCACTTCCATTATTTAAAAAAGAAGTATATAACATTATAAGCATTCCACCCCAAGCAAATTGTGTTAGTATCCCTGAAAATGCTGCTAGTTTGTATTGTATTTCGTTTAAAAACTTAATTCTAAAATATGCTAAATAAATTTTTATCTTCTGAATAACATTTATATAATTTCTTAAAAATTTTATTTTCTTTGAACTCATCATAAAAAATATCTCCTTTCTCTTATTTCATTAAATTTGATATTCTTTATATAAGTTTGCAACAACGTCGTCTATATCTGTATTTTTAATTTCCATGTCTAGCACTTCTAAGGAGCTAGATATAAAGGAAATTGCATCTGTTAGTTTTATTTTATTTTCATCTACCATTATTTTTAATTCATTTGCACTTTTTTCTACAATTTGCATCCCCAGTGGCATTTCTAAAGCTTTTCCTTTATACTTTATATTTATAATCTTATGACTATATTTTTTTATTAAATTATTAAAACTTCCATCTAGTAGAAGTTTGCCTTTTCCTATTAATATAACTCTTTTAGTTAATGCTTCTATGTCTCCTGTATCATGAGTTGTAAGAATTATTGTTGTATTTTTTTCTTTGTTAATCTTTTTCACAAAATCTCTTACAGCAATCTTAGAAATACTGTCTAACCCAATTGTAGGTTCATCCAAAAAAACTATTTTAGGCTCATGTAAAAAAGCTGCAGCGATTTCGCATCTCATTCTTTGACCTAAACTCAATTGCCTTGTAGGTGTTTTAATTATTTCTTTAATATTGAGCATTTCCACAAGCATATTTTTTTGTCTTTTGTAAGTTTCATCTGAAATTCCATAAATCTCTTTTATTAATTCAAAAGAATCTTCTACAGGAACATCCCACCACAATGCTGATCTGTTTCCAAAAACTACCCCTATGTCTTTTACATATTTTTTTCTGTCTTTATATGGAATTAATCCATTTATTTTGCATATTCCAGAATCTGGTGTTAATATTCCACACATAATCTTAATTGTAGTGGATTTTCCTGCCCCGTTAGGACCTATATATCCGAACCATTTCTCCTTCGTGTATTTTAAAAGATATATTGTCTAATGCATTTATCTTTGTGTATTCTCTTTTAAAATAACTCTTAAATGCATTTTTTAGTCCTGCATTTCTTTTTGCCACCTTGTACGTTTTAGTAATGTTTTCTAATTCAATCACTTTTAATACCTCTCTTTCTTAAAATAATTAGATATTTTTAGTATGAATATTTATTACTTTTTTTGGCAGTATCCTCCTTTCTATAGTTTTGCCACGGAAAAAATACCAAATATAAAGATGTACAATTTTATCTTTACATTTGGTATTATATGATTTTCTTAATATCTCCTGCATCACTTTTAAGTCATTTAATGTTTTATAGTATTTCTGACAAAAATCATATAATCCTATAAAATAGAGTTGACTTCTGGTTCGGAATGTTACAGGTTCTCTCTATAATAATCGACAAGCAACATTTTAACATCAGGTATTGTTTTTGTCAAGCACTGTTCAAGAAATTTTTAATAATCTTATTCTTCTGCTATTACTTTTGCAATTTTATATATCAACTTTTGCTTTTGAGGTGATACATTTTCCAAAATAGAGTTAAATTCTAAAGATAAGTATTCTTGAGATGTATTAGATGCTCCATTTAATATATACCCTTCTGAAACTCCTAGTATATCACATAATTGGCTTAATCTTTTTAAATTAATATGAGACTTCCCTCTTTCTATCTTACTTAAAAATGCTACTGAAACATCTAACTTTTCAGCTAAATTTTCTTGAGTATATTTTTTATTTACCCTTGCCTCTTTTAATCTTTCTCCTATAATATTGTAATCTAATGCCATTCTGATCCCTCCTTTGTAAAATATAGCACTTATAAGTATAATTTGACAGATACAATAATATTAATATTGACGCAGTAGTTAATAGTGCAGTATCAGTAACATTTTGGTGACTATGTTAATACTCATTATTCCAATTATATGTTTTTTTATTCATTTTTTGTTATTTTCATTAATCCAATTATATCTATTTCTAATTTTTGTGTCAATACACATTCCTTCTTCAAAAATAATTAGGCAATTTGCTCAATTAGGGACAGTCCCCAATTAAGCAAATGGAACATTTGGAGACTGTCCCTAATTGGGATAATTTTTTTCATTTTTCTTCATTTTTCTATTGAATTTATTTTTTTTTTGATATAGTATATAGTAAATTAATGTGTTATTCGGAGGAAGAAATGCCAAGAGTTGCAAAAGATAAAGTTGAAAAAGATATAATTGAAAATGTAAAAACAGTAGGAGAAGCGCCTAAATCTAGTAATAGAACTAAAAAAAGTGCTTCTGTTAAAGCTGTGGAAAAAGATAATAATCCTAAAAAAACTAAAAATAAATCTACGTCAGATGTTGCTAAAAAAGGTTCTTCCTCAAAGGAAACTAAAACTACTAAAAAAGCTACTGATAAAAAAAATTCTGCCAGAAGGTCTTCTACCACTTCTAAAACCACTAGAAAGAAAAAAGATACTACTAAACCTGATATAATAGAATATTATGATTTACCTTTTAGATATAATCAAACTACTGTAAAGATTCTTGCCCAAACACCAACAAATCTTTTTATATATTGGGATATTTCTGATGCAGATAAAAACAAGCTTATTGATACTTATGGAAATTATTTTTTCGAGAACACTAAACCTGTTTTAATTATTACAAATGAAACTATGAATTATACTTTTGAAATTGATATAAATGATTTTGCAAATAGTTGGTATTTGCATGTAAAAAATAGTAATTGTAAATATAAGGTTGAACTTGGGAGACGACCTATAACCCACGAAATTGTAATTCCTAATAATTATGTATATATTAGTTCTTCTAACGCTATGGATGCTCCAAATGACCATATATTATTTGATAAATTACAGCAAAATGTATTTTTTAAGAATGTTAAAACCAATGTTGTTACTGAGAAAAACATTTTGACTATATCTCACTTAATAAATATGGGAAAATTATATAATATATATGAGTTATATAAGAAAATGTATAAAGATGAATTTAATTGTGATGATTTTGGTACAAACCTATCTTCTTCACAAAGTTCAAGTAGTTTTATTTAATATACAAGGAGATTTACTATGATACAAAATAAAGGATATGTAAGTTTTGTATTACATGCACACTTACCATTTATACATCATCCAGAAAGCGAAGATTATTTAGAAGAACAGTGGTTATATGAAGCAATATCTGAAACGTATATTCCACTTCTTACTAATTTTAAAAAATTGGAGGAGGAAAAGGTTGACTTTAGAGTTACTATGTCGCTTACTCCCCCTCTTCTTAATATGTTTGACAATAAGTTATTGCAAAAAAGATATATAAAATATTTAAAAAAACATATTGAATTAGCTGAAAAAGAAATTGTAAGGACTAAATTTGACCATAGATTAAATAGCTTAGCTCAATATTATTATGATAGATATTCTAGTGATTTGCATATTTACCAAGATATATACAAGTGTAATTTGATTGACGCTTTTAAGCATTTTCAGGATATAGGTGTACTAGAAATTATCACATGTGGTGCTACACATGGTTATTTTCCTATATTATATTTGCAAGAGCAAACTGTTAAGGCTCAAATAGCTGTGGGTGTACAAACATACGAAAAATACTTTGGCAAAAAGCCAAATGGAATTTGGTTACCTGAATGTGGATATATTCCTGAAGCAGATAAATACTTAAAGGAATTTGGAATTAAATATATAATTACAGAAACTCATGGTATTTTATATGCTAACCCAACTCCTTTATATGGTACATTTGCACCTATTGTTTCTCCTGATGGAATTATTGCTTTTGGTAGAGATATAGAATCTTCTAGGCAAGTATGGAGCTCTATTAATGGATATCCTGGTGATTTTAATTACAGAGAATTTTATAGAGATATTGGCTATGATGCCGACTATGACTATATTAAACCATATATAGCATCTAATGGTGCAAGAGTTCATACTGGCATTAAGTATCACCGAATAACCGGAAAAGATGGCGGAGAAAAAGATTTATACAATGTCCAATGGGCAAAAGATTCGGCAGAAAGGCAAGCTGGTCACTTTTTGGATTCTAGAACTAAACAAATACAAAATCTTGCCCCTCTAACAGCTAATCCTCCTATTGTTCTATGTCCTTATGATGCTGAGCTTTATGGACATTGGTGGTATGAAGGACCATATTGGTTATATATATTGTTTAAAAAAGTGTATTATGATCAATGCAATTTCAAATTAATTACTCCAAGTGAATATATTGAAAAATATCCTATAATGCAAATATCTACTCCTTGCCGTTCAAGTTGGGGAGCTAATGGTTATAGTGAAGTTTGGCTAAATCAAACTAATGATTATGTACATAGGCATTTACACACTGCTGGAGAAAGAATGATTGAATTAGCTCACATGTTTCCAAATGAAAAAAACAAATTAAAAAAATCTGCTTTGAATCAGTGTGCTCGTGAACTTTTACTCGCTCAAAGCAGTGATTGGCTATTTATTATAACAAATGGTACTATGGTTGATTATGCCAAAAAAAGAATTAAAGACCATATTGGTCGTTTTACCAAATTATATTATCAGTTAAAAGATGATAATATAGATGTACAATTTTTAAAAACAATTTCAAAACAAGACTGTATTTTTCCAGAAATTGATTATATGCTTTATTTTTAATTATTTTGTTGCATTTAATATATTATACAACTAAAACACTGAAACATAATCTTTGAAAATGTTCATAGAGAAATTTTAGAAATTCTACGTATATTTTATGAAAAATTGAGTAAAATATTGACATTTGAAAAAAAATAGTTTAAAATAATATATGCATTTGAAAAGTGCATATGGTGGATGTAGCTCAGTTGGTTAGAGCGCTAGTTTGTGGCACTAGAGGCCGTGGGTTCGAGTCCCATCTTCCACCCCATAAATATTGGGATGTAGCCAAGCGGTAAGGCACCAGACTTTGACTCTGGCATTTCGTTGGTTCGAATCCAGCCATCCCAGCCATTTATTAATAGTTTTGAATTTATATTCAGAACTATTTTTTGTTTTAATAATTTAAATTAAAAATTGACAAATATTTTGTAAGAGTGTATAATATATTAGAATTTGAAAGTAATTGAAAGGATATAAAAAGTATTATGAAGATAGGAATAGTAGGTTTACCAAATGTAGGTAAAAGTACAATGTTTAATGCTATAACAAATGCTGGAATTGAATGTGCAAATTATCCGTTCTGTACAATTGACCCAAATGTTGGTGTAGTAGCAGTACCAGATGAGAGATTAGAAGTTTTAACAGAAATGTATAATGCACAAAAAA
>OIYV01000097.1_pt1 | contig 61802 bp, 62 predicted proteins | sample 1588251 | NCBI WGS metagenome assembly OIYV01 (sample SAMN03283282) | human gut metagenome | biome: human-associated habitat; material: feces | host: Homo sapiens | place: Peru | collected 2012
CATATTCACATATGTTTAGTACTGCCCTCGACTCTGTTGTTTCTGTTATAGATAATTTAGATAGCAAAAGCTAGGAATTATTCCTAGCCTTTTTTCATTAAATATTCAACAATTTTATATACTTCGGTGTTAGGATTTGCCTCAACCGTTCCTATTCTTCGATTATTATCAGTTTGGTACTTTTCTAATTTTTTTGCACGATCAATTGCTAAATCTATTTCTTTAATGATATCAGGATAAATATTAATGTTCTTTTCATACTTTGGATAATACTCTTTCAATCTTTTAATTACTTCTTCGCTATCCATATTTGCAGTTGTATAATCATAATGTAGTAAGAACCATAGTTCAAAACATGGCGATGATGTAATAATTTTTATATTATTTTTCCTTGCTAATTGAATTGCTTCCTCAATTATTTTATTCTTATTTGGATCAACATCTGTATCAAAAATACAATATGCTACATCATCGTCTTGCAAATCTAACTTTAATTCATCTATTTCCTTGATTAACATCTTAACTAACTTTAATGGATCAGTATTATTTCCTCTAGCATATGTAATATTATATGATTTTTTACCATTTTCAAAATTACTAAAGTATGTCTTTTCTGTTTTATTTTTTCCTTCAGCTGCTATTAATATTTTACTTTTTTGCTTTCTGACTTTTCTTACTCTATCGTTACTAATTCTTCTATTATGTTCTACTCTTCTTCCCATAAATTAAAATCATTTTTGATAAAAGGAACAGCTCCATATCTACCAAGCATATATCCTCTCTCAACATTCTCCGTTTTTCTTACAGAAAAATCACTTAAAGGATATAAATCACTTATTCCGTTCTTATCATCTTTTTCTGCAAACCATATCTGATCTCTTCTCAAAATGTTTAGTTTTAATAAATTAGTATCGTGAGTATTAAATATTAATTGTGCACCATTTTTATTTATATCAGGATCATTAAACATTTGAACTATCATTTCAACCAAATATGGATGTAAACTTTTATCTAACTCATCTACTACTACAACTCTTTTATTATTTAATGCATCCTTAATAAATGGAATAAAGCAAAAAATAATTTGAGTTCCCATTGATTCTTCTTCATATGATAATTCAACATCAGAGCCTTTATGTTTAAAAAATGCAGTAAACACTTTTGGTTTTTCTTTCATATTCATTCCAGCTTTAATAAAATCAGGTATTGCTGCCAATACATCATCCGGAACATCTGTCTCTAATACTTTATAATCTTCTATATTGAAATCTGCTTTTTTCAAAAATTCTAATGCAAAATCTTTTAATTCTTTATTATTTTTTAAATATTCACTTAGAGCTAGATCTCGAAGACCTCCTAAATTATTAAAAGTATTAATATCTGCACTTAAAAATTTATATGGACTTTTTGTTTTTTCATAATTCCAGTTTGTTGCAGTTGCAATAAAAAATTTATTTGGTGCATTTTTAGCAGCTATATCATTCAATAATTTTTCATCTTTTTGTGGAAAAGAATAATCATTTGTATTAGATCTATCAAAAATTTTTGTTTCTCTTCCATTTGGATAATAATATAAATACTCTTCATGTATTTTATTTGTATCTGCTATAAACCCATAAACATAACGTACATCATCAACAATAAATTTAATTTCAAATTCACTTGGTTTATTAATAGTTTTTTTATCAAATTTAAACGGAACAATCGGTAATTTTGCATTTATATTCACAATATTTGAACTTCTTAACATTGATATTACAATAGTTAATATTTTAAACAAATTAGTTTTTCCTGATGCATTTGCACCATATATTGCATTTGTTTTTAATACCCTTCGATCATTAGATATAATATAATTATCCTCTAATCCATTTGTAGCATTTGCAAGCATACTAAAAGTAACTTTATCTTTAAATGATAAAAAATTTGCAACACTAAATTCTAATATCATAGAATTCTCCTCCTTTTTCTAGTAATAGTATATGCTATTTTTTATATAAAAGCAATACTTTTACATATTTTATTTTTATTTTTTGCATTTTTTTTGCAAATTATTCATTTATTTTATTGATTTTTGAGTTTCATGTGATATAATGCTTATGAGAGATAAAAAAGAAGCTCTGCAAAGCTTCTCTCTCACGTGTAAGATAATATCTCACAAACTAATTTTGGATTAACATCCTATTATTAGTATATCACACTTTTGTGATCTTAAAACATTTTCTTTTAATAGGATTGTAAATCCGTTTTAAAGAAAGGAAGTGTTATTATGACAACAGTTAAAGCTATACATCAAACAAATACAGGCAAAAACGATTTGTTCATTAACACTGGAAACCATCACAAAATGTCACTAAATCAATTTGTAAAAAAAATTGAAAGTGGCAAATCTGTTTATAGTGATAGATATTACATTAAACACGATAGTAGTGGTAAAACCCCAGTATCAAAACCAAACGGCAGTAAAAAAGACAATCTTGAATAAATTGAGTTTATTATCTTACACAGACACTGGCTTTAGCTAGTGTTTTTTTGTAACAGATAATTCTTCGTAATCTTCTTCGCTACCAATTCTTTTTAAATAATCTTTACCTCCATCAACTGCTACTGCTCCACAAGAACATCTTTTATAATCATTTGTACTTTTAGACTCTATAATATCTCCGCATTTTTTACATTTAATTTTATTACTAATTATTTCTTCTTTCTTTTGCATAAGTCATCTCCTCATAATGTATTATACCATGACCTTATAGCAATTATATCCTAACGTTTGCGGTATAATACCAATACAATCATACGGATGAAATCTATATTGTCCGTATCACCGTTAAAAAATCCATTGAAGATTTTTGCCACTTTCGTCACTTTTCTTCAATAAACTATTATTAAAATCTAATTTTTTTGTACCTAAATGTACCTAAAATTATTTTAGCAATACTGACCCCTCACAAACCTTATAAAATGGGCACAAAAAATGAGGACACAATTAATTGTGTCCTCTTCAGGGGGTTTTGGTCGATACACCTTAACATTAAATTCGTTAAGGATATCAGTATGGCATCTCTACCATACAAAATAATCATAAATTATTTTTAACACTTTGTCAATAAAGTTTTTGTGATATTAACAATTTACAATCAATTTATCATTTTTCTAATTTTTTTAATTCTTCATAATACATTAAATTAGCAACATTTAGATATGGAACTATCCATATAAATAATAACCCTAAACTAAGTATTCCTAAGAAAAACCATCCAGCAAAACTAAGTAAAAATATAAAATAATCAGCTTTATAACCGTACATCATTTTTTTACTCTTTCTTATACACTCTAAAGCATTCTCTTCACCATCTAAAAATATAAAAGTAGTCATTGAATATGAAATAGATGCTATAATTCCCGGAATAATTAATAACAAAGACCATAACGTAGAAAAAAGCGATACTAAAAACCACACTGCAAAAATTGGCCCAACTTTTTTATAATAACTAAACACTAACTTTAAATCGTATGGTTTCCCTCTTAAAAAAGCCATAAGATAAGCAACGCACCCAAAACTTAAAGGAAGCGTAAGTATTGTAGATATCATGTTTGCTGAAATGCTTACTCCCGGGTTTTCACTATTTTCTCCAAATAAGTAACTAATCATAGAAGAAAGTAATCCCGAAATAATAAAAGGTAATACTAACTCCCAAACGTGTCCACTAATTTTCTTTTTAGCAGCTTCTTTTATTTTAACTCTATCCATTTTATCACCACTTTCATTATAAACCAAAAATTATTAATCAACAATATTTAAATTTTCAAATATGCTTTTAACATTTGGATAATCATCAATATTATTATTTTTTAAAAAATCTTCAGCATCTTCTTTGCATTTAATTAAAATCTTATAATCTCTATTTAAATTTGCTATTTTAAATGTTTGTTCACCACTTTGCTTTACTCCAAAAACATCACCACTACCTCGCAACTTAAAATCTTGTTCACTAATATAGAACCCATCGTTACTTTCTTCAAGTACTTTTAATCTCTCAGTATCACTATCACTAATTAAATAACAATAAGACTGTAAATTGTTTCTACCTACTCGGCCTCTAAGCTGATGAAGTGTCGCAAGACCAAATCGTTCAGCATTAAATACCACCATCATCGTAGCATTTGCAACATCTACACCTACTTCTATAACAGTCGTAGAAATTAAAATTTTAATTTTACCATTTGTAAAATTATTCATAATTTCATCTTTTTGAGAATTTTTCATTTGTCCATGAAGTAAACCCATCGGTATTTTTTTATTAAAAGCAACATTAAGTTTATTTTCTAAAGTTATTACCGAATCTAAACTGCTTTCTTCATCATCAATTAAAGGCGCAACAACGTATATTTGATGACCTAATTTAATCTCATTAACCATTGCTTCTAAGACAGTTTTTATATCTTTATTTTTAACTAACTTCGTATAAATCTCTTTTCTATCAGCCGGTTTTGATTTGATTTGTGAAATACTCATATCTCCATAAATAGTTAAAGCCAAAGTTCTAGGTATTGGCGTAGCACTTAAATAAAGAACATCTACATCATTCCCTTTTTCTTGTAATATTCTTCTTTGATTAACACCAAAACGATGTTGTTCATCAGTAATTACAAGTCCAAGATTTTTGTAAGCTATATCTTCATTTAATAAAGCATGCGTTCCAATTAAAATATCTATATTGCCATTTTTTATTTTGTTAAAAATTTTAATTTTATCAACTTTTTTAACAGAACCAGTAATAATATCTACTCTCATCAAATTTCCAAATAAACTAAGCATGTTTTGATAATGCTGTTTAGCTAACACCTCAGTAGGTGCCATTAGTACTCCCTGAAATCCAGCTAAATAATTAATATAAAGTGCTAGAAATGCCACAATAGTTTTACCACTTCCAACATCCCCCATAATTAAACGGTTCATTCTAGTCGGTAAGTTAAAATCATTTTTTATATCTTCTAAAGCATTAACTTGCTGATCAGTTAATTTAAATGGTAATTTAGATATAACGTTATTAAGTTTTTCATAATCATAGGTTTTTACAATTCTATTAACACTATCATTATTCTTATTTTTTAAATATATTATCTTAATCATAAAGCAAAACAATTCTTCATAAATTAAATACAATCTTGATGCCTTAAGCATATTTAAATTTTTAGGGTTATGTATATTAAGGATAGCTTCTCTTTTAGTAATAAACTTATATTTTTCTTCTATATAACTAGGAATATATGAATCACACTTAAAATCACTACTTAAAATTGTAGATAATATCTTTTTATATGCAGACTTTTTAATTTTTTGAGATAAATGATATACAGGTTCAATTGTTAGTTTTAGTATCGGTATAAGCTTAATGTCATTAGCTGTTAATGTATTAGTTTTTAAATTATAATTTCCAATTACAGTTATCGTACTATTAATATTTAAATGCTGTTTCAAAAAAGCTCTATTAAAAATAGTTACATTAATTAATTTATTAGATGTATTAAACTTAAACGAAAGTCTATTAAGATTTCCTTTAATATAAAATACTTTTGGAGAACTATATACCTCACCTGTTAATACAACTGTTTCATTTGAATCTTGAATGTTCAAAACTTCGGGTTTATACACATTATATCTAAAAGGATAATTTGTAAGTAAATCATTAACAGTATATATATTTATATCATTTAAATTACTAATTGTCTTAGGTCCAATTCCTTTTAAATCTTCAAGCATTGCTAATCCTCCAAATATTTATTTAAATTCCTAAAAAAGTATTGACTTTTTTTAGTCATTCGTATAGTATATAAATCACCAATTCACTTTAAGGCGAATTGGTGCTAGTATCACACTAGCCAACCCCTTTTTATTCTTTGAGGCTACATAAGTAGCCTCGCTTTTTTTATTTATTAATTAAATTTTTATAATAAGAATATCTATTTATAGCATATTCTTTATTTTTTTGAAATAAATCTTTAGCTAACTTTTTATCTTTAATTTCTAAAGCACTATATCTAACCTCTTGTTCTAAGAAATCTATATATTTATCAAAGTTTGGTTCAGAAGAATCCATTGAAAGTACCCCATTATTATATCTCATTAGAAGAACATAACCACATTCAACAGCCCTTTTTTCTTCTGAAATAGAGTTTTTCATTCCACCATAAATTCCTTGTTCAATACATGGACTATATGCAATTACAATAGCGGGGCCTTCATGAGCTTCTGCCTCTTTAAATACATTAATTGCTTGCATCATATTAGCTCCTAAACTTATAGATGCTACATAAACGTTTGGATAATTCATAGCTAGTTTAAATAAGTCTTTTTTATATGTTCTTTTACCTAAATTAGCAAATTCTGCAACAGCACCAATATGTGTTGATTTACTAGATTGACCACCAGTATTAGAATATACCTCTGTATCAAGAACCAAAATCTTCGCGTTTTTATTACTAGATAAAACATGATCTAGACCACCAAAGCCTATATCGTAAGCCCAGCCATCACCACCAATTGTCCACACACTTTTAGGTGTTATAAAATCTCTTAAATCCTTACTAACAAATCTTTCTATTTCAGTTTTTTTAGATTTAATCTTTTGATAATCATTAAAATTATTTTTTACAAATGCATAATACTTATCAGCCTTCTTATTATTTTTTAGTTGTTCTAATACCCTATTACGCAAGTTTTCATAACTTAAAAGAAGTCCATATCCATACTCAGCATTATCCTCAAACAAACTATTTCCCCAAGATACTTTATAAGGCATACTAGGACAAGATGCACCATAAATACTAGAGCATCCAGTCGCATTAGCTATAACTAGTTTTTCTCCAACAACCTGAGTTAACAACTTTATATATGGTGTCTCACCACACCCAGCACAAGCACCTGAAAATTCAAATAAAGGCTTTTGTAACTGTGATGTTTTAATATTTGATACTTCAGTTTTTGGATTTTCATAATTATTAAATAAATCATTAGCAACTTTTTGTAATTTTTTATCCTTTTCGCCAAAAGTCAAACATTTTGTAGGACAAATTTCTAAACAAAGTCCACATCCCGTACAGTCCTCTTCACTAATAGAAATCATAAATTTATTTTTGCCATTAATCTCATCTTTAGCATACTCACTATAATTATTTTTCTTATCTAAAATAAACGGTCTAATAACTGCATGAGGACAAACTATTGAACACATTCCACATTCTATACATTTGTCTTTATTCCACTTAGCACACAATAAAGACATATTTCTTTTTTCAAATGCGCTAGTACCACCATGCATTGACCCATCACGAAAATTATAAACATCTTTAGTTGTTAAATCACCACCTAATCTAGAATTTAAAATATCTAAAAAATCATTTTTTACTTTCAAATCAAAAGTTTCCTGATGATCTATTATGATTTTGTTTAATAAGTACTTACTTTCTTTAACACTATTAACATTTGCATTTACAATATTAGCTCCCTTAGTATAAAAACGTTCTTTTATTTTTTGAATTAATAAATTTTCATAATCCTTAATATTTAATAAATTCAAAATTACTGCTTCCATAATTAAGCTTATTTTACCACTAATACCATATTTAGTTGCCAAAGAAGACGCATCAATTAAGTAAACATTTATCTTTTTTTGAAGTAATCTTGCTTTATCACTTGATGAAATAAACTTATTAAATCTTTCTTGATTTTTATCTGTATTAACAACTAATATTCCGTTTTCCTCAATATTATCTAGCATTTTAAATTTATGAAAATATTCATCTTTACTAACAACAACAATCTTTGGATGTGTAACATAATAAGGAGCTTTTATTAATTTTTTAGCTAGCCTCAAATGAGAAATGGTAACTCCACCACTTTTCTTTGAATCATACTCAAAATATCCTTGAACATATTGATTAGTTCCTAATATCTTTAATATATCTTTTGAAGCACTTACCATGCCATCTGATCCAAATCCATAAATTTGTAATTCTTTATAGTGTGTAACAAAATTCTTTTCATAATGAACTAAAGATAATTTTGTAATGTCATCGGTTATTCCTACAACAAATGATTTTTTTAACTCATTATCTAACATTTTATAAATGTCATAAATATCATTAGGCGTAGTATTTTTACTAGATAAACCGTATCTTCCGTGACATATTTCTAATTTAAAATCTTTTAAAGCAGCACAAACATCTAAATATAAAGGTTCACCTAAAGAGCCTGCTTCCTTACTACGGTCTAAAACAGCTATTTTTTTTGCTGTACTCGGAATTACGTTTTTTAAAAATTTTTCACTAAAAGGCCTATATAAATGTACTTCTACAAGACCATAATCCTTATTATCACATAAATCAATTACCGTTTTTATAGTGTCACAAACTGACCCCATCGCAACAATTATTTTACTAGCATTCTTACTACCATAATAATTAAATGGTTTATAATTTTCTTTAGTAATTTTATTAATCTTTTTCATATAATCATTTACTATATCAGCAGTTAAATCATAATCTTTGTTTTTAGCTTCAGCAAACTGAAAGTAAACGTCTTCATTTTGTGCTGTTCCTTTAGTTATTGCTTTACCACTATTTAAAGCACGATTTCTAAATTTTTTAACAGCGTCATAATCAATTAATTCTTTAATTTTATCTTCAGCTATTTCATTTATTTGATTATATTCATGACTAGTTCTAAATCCATCAAAAAAATGTAGAAACGGTAAACTAGCTTTAATTGCTGATAAATGCGCTACTAAAGCTAAATTATAAGCATCCTGAACATTGGTAGAAGCAAGTATACAAAAACCTGTTCCTCTTGTTGCATAAATATCTTGATGATCTCCAAATATACTAAGAGCATGAGTAGCTAAACTTCTTGCAGCAACATGTATTACTCCTGGTAGCATTTCTCCAGCCATTTTATACATATTTGGTATCATTAATAAAAGCCCTTGGCTTGCTGTAAACGTACTAGCAAGAACTCCAGCATTTAAAGCCCCATGCATAGCTCCAGCCGCACCAGCCTCACTTTGCATTTGAATAGTTTTAACACTATCATCAAAAATATTTAATTTCTTACTGCTTAACAAATCTATTTGACTAGCCATTACACTTGATGGTGTAATTGGATATATAAAACACATATCACTAAAATTATATGCCATTGAAGCACAAGCTAAATTTCCATCTACAACCTTCATTTTATCCCATCTTTCTAACATAATTATAGTATAGTTATATTAGAAAAAGCAAATAAAAACAATACTTATATTTTTTCAAAAAGTATTGTTTTACTATTTTCGTAAACGTAGATATTAACATTTTTATTATTTAATAATTTTTCTAAAAATATTTCATAAGTCATCCCTGCTAAAATAAAATTGCCATTCGTAGGTATATTAATTTTTTTATTACCATCATATAAGTTCTTCCCACTTACAAATAACATATTTTCTTCAAACAAAGATTTAACATTTACAAAATTAACTTCTAAAACATTCATATTTTTAAATAACGAAATAAATAGATATCTTTCTAATGGCGTAATTTTTTTAAAACATAACACATTAATTCTAACCTTAAATATTCCATTACCTAAATGATATTTATTAAACAAGTTCACTATTACTTTTTTTAATTTTAAGTAATCGTAAATGTTATTATCAACAATAATATTATTTTTAATCTCTTCAGATATTAATTTTTTGGTTTTATGATTATAAACATTTATAAATTCATCAGTAAATTCAAATGTATAAATAATCTCACCTAAGATAATTCTTTAACATTCATACCAAATATATTTTCAGGATTTACAAATGTTCCATTATGTTCTACTTCAAAAAGCAACATATAATCATAAGTACTGTCTATTTTATTTTCACCAGCTGTTCCAATAACATCACCTTTTTTTAAGGCATCTCCAACCATAACATTAACCTCATTAATACTTTCATATCTAGAAATTAAGTTATTAGTATGTTTTATAGTAACAATATTACCAATTAGTTCATCAGCAACTATACTTTCAACAGTTCCATCAGCTACTGATATAACATCAAAACTATTTTTAGCTCCATACAATACCCCAGTATTTGGCATATATGTATTTTCATAATAAATTAATGCTTGTTCCTGTGTTTTACTTTCAGCATCCTTCTCATAGAATCCTTTTACAACTGATACCTCTTCTAATGTAAATGGTTTTATTATTTTTTCATCAGCAGAACTATTTACCACAGCAGTACTTCTTATCAAATCATGATAGATGTATGAAAGATTGGTATCATCATATAAAGAAGATTTCAAAACCTTTCCAACTAAATACAAACTTGAAACTATTGCTCCCACGGCAAGTAAATAAACACTTATTACAACCCAACTTTTTAACCTATATTTTTTCATTTCGCACCTTCCTAATAAAAGTGTGAGTAAAAAAATCTAAATTATACTTATAAATTTACTAATTTTGTATTTTTATAATAATATGCAAGTATTTCTTTATACGATTTTCCGCTTTTTGCTAATTCATTAGCACCATATTGACTCATTCCTACCCCGTGCCCATATCCTCTAGTAATTATATTAAAATTTTCACCAACTTGTTTTATTTCAAAATCAGTAGATCTTAAATTTAATAGTTTTCTAACCTCTATTCCAGAAAACTCTTTACCACCTATAATTATTGAACTTGTATGTTTAGTCTCACTAATTTGTTGATTTTCAATATTCAGATTATCAACTCCTAGTTTTTCTAATAGTTCACTTTTACTAAATTCTTTAACTATCTCAAAATTAGACAAACTAATCTCAAAAGGCGATTCCACACTTTGAGTTAAATCCTCTCCAAAAACGTCTTTAGAATTTTCTGTATAGCCATTACTCATAGAAAAATAAAATGCTTTTAATATTTTATTATCTTTAGTTAATACTTCCCCAGTGGTCTTTTTAACGGCATTTAATATTTTATTATAGTATTCATCATAATCATTTTGCCATTTTTCTTTCATCTCATAACTAGTCAAAAAAACTTGATCACTAGTTGAAGCACTAACCTCATAATTACCATCTTTTTCCTTGCTTAAAACATAACTTCTCGCCGCTACCGCTTGTGCCTTTAATGCTTCATCTTGAAACAAAGCTGGCATTTCTCCCGCTACAACCCCAATAACATAATTCTCTAAATCTAAATATAGATTTTTTTCTTTCACATTTATAATTACAGTATTATGTTTTGGTTTCTCACTAAAAAAAACAGCTTTCTTCTTTAAAAGAAAACTGCAAATACTAATTGGTAACAAAAATAATATTATTAAAATTAGTTTTTTCATTTAAGCTCCTATATAATTGTACTTATACTTAAAAATTCAATAATAAAACTACCAAATAAATACCCCATAATAAAACTTATAACAACTATAAACATTCTAGCTTCCCATATATGATTCTTTTTAAAAAAATTGTTAAAGTTAATTCCCGAAACTATAAAAATACTCATTAAAATAGATAAAATATATATTATCGTTTTATACATTATATTCTCCATTTTCGTATTTATTAATTATATCAACTCTGCGACGATGTCTCTCTTCTTTACTAAACTGAGTAGTAATAAAAATATCTACCATTTTTAATATATCATTAACTCTATTATTCTTTCCAATTGCCATTACATTTGCATTATTATGTTTTCTAGCTAAAGAAGCCTCATTTACATTAGTTACATGTGCACATCTTATTCCTTTTACTTTATTAGCAGCAATACTCATACCAATACCAGTTCCGCAAACTAAGATTCCCAAATCAGCTTCATTATCATTTAAAACTTTACATAAATCAAATGCAATATTTGGATAATCATCCACAGCAGAATTAGTTGGACTTACATCAACAACCTCATAACCGCTACTCTTTAAAAAACTTAGAATTTCCCTTTTTACTTCTACTCCATTATGGTCTGTACCAATTGCTATTTTCATAAACACCACCACTTAAATTCTACCATTTATTTACCTTTATTTCAAATAAAAACTAAGAATTTATCTTAGTCTAAATTATATTTCTTATTAAATTTATCTACTGCACCAGTCTTCTTATGTTTTCCTTGTGCTCCAGTATAAAATGGATGGCAAGCACTGCAAGTATCAACAGTAAAACTATCACTCTTAATTGTTGAAATTGCTTCAAATTCATTACCACAAACACATTTAAAAACAACTTTTTTAGATTCTGGATGTAAACCCTTTTTCATTTTGCATCTCCTTCCGCCATGACTTAATTCAAGCCATAGAAATTCGTTTCTTATGTATTATATCATACTTTTTAAATAATTCAAGTTTATTCATCTACTAATTCAATTTTTGCACCAACACTTGATAGTTTTTCAACTATTTTTTCATAACCCCTCAAAATATGTTCTATGTTAACTATTTTAGTAGTTCCTTCAGCAATCATTCCTGCCACAAGCATAGCAGCACCTGCTCTAAGATCTGTTGCCTCCACTTCTCTGCCTATTAAATTACTTTTACCAGCAATAATTGCACTTCTATCAAAAAGCCTTATATTAGCTCCCATCGCATTTAAATATTTAATATGTCTCATTCTATTTTCATAAATAGTTTCCTCAAAAAGAGATTCTCCTTCACACTGCGTTAAAAGAGTACTCATTGGTTGTCCTAAATCTGTTGGAAATCCAGGATAAACTAAAGTCTTTACATTTACTGGCTTTAAATGATCAACTTTATTAACAACAACAGTTGTACCATCTATTATTATATCACAGCCTGCTTCTTTTAATTTAGTAAATACGGCTTCCAAATGATCCTTTAACACACCTTCTATAACCAAATTTTTTCCCAATAAACTTCCTATCATTAAATATGTTCCAGCTTCAATCCTATCAGGTATAACCTCTACTATACCATCACCTAATTTTGTGGCACCCTCTATTGTAATATGACTTGTTCCAGCGCCATACACTTTAGCACCCATGGTTGCCAAAAAAGAAGCTACATTCACAATTTCTGGTTCTTTAGCCGCATTATATATATTAGTTATCCCTTTAGCTTTAACAGCTGCAAACATTAAATTTAAAGTTGCACCAACACTTGCAAAATCCAAAAAAATATCACTACCAACTAATTCTTTAGCAGAAGCAATATACTTTTTATTTTCTACAACACTAATTTTAGCTCCTAACTTTTCAAAACCATTTAAATGAAAGTTAATAGGTCTTGATCCAATAGAGCATCCGCCTGGATAAGAAATTTCCGCATATCCATACTTAGCAAGTAATACCCCCATAAAATAATAAGAAGCTCTTAATTTAGTCGCATTTTCTTCATCAATCTCCGCATTTTTTGAATTAGTATTATCAATATACAAAGTCTCATCTTTAAATTCTATTTTTGAACCTAAAGCCTCCATCATACTAATAAGTCTAGGAACATCACTAATATTTGGAACATTATAAATAACACACTTACCATCAGTAAGCATAGCAGCTGGAATTAAAGCAACAACACTGTTTTTAGCACCACCTATTTTTATAGTTCCTGATAACTCATGATTTCCCTCAATAATTAATTTTTTCATTTTATCCTCTCATTACATAGTTACTCAATATTAATATATAATTAATAATTTTTTTTAGCAACTAATTAAATATTATTTGACAAATATTTACAATTGTCATAATTCCCAGCAAAGTTATTCCCAAAATATACGCCTTATCCTTTAAAAACTTTACAGAATACTTTCCAAGCAATAATCCAATATAAGTAATAAAACCCGCACAAATGCTAAACATTAATGAACTTGCAAGATATTTTTCTGTTATAGATAAAAGTCCTAACCCAACAGTAAAACTATCTATACTAACGCTTAAAGCTAGTAGTAATATACTAATAACATTTGTAATAATTACTTTTTTTTCTTTTTTTCGTTCCAATATAAACGTTATAATCAAATAAAGAAACACTATTACCATAATTATTTTTGGATTAAAATCTAATAAATTAACTAATAAATCTCCACACTTAACGCCCATAAGTGGCATAAAAAAATGAAATACCGCTATCAATGAAGGAATTAAAAATAACTTAAATTTAGATAATTTCTGCATTCCTAAATTAATAGCTACCGAAAAAGCATCCATACTTAAAGCTATACCAATAAAAAAAATACTTAACATTTAGCCTCCTAGTTAAGTATATTATTTAAATTTTTCAATTATTCTATTTATAAAAAACTTATATTCAACATCACTTGTTGTTTCATTATCTTGCACTAAACAAAGCGGAGGAAACAAAACACACCACCAATTACTGCCCCCACCTGTTCCAATTGTAACCACTAAAGAATTATAATATCCTCCATCATAAACAACGCCTTTATATACTTTACTAGGAAAATAATTAAGTCCGTAATTAATATCAAAATTATTTGAATTTAAATATTCTTTAGTAATTTTCTTTAACTGATCTAACTCATTAACTACTATCTTTTCGGCATCATTAACATTTTCTGCTTTTTCAATTTTTTTATATAAATAATCTTCTAGTAATGTTTTTAATTCTAATTTTTTTTGGATATCCGCACTATCATTACTATTACTAACTATTCTAAATCTTATAGAACTAAGTGGAATTTCCACATTTTCATCATCAGTATATTTTCCATAACAAGCAATCATCACAAATATTGCTGTAATTATTAAAATTTTCTTAATAAAAAAGCCACCTTTCATAAATACATTGGGTAGCTTTTATATTATTTATTCACTAATTACAAATAAGTATCTATCTTTTCCAGTTAAATCCTTATCTAATACAATTTTTTTTCTAGGAAAATGTTCTTTAGCTAATTTTTTTATCTTATCGCCATTTTCTTCATCTATTTCTAATGCAATTAAAAACTTTTTATTTAATACTTTCTTAGCTATCTCAAATATTTTTGGATAAAAAAGCATTCCATCTTCACCACCAAACAAAGCTATTTGTGGTTCATATTTAGTTTTCTCATCTATTACATCATTTGTTTTTAAATAAGGTGGATTACTAATTAAAATATCATAATTATTATCTAATTTACATTTTAAAATATTGTTCTTTATAAAATTTATTTTGCATTTATTCAATCTTGCATTCTTTCTAGCAATTTTAAGAGCCTTAAGACTAATATCCATTGCCGTAACTTCTAAATTAGGTAACTCTTTTTTTAAAGCTATACTAATACAACCAGAACCAGTTCCAAGTTCTAAAACAGATGAACTATCTAGTCCTAATTTTTTAATATAATCAATAGTTTTTTCTAATAAAGTTTCTGTTTCAAATCTAGGAATTAATACATCTTTATTAACAAAAAATTTATAACCGTAAAAATCTACATTTCCAATTAAATACTGTATAGGATAATTATTTTGAATCTTTCTAACAGCATAATCTAAATTATGATATTTTTGCTCTAACAAACGCCAATCATTAATATTTATAAAATCTGGTCTTTTCATTTTCCATTTTCCATCTTAATTCTAGTATCTTCAGCTATCAAAGCCTCTATTATTGGGTCTAAATTACCATCCATAACTCTATCAAGTTCCATTACACTAAAGTTTATACGATGATCCGTAACTCTATTTTGAGGATAATTATATGTTCTTATTTTTTCAGAGCGATCGCCAGTTCCAATCATATTTTTTCTAACTGAGCCAGTTTCAGCATTTTGCTTTTGTTGTTCCATATCATATATTCTTGATTTTAACACAATCATTGCTCTTGCTTTATTTTTAATTTGGCTTCTTTCATTTTGACAAGTAACTACAATACCTGTTGGAATATGCGTAAGTCTTACTGCACTATCAGTAGTATTTACTCCTTGACCACCTTTACCACTTGAGCGATATACATCAACTCTTACATCTTCTGGTTTAATTTCAACATCAATATCTTCAACCTCAGGCATAACTAAAACTGTTGCCGTAGATGTATGAATTCTTCCTTGTGTCTCAGTCTCAGGTACTCTCTGAACTCTATGAACACCACTTTCATATTTTAACTTAGAATATACATTGTCTCCTTTAATTGAAAATTCAATTTGTGAAAAACCACCACTTGTTCCTTCTTCTTCACGGTTTATTTCAATTTTCCAATTATATTTTTCTGCATATTTACTATACATCCTAAATAAATCACCAGCAAAAATATTAGCTTCATCTCCACCTGCAGCTCCACGAATTTCCATAATAATATCTTTACCATCATTTTCATCTTTAGGTAAAAGTAATATCTCTATCTCACTTAATAACTGATTAAGTCTCTCTTTCTTTTCATCTATTTCCGCAATCGCAATATCATGCATCTCAGGATCATTTACTAAAGTTTTAAGATCTGTTATCTCTTTTTCTAAATTTAAATATTCATCATATTTTAGCACTACTTCTTCAATTGAACTTTTCTCTTTAGAAAGTTTTTTTTGGATACTAAAATCACTTAAAACCTCCGGCTTTAATAATTCTTCATTTATCTCATTATATCTACTTTTTAATAATTCTAATCTTTCTATCATTCTAAAACCTCTTTCTTATATATTAAAAAAGCAAGCTTTAAAGCATATCCCCATCATTTTCCTCAGAATCATCAATAATTACTAAATCATCCAAATCATCATCATTATCTAAATCATCTAAAGATTCATCATCATAATTATCTTCATTATTTAATTGACTATCATCAGTATCATCTTCAGTAGTTATTTCAAAGTCTTCATCATAATCATCAATAATTACCTTTGTACTATGATTAATTTTTAAATCACAAAAACCACCATCTAAAATAATAAATCTCTTATCTGTAGTTATTAATTCAAAAAAATCACCAATAGAGCGCTCGTACTCTTCTTCTGGTAAATCCATAACTTTAATTACTTTTTTAAATAAATCTTGTATTTTTATTTTCTTTTTTTCATCTTGTAAAATTAAATATGCAACATCATCATATGATAAAGTTTCTTTTTCTTCATCAGTTAATTTAACCATAAATAATCCTCCTCATAACCCCATTATATGAAATAAATTCCAATTAAAGATGGGCTTTTTAAACATACATAATTTTATCATATAAATTACTATTGTCAATAAAAAAATATACCCTAATCAAAAGTTAAGACAACTCTATTTTTTATTCTATCTTCACTTTCAATATTATAGTATATTTCTCTAGAATTAATACCATTAATTTTTCTTTCTACAACAATTTTTAAATTCAAATGATAATCCTGTTCTTTGATAATTATCTCACTAGTACTATTTTGAAAATCTAAAAAATATCTGAAACTAGCATCCTCTCTTATCAAGGTATCATTAATCATATCATATACAATATTTCCAAAAACTAATAAATCATTATCAACCTTACCATCTACACTTAAAACTAACTCATTATCTTTATATAACTCTAACTTTGCCATACTTAACCTCTCTTACGTATTTTAGCATAAATCTAATGAAAATTACCATAATAATATCGGTGAACCATGAAAAAAATAAAATTCTTATACAAAACTATATTATTTTTAACAATCTCATTTACTGTAATAATACTTTGTTTATATGCCTATGCCTACTTTTCTCCAAAAATAACACTAAATTCTGCTAATGCAATTTTTATGTATGATAACCAAGGCGAATTAATCTTTCAAACTAACAACAATAAAAAATGGGTAAACTTAAATGATATATCGCCTGATTTAAAAGATGCCACCATTAGTATTGAAGATAAAAACTTCTACAATCACTTCGGCTTTGACTATCTAAGAATCATTAAATCCCTTTATTTAAACGTTAAAACTAAATCAATAACCGCTGGAGCATCAACTATTTCTCAGCAGTACGTCAAAAATTTATATTTAGACTTTAATCAAACTTGGAAAAGAAAAATTGAAGAAGCCTTATTAACTTTAAACTTAGAAGTTCACTACACTAAAGATGAAATACTAGAAGGTTATTTAAATACTATCAATTATGGTCAAGGAAACTTTGGTATTCAAAGTGCAAGTGAATACTATTTTGATAAAGAAAGTAAAGATTTAACCTTAGAAGAAGCAATCATGCTAGCTGGAATTCCTAAAAGTCCCGAAAACTATAATCCAGTTAGTAATTACGACAAATGCATTAAAAGAGCAAAAGTAGTTGCTGCATCTATGTATAAAAACAACTATATAACTAAAGAAGAATATGATAACTTATTCCAAAATGAAATACCTATTTATGGCAAGAAAAAAACTAATAACATGCAAACCTTAATGTACTATCATGACGCCGTTATAAGTGAATTAAATAGTATCAAAAACGTTCCAAAAGATTTGATTAAATCTGGTGGTTTAAAAGTTTATACAAATTTAGATATCAATACCCAAAAAAAATTAGATGAAACCTTCATCCAATATAAAGAAAAAGACAATGTTGAACTTGCCAGTATCATAACCACTCCTAAAGATGGCAAAATAATTGCTTTAGCTGGTGGTTATAATTATGCAAAAAGTCAGTTTAATAGAGCTACTCAAGCCAAAAGACAAGTTGGATCTACCATCAAACCATTTCTCTACTACGCTGCACTAAACAATAACATGACTGAAGCAAGCACATTTAAAAGCGAAGTAACAAGTTTCGTTTTTGGTAATGGTGAAAATTATTCTCCTAAAAATTATAGTAATACTTATGCAAATAAAGACATAACCATGGCTGCTGCTCTTGCCTATTCCGACAACATATATGCTGTTAAAACTCATCTATTTTTAGGTGAAGATGAACTAGTAAAAACTCTTAAATACGCTGGGCTTAAAACAAAATTAAATCCTAATCCATCTCTTGCTCTAGGCGCTGAAGATATAAATCTATTAGACTATGCTGAAGCATATAACACTCTCGCAAATTATGGAACACACAATGAGCTATACTTAATTGAAAGAATAGAAGATAATAAAGGAAATTTAATCTACCAACACAAAGATAAAAGCGAAGAAGTCTTAAACAAAGATAATATCTATATCTTAAACGAAATGATGACCAGTACCTATAACCCAATATTCAATGATTATATGTCGCCAACTATTCTATCACTAAACAGTAGATTAACTAAAAAATATGCAATTAAAAGTGGTACAACCAACAGTGATTACCTTATAGTAGGATATAACCCAGATATCTTTATGATGGTTTGGGCAGGAAATGACTATAACGAAAACGCAAGTTCTAAATACTCTAGTATTATCAAAAATATATGGTGTGATAACGTAGAATATTATTTAAAAGATAAAGAAACATCTTGGTACGAGCCATCAGACAACATTGTTGCAATGCCATTAGATGCTATCACCGGTGAATATAATCCTAATAGTGATAAAAATACATTATTTTACTTTAAAAAAGGTTCAGAACCTATTTTTGCAAACTAAAAGCAGATCAATCATTACTATCTGCTTTTTCTATTTTAATAATCATTTGATATAAATCTTCAAAGTCAAAATCCTCTGATGATACATTATAACCAGCATTCTTTAACTCTGTAACAAATTTATTGTACGCCTCTTTTACACTATCTAAATTATTTTCTTTTATAACAAATGTAGCTTCAGGCTTATCTTCTTTCTTCTCTACAACAGTTTCTTCTGGTTTTTCAACTTCAGTCAAAGGTGCTGAAAAAGATGATATATCATTAGTAAGCGGGCTTGAAGACTGAACGTTATTAAAAGGATTAAACTCTTCTAACTTATCTATTGGTTCAATATTCATATTAGTTATTTCATCTTCTAAAGAAGGCACATCAACTGGTTTTTCAAAATTAAATAAATTAAATTTATTTTTTTCTTTTGATGGTTCTTCAATATCTAAAGTTTCTACAGGATTAGATTGTTCTTCATTAAATATTGGTGCTTGCTCTTGAGCATCTTTTACATCAGAAAATGTAGGATTTTCCATTGGCTCAAAAACAATTTCCCCATTAAGCTTTTTTATTTCATCATCTAATTGTCTAACAGTTAACCTCTCATTGATAACTTTATTTAATAAATCAACCTGAACCTTTGGATCAGTTACAGTTAATAAACTTCTAGCATGTCTTTCACTAATTTTTTCATTCATAAGCGCATCTTGTGCTTCCATAGTTAAATTTAAAAGTCTTAATTTATTGGCAACTGTTGACTGTGATACGCCTATTTTTTTTGCTAATTCCTCTTGGGTTAACCCCTCTTTATCCAAAATCTTCTTATAACTTTTAGCTTCTTCTAATGAATTTAAATTTTTTCTTTGAACGTTTTCAACTAAGGCCAGCTCAGCACTCTTATTATCATCAATATTAGAAATAATCGCAGGTACTTCAGTTAAACCAGCCAATGTTGCAGCTTTATATCTTCTTTCACCAGCAATAATTTCAAACTTATCCCCAAGTCTTCTTAAGACAAGTGGCTGAATTATCCCATGCTCCTTTATTGAAGCAGCAAGTTCATTTAATGTCTTTTCATCAAAGGTTAAACGTGGTTGAAATCTATTTGGAATTATCAAATCTATATTAATATTTTGTATTAAAGGCTCTCTATTCATAATAAACCCTTCCTATTCTAACATAATATTACTTTATTTTTAGCATTTTTGCAAGTGGACATTTTAATATTTTATCATAACTTCTAGGATACCCATCTTTTGTTACTTGTATTTTTTTGATATTAATTAAACATCTTTCACCAGCATCCTTAGGTAAATCAAATTTAATAATGTTATCAATATCTGCTCCTAAAAAAGCAATTACTGATTTTACACTATCTAGTTCTTCATCACATTTTCCCTTCATTGCAACAAATCTGCCACCCACACGGCAAAAAGGTATACAAAGTTCAGTCAAGATATTTAAATCAGCAACTGCTCTAGAAACTACAACATCAAACCTACTTTCTTGTTTAAAAAATTCTTCAGCTCTATCACAAACAACTGTAACATCTATTAAATTCATTTTTTCTACTACATAATTTAAAAATTTCACTTTTTTGCCGTTACTATCAAGCAATGTAATTTTAATATTTGGAAACGCTATTTTTAATACCATCCCTGGAAAACCAGGTCCTGTTCCAACGTCTAAAACTGTTTCATTCGTAAATTTATATGCTTTCACTAATGTTAAACTATCATAAAAGTGTTTTAAATATACATCTTCTAAATTTCTAATCGCTGTTAAATTAACTCGGGTATTATAATCTAATAGAATATTAGCAAATTCACGTAACCTAGCTACTTGCTCGTCACTTAAATCAATATTTAAAATCTTTAACTGATTTAAAAATTCACTCTCACTCACTTTTGCCATACTCCTTCTTTAAATAAACAGCTAAAATTGAAATATCAACTGGATTTACCCCACTAATCCTAGAAGCCTGTGCTATAGACACGGGTCTAACTAATTTAAGCTTTTGTCTAGCCTCACTAGCTAGATTTTTTACTTGATCATAATCTATATCTTCAGGAATTAATTTTTCTTCTAATTTTAGCAATTTTTTAGCTTCATCAAATTCCTTTTTTATATAACCTTCATATTTAACAATAAATTCTACTTGTTCTAAAACATCATCACCATAATTTGTATCTATTAATTCATTTTCAACATAATCACTAATTTTAATTTCAGGTCTCTTTAAGAATTCATACAAACTATGACCACTACTTAATACAATATTTAAATTTTTAAAACTTTCAGGTAGTGTATTGTTGGTAATTTTCTTTGATTTTAGCTCTTCAATTAGTTTTTCAATGTTATTTTTTTTAGTTAATAATTTATCATATCTATTCTGATCTATTAATCCTACATTATACCCATACTCACGCAATCTAATATCTGCATTATCATGTCTTAAAAGCAAACGAAACTCTGCTCTAGAAGTCAATAATCTATAAGGCTCTTTAGTTCCCTTAGTCACTAAATCATCAATTAAAACCCCAATATATGCTTCATTTCTTTTTAATATCAAAGGTTCCTTATTAAATATTTTCAAACCAGCATTAATACCAGCTATTAACCCCTGACAAGCGGCCTCTTCATAACCACTAGTGCCATTTATTTGGCCAGCAGTAAATAAATTTTTAATAACTTTCGTTTCCAAAGAAGGATTTAACTGTAATGGATTAATTGCATCATACTCAATAGCATAAGCATATTTTTTAATAACGGCATTTTCTAAACCTTCTAAACTATGAACCATTTCTTCTTGAACATCTATTGGCATACTAGTAGAAAAACCTTGTAAATATAAATCATCATAATATAAACTTTCGGGTTCTAAAAATAACTGATGTCTATCTCTATTTGCAAATCTTACTACCTTATCTTCAATTGAAGGACAATATCTTGGCCCAATCCCCTCAGCATAACCACCATACATTGCACTTCTTTTTAAATTATTTCTTATTATTTCATGAGTTTTTAAATTTGTATAAACAACATAACATTTTTCCTGTTTATCTTTATCATAAAAAGGTAGATTATCAAAACTAAAAGTCCAGTATCTATCATCACCGCATTCTTCTTTTAACTTAGAAAAATCAACACTGCTTCTTTCTATTCTTTGTGGGGTGCCAGTCTTTAATCTTTGTATTTCAAAACCATAGTCAGCCAATTTTGTACTTAAATCTTTACTTCTACGTTCTCCGTGTGGACCTTCATACTTAAAAGTATCGCCAACTAATATTTTACTATTTAAATATGTTCCAGTAGTTAAAATTACAGCCTTAGAATAACATTTATTACCATTTTCAAAAACAACACCATTAACAGAATCATCATTGATTATTAAATCTTCAACCATAGCTTCTTCAATTGTTAAATTTTCAGTATTTTCTAGTTCTCTAAGCATTTCTTTTGGATAAGTAATTTTATCTGCTTGAGCTCTTAATGATCTAACAGCAGGTCCCTTAGCATTATTAAGCATTTTAATTTGGATATGAGTTTTATCTGCTACCTTACCCATAAGACCGCCCAAAGCATCTATTTCTCTAACAACTATTCCCTTAGCAGTTCCACCAATTGAAGGATTACAAGGCATATCAGCAATATTATTTTTATTAGCACTTACTAAAAGAGTTTTTAACCCCATAACCGCAGTAGCATGCGCAGCTTCACAACCAGCATGACCACCACCTACAACAATAACATCATAATTCATAAATTCACCTACTTTCCTAAACAAAATCTAGAAAACAACTCATCAAGTAAATCCTCATCATAAGTTTTACCAATAATTTTTCCTAATAAATCATAAGCTTCTTTAATATCAATAGTATACATATCAATTGGAACTAAATTTTCTACACTATTTAAAGCATTATTAATACACTCACTTACTTTTTTTATTAAAGAGATTTGACGAGCATTTGAAATAAAAGAAAAATCACTACTTTCTAACTCATTAATTTTAAACATTTCAATTATTTTATTTTTTAAATTTACTAACCCTTCTTCACTCATTGTATTACCATAAACAACCATTTCAGAATCTAAATCAGAATAATCATTTGAAGACTGTAAATCATTTTTATTAATGAATACTATTTTTTTACAATCATAATTTTCTAATAATTTCAAATCGTCAAAATTAAATCTTTCAGAATTATCTATAACATAAATAATCAAATCTGCTTCTTGTGCTTTATCCAAACTCTTTTTTACCCCTATTTTTTCAACCTCATCTACTGTTTCTCTTAAACCAGCAGTATCAATAAAATTAAGAGTTATTCCTTCTAAATTTATTTTTCCCTCAATAATATCCCTCGTAGTTCCCGGAATATTAGTAACAATAGCCCTATTTTCTTCTAATAAATTATTTAAAATACTACTCTTTCCAGCATTAGGTTTTCCTAAAAGAACAACGTTTATTCCCGTTCTAACAAGTTTTCCATTTAATGCGGTATTTAATAAATTACTAACATCTTTATTAATCTCAGTAAGTTTAGGTTTAATAGTATCTAAAGTATATTCTTCAGCTTCTTCGTATTCAGGAAAATCAATATTTACCTCTAATTCTGCTTGTAATCCTAAAAGTTTAGCTCTTAAATCTTCTATTTTAGTAGTTAAACCACCTCTTATTTGTTTAATAGCTAACTTTCTAGCCTTTTCACTAGAAGCCTCAATCAAATCACTAACGGCTTCAGCCTCTACTAAATCTATTCTACCATTTAAAAAGGCTCTTTTAGTAAATTCACCCGGTTCGGCAAGTTCACAACCATTATTAAGCAAAACCTCAAGAACTTTAGATGTTGTTAAAACCCCACCATGAACATTAATTTCTACTACATCTTCTCTTGTAAAAGTCTTTGGAGCAAGCATAACAGAAACTAACACTTCATCTATAACTTCTTCTTTATCCACGATAAAACCATAATGTATAGTATGAGACGGAACATTTAATAAATTTTTTCCTTTAAATACTCCATTAACAATTTTTACAGCATCAACTCCACTACATCTAACAATTGAAATTGCACTTGTACCAACTGCTGATGATATTGCACAAATAGTTCTGTTATCCATATTCTTCCTCCTCAATCACGGTATTATAACACATAACGTAAAAAAAATAAAAAAACCCATTATTAATTAATAGGCTTTACAATAATATGTCTATTAGGCTCTTCACCTTCGCTTATGGTAGTAACACCCTTAAAATCAGTTAAGACGTTATGCACAATTCTTCTTTCATAAGAATTCATATTATCCATCATAATTTCTTTTCCTGTTGATCTTACCTCTCGAGCTATATTTTTAGCTAATCTTTCTAAATGCATAACTTGCTTATCCTTATAATTTTCGACATCTAAATTTAAATAAGGATATACATTTATTTTTGAATAAACTGCCTGCTTACATATTGCAGTAAGTGCTGTCAACGTTTGACCATTTTTTCCAATCAATATAGGATTATTATCAGAATACATTTTAATATTAATTTGTTTTTCTCTTATACTAACTTCATAAGTTGCTTTAATTCCTAAATTACTTATTATTCTGTCTAAAACATCTTTAACATAATTTGCAATATCTGAATTTAAAAATATATGAAATTTTACAGTTCCTGATTTAAACAATTTACCCTTAACTTCTTCCTTTGTAAAAAGAATATCAGTTTCACTTACCTTTAAATCTTCTAATGCTTTATTTAAAACCTCTTCTGCAATCTTGCCTTCATAAACATATTCTTTCATTATTTACTTCTCCTTTTACTTAACACAAAATTTTGAATAACACTAAATCCATTAGTTACAACCCAATATAACGCTACGGCAGTTGGTAAACTAAATGATGCTATTGAAATAAACACAATCATAAATATTGTCATATACTTCATTTGACTTTGTTGTTCACTACTAGCAGAGTTTTTCATATTATAACTCAAAGATAAATATGTAGTAAGAATTATCAATGCTATTAAAATAATATAATAATAATTTCCATTTTTTAATGCTACTAAAGGAGTTGTTCCAAGTTGGTATGCTCCCAAATATTCTTCAAAAATAACCGGAATTCTATTAATTGCCTCTAAAAACGCTAAGAATAAAGGAATTTGTATAAAACTCATTAAACAACTACCTAAAGGTTTAATATCATACTTATTATAAATCTGCATCATCTCTTGATTTCTTTGCATTAGAGCATCTTTATCAGTACGATTTCTATATTTTTCTTCTAACCTACTTAATTCTTTCTGAGCTTTTTGCATATTTTGACTTTGTCTCATTGTTTTAGCAGTAAGTGGCATCATAATTAATCTAATTAGTAATCCAACAAGCATTACAGAAACACCATAACTTTTAACTAATGAACCTATTTTAATAATAACCCAAGCAAGCGGTGTTACAAAAAATTGAACCCATAAATTGCTATAATTCTTTGTACTAAATACCTTCATCTCATCACAAATTGGTAAATCTTCTAAATCAACATCTAAGTTATCCTTATATTGTTCATAAATCTTTAATAAATCTTTGTCTTCCGGTTTACATAAAATATTAGATGGTAAACTTTGTCCAGTTACCTCATAAACCACTCTTTTTTTATTATCATCAGAAATATATTTAGTACAACCACTTAAAGTTAACAAAATTACTACTAGTAATAACATCTTCTTTTTCATTTATTTCACCTTTTTTAATAAATCTAAAAATTTATTTTCCATCTCTTCATAATCTATTGTATCACAACTTTTTTTGATTAAAACTATATAATCGTATTTTTGATTAAACTTTTCATAATTAATTCTCATAATATTTCTTAATCTTCTTTTATATAAATTTCTTTTATAAGCTTTTCCAAACTTGTTACTTATCGCAATTCCTATTCGTGATAGTTCATTTTTTCTTTCCCTTATATACATAATGAAGAAATAATTTTTAAAAACTGTCGCTTTATGAAAAAATAAATCAAATTCCCTTTTATCTTTTATTCTTAAATTTTCTTTCATATATAATACTCCATATAGAATAAAAACCACATATACGTGGCTTACTTACATAATACTTTGCGTCCTTTTGCTCTACGTCTTTTTAATATATTACTAGCTTTTCTTGCAAAAAAACCAAACTTTTTCTTCATTTTACGATTATTAGGTTGAAAAGTTCTTTTCATAAAAAATTGCACCTCCACATCAATTAAAGCGCTTTTATTATATTATATTAAATTCCTCAAGTCAACTAAAATATTTATCTTTGTGATTATCTGCAAAAATAAATTTAATAAATTTTAAAAAAGTGCAAATTGTTGAAATGTTTTTTTGGTGTTAATTTCATTTTGTGGAAATTGTTGAAAAGTGAAGCAACTTATTATATTATAAGTAATTATTTGTTAATAATTGTGTTGAAAAAAGGGTGGATTTTGATTTTTCTTATTTTCAGTCTTTATTTTTCAACAGAGTTGTTTTACAATATTAGTGAGTTAAGAAATTTATCAAGTGGGGTGATGGAATGGATAAAAATATGTTATGGAATGAAACACTTAATATCTTAAAAAACAAAATGACAGACATTACTTATAATACTTGGTTTAAAGACACCAAAATGATTGATATAAGTAATGGAAAAATTACCATTCAAGTTCCCATGTTATTTCATATAAAAATCTTAAATGAAAATTATTACGATACGATAGAAGAAATATTAAGAAGTATCACTGGAACAACGTATGACATTGAATTTGTGGATAAAGAGCAAATAAAGCCTTTAGAGGTTCTAAATATTGAAGACGAAGATTACACTAATAATAACTTTAATTCAAATTTAAATCCTAAGTATACATTTGAAAATTTTGTAATAGGGGAGAGCAACAGATTTGCGCAAACCGTAGCCTTAGCAGTAGCAGAACAACCTGGAAAAATTTATAATCCATTATTTATATACGGAAAAAGCGGTCTAGGAAAAACCCATTTAATGCACGCTATTGGTAATTATATAGTACAAAACAGTAATAAAAATGTTTTATATGTCACCAGTGAAGAATTTATTTCTGATTTTATTGGTATAAATAAAAAAGAAGAAAATAACTACGATGTAGTAAATAGTTTTAAAGAAAAATATCGCAATATAGACGTTTTAATAATAGATGACATTCAATTTTTAGGTGGAGCCGCCAAAACTCAGCAAGAATTTTTTCACACATTTACTACTTTATATGATTCTAATAAACAGATTATAATTAGTTCTGATAGGTCACCAGATGATTTAAAAGTACTTGAAGAACGATTATTAACAAGATTTAGATGGGGACTTACTGTAAGTATTTATCCACCAGATTTTGATTTAAGATGCAAAATATTAAAAGATAAAATGACAGGACATGAAGTAGCTAAAATGGTTCCAAACGAAGTAATTGAATACATTGCCACAAACTGTGAAAACGATGTTAGACACCTTGAAGGAGCAATAACTAGATTATATGCTTATGCCGCAATGATGTGTCCAAAAGAAATAACGCTAGAATTTGCTGTAGACGCCCTAAGAGATTACATTGGTAAATCTATATATATAACTAATGATATTCAGCGAATACAAAAAGCAGTTGCAGACTACTATAAAATAACAATAGAAGATTTAAAAAGTAAAAAAAGGACTGCAAACATCAATTATCCTCGGCAAATTGCTATTTATTTATGTAGAATGACTACTAGTGAAACAATCACAAAAATTGGATTAGAATTTGGTAACCGCGATCATTCAACAGTATTGCATTCTTACGATAAAATAACTAATGAAGTTCAAAACGATGAAAACAATATTAGACAAGTTTTAGAAGAAATAAAAAACAAAATTGTTAATTAAAAAAGTTTTCACCAAAATATAAACATTAAATTTTAATTGAATTAGTGGGAAAAAATAAACTTTTCAACATTTTCAACACTAATAATAATAAAAAAATAAAAAGAAAGAAGGAAATAAAAAAATGAAATTATTAATTGAAAAAAATACCCTATTAGAAAGTTTAAGTAATGTTATGAGAGCAATTTCACCAAGAAATATTATTCCTATACTAAATGGAGTTTTATTTGAACTAACAAATGAAGGACTTCATTTAACTGCAAGTGATAGTGACTTAGTAATTAAAAACTTTATTCCAAAAGAGAAAATTAAAAACATAGAAGCCACTGGTAAAGCAGTAATACAAAGTAAATATCTATTAGATATAATTAGAAAACTACCAAATACTGACATTAATATAGAAGTATTAGAAGATTTAAAAGTTATTATTAGTACAGAAAACACTATCTATAACTTAAATTGTTTAAATATAGAAGATTATCCACAAATAAATCTAGATTTAACAGAAAATCCTGTTATTATTGCTAGTGAAACCTTAAAAAAGATTATTTCTCAAACAATATTTGCAATATCTACACAAGAATCTAGACCATTATTAACAGGAATTAATTTAAAAATAAGTGGAAACGTTTTAGAATGTGTTGCTACTGACTCTTACAGACTAGCTAAAAAGAATATCATTTTAGACAAAGAATACGAATCTTATAACATTGTTATTCCTGGTAAAAACATTAACGAATTTGATAAATTACTAACCACAGAAGAAAATGTTGAAATCCACTTCTTTACTAACAAAATTTTATTTAAATACAACAACTACCTATTTCAATCAAGTCTATTAAATGGAACATATCCAAATACATCAAATTTAATACCTAACGAATTTAGTATTATTTTAACAACATCTTTATCAAATTACTTTGGAGCAATAGATAGAGCAGCACTTTTAACTCAAAGTAAAGATAAAAACATCGTTAAAATGGAAACTAAAAATAATGAACTTATAGTTTCATCTTATGCAAGTGAAATTGGTAAATCAGAAGAGAATATTTTAGTTGATAAAAATACTGCTGAAGACATAGCAATTTCCTTTAGTTCTAAATATATGTTAGAAGCTCTTAGAACATTTGAAGATGAAGATTTACTAATTTTATTAAACTCAGATTCAAAGCCAATTGTCTTAAAATCTGTAAAAGATGAGTCTTTAATTCAGTTAATATTACCAATAAAGACCTATTAAAGTGAGAAAAAAATCTCACTTTTTTATTTTTTTGTTCATAATTCGACAAATTTCCACAAATTTCGACAAAATTCTTTGATATAAAAAAGGCAAGGGGGTGAAGAAGATCAAAAATTATAATGTTTCTAAAGATACATTAGCGCTTCTTCCAATAGGAAAGAAAAAAACAATTGTGTATGAAAGTCATGACTGTTATATGATTGAAGAAAAAGCCACAAAGCTAATGGAATCAAGTTGCAGATTAAATGGAAGCACAATTCAAGGTAGAGCAAAAGGAACTGAAGTATTAACTGGTTATTCTTATAAAGCACCAATTATGGTAAAAGAAGAAGAAAATCTAATATTTTTTCCTACATGTTCACCAAGATTAAAAGAATGTGCATGGATTAATTCAACAAACATATCCAGTATTCACAAGAAAAATGACAAATGTGTAGTTGAATTTTTAAATAATGAAGTACTAGAATTAGATGTATCTTACAACATAATAAATAATCAATTAAGTAAATCATTATTATTAGAGAAAAAATTTAAAAAAAGAGACAAATAATTGTCTTTTTTCTTTTAAAAAAGCGTTATTTTATGATATAATGTTTTTAGGTATAGGAGTACGTATAAACCTATTTTGTTTATTATTAATTCTAAAAGAGGGCAAAAAATGAAAATAGCAAAATTAAAATTAACAAATTTTAGAAATTATGAAAAATTAGAATTAGATTTTTCAAAATCAAAAAATATAATTATTGGAAATAACGGTAGTGGTAAAACTAACATTATAGAAGCAATATACTATTTATCACTAACTAAATCATTTCGTGCTCCAGATGAGATTTTAATTAAAGAAAATACACCTTTTGCAATAATTGAAAGTAAAATTAAAGAAGAAACCACAAATAATTATAAAATAATTTTAACTCAAAATTCTAAAAATATTAAAATTAATAATAAACAAATAAATAGATTAAGCGACTATATATCAAAAATAAATGTTATTTTGTTTAGTGTAGAGGACATGAAATTAATAAAAGATAATCCTAGTGCTCACAGAAAACTGATCACAATGGATTTATCATCTATTGATAATGAATATCTAATACTGTTAAGTACGTATAATAGAGTTTTAAAGCAAAGAAATACTTATTTAAAACAAATGATGATTAATAGTACTTTGCCAAAGAATTATTTAAATATAATCACTGAAAAATTAGTAAATTTAAATCTTAAAATTTATAAAAAAAGAAAAGAATATATTAAATCAATTAACTCATTTATAAGTGAAATATTTTATCAAATTACAAATCGTGAAAATCTAACAATAGAATATATTACAAATATTAAATATTTCACAAAAGAAGAATTACTTAAAGATTTTGACAAAACCCTTATGAAAGATATTAATTATGGCAAAACAACTATCGGAATTCATTTAGACGATTATGTATTTAAAATAAATAATCAAAACATCAAAGCATATTTATCAGAAGGAGAAACTAAAAACGCAGTAATATCTTATAAATTATCAGAAATAAAATATTGTCAAAGTGTATTAAAAAAATCTCCTATATTACTTTTAGATGACTTATTTAGTGAACTAGACAAAAACAAAATAAATAATATATTACAATTTTTAGATAAAGACATTCAAACATTTATAACAACAACTGATATTCATAAAGTCAGTAAAAAAATATTAACAAATTGTAATGTTTATAAAATAAAAAATGGAAAGATCAAGGTGATAGAATATGAATGAAAACACATACAATGATAGCGATATTCAAGTATTAGAAGGGTTAGAAGCCGTTAGAAAAAGACCAGGAATGTACATTGGTACAACAAGTGAAAAAGGATTACATCACTTAGTGTGGGAAATCGTAGATAATGCAGTAGATGAATCTTTAGCTGGATATTGTGATGATATAGAAGTTATTGTAGACAGAGGAAATGTTATTGAAATAAGGGACGATGGTAGAGGAATTCCAACCGGTAAAAATGCGAAAACTGGTTTATCTACCGTAGAAACAATCTTTACCGTGCTACACGCTGGAGGAAAATTCGGCGGTCATGGATATAAGGTATCTGGAGGACTACACGGTGTAGGTGCCAGCGTAGTTAACGCCTTATCTGAGTGGTTAGAAGTAAAAGTCTATCACAACGGAGAAGTGTATTATCAAAGATTTGAAAATGGCGGTCATCCAGTAGGTGAACTTAAAGTAATTGATACTTGCTCAGCAGACAGAACTGGAACAACGGTAAGATTTAAAGCCGACCCAGAAATATTCAAAGAAACAACAGTATATGATTACGATACACTAAAGACTCGTTTAAGAGAATTAGCATTCTTAAATAAAGGGTTAAGAATAATCCTATCAGATTTACGCGATATTGAGCGCAAAGAAGAGTTTTTATATCACGGAGGTATAATTGAGTATGTTAAGATGTTAAACGCCAATAAGACCCCTCTAAATAGTGAAATAATATATGTTTCAGGATCAGAAGATAATATATCAATAGAAGTAGCTCTTCAATACAATGAAACATATAACTCAGCAGTATATTCTTTTACTAACAATATAAACACTTATGAAGGTGGAACTCATGAAGATGGTGTAAAAAGAGCCTTAACAAGAATAATTAATAACTATGGCAAAAAAAATAAATTTTTAAAAGAAAACGATGACCCACTATCAGGAGAAGATGTTAGAGAAGGTTTAACTATGATCATCTCATGTAAACATCCAGATCCTCAATTTGAAGGTCAAACTAAAACAAAATTAGGAAATGCCGAAGTTAGAAAAATTGCTGATGACGTATTTTCAGAAGGTTTTGAAAGATATTTACTAGAAAATCCAGAAGAAGCCAAGTTAATTATGGAAAAATGTATGACCGCAGCAAGAGCACGCGTAGCAGCTAAAAGAGCAAGAGAATTAACTAGAAGAAAAAGTGATTTAGATGTAATAAACTTTGGTGGAAAACTAGTGGATTGTAAAGAAAAAGACCCTTCAATTAGTGAAATATTCTTAGTCGAGGGAGATAGTGCAGGAGGAAGCGCAATAAAAGGTCGTAACTCAATGACACAAGCAATACTTCCATTAAGAGGAAAAATCCTAAATGTAGAAAAAGCTAGACTAGATAGAGCTTTAGGAAACGAAGAAATTAGAACTATTATTACAGCATTTGGAACAGGAATAGGTCAAGAATTTGATTTAAGTAAGTTAAGGTACCACAAAATTATAATAATGACCGATGCCGATGTCGATGGATCACACATTAGAGTATTGCTTTTAACATTATTTTATCGATTTTTTAGACCTATTGTAGAAGCAGGGCATGTATATGCAGCTCAGCCACCATTATTCTGTATTAAACACGGTAAAACTATTAAATATGTATTAAACGAAGAAGAAAAAGCAGAGTATTTGGCTTCCCTTCCAGCTACAACTAGACCTGATGTAATGAGAATGAAGGGTTTAGGTGAAATGGATGCAGAAGAATTAAATGAAACAACAATGGACATTAATACAAGAGTGTTAAGAAAAATAACTGTTGATGATTTAATGAAAGCCGATGAGATCTTCTCAAAATTAATGGGAGAAGAAGTAGAACCAAGAAGAAAATTTATAGAAGATAATGCAACATTTGTTGAAAATCTTGATATATAGGAGGATAGCATGGATCATAGTAGAGATAGATTAGAAGAAAATAACATAGTAAATGAAGTAAAAACATCATTTCTAGAATATTCAATGAGTGTAATTGTATCAAGAGCATTACCAGACTTAAGAGATGGTTTAAAACCAGTTCATAGAAGAATTCTTTATTCAATGTATGAATCTGGTTACACTCCAGACAAACCACATAAAAAAAGTGCTAGAATAGTCGGAGATGTAATGGGAAAATATCACCCACACGGAGATTCAAGTATATATGAAGCTATGGTAAGAATGGCTCAAGACTTCAGTTATAGATATATGTTAGTAGATGGCCATGGTAACTTCGGAAATATTGAAGGTTACGGCGCTGCAGCAATGAGATACACAGAATCAAGACTATCAAAAATATCACTAGAATTATTAAGAGATATCAGAAAAGATACCGTAAATTTTACTCCAAACTTTGATGAAAGTGAAAAAGAACCATCAGTATTACCATCAAGATTTCCAAATATTTTAGTAAATGGAACAATGGGTATCGCAGTCGGAATGGCTACAAATATACCACCTCATAACTTAGGAGAAGTAATAGATGGCTGTGTAGCATACATAGATAATCCAGAAATTGATGTATTAGGTTTAATGCAACACATTAAGGGTCCAGATTTCCCAACTGGCGGAATTATCCTAGGAAATAGCGGAATAAAACAAGCTTACGAAACAGGTAAAGGAACAATCACAATAAGAAGTAAAGCTCAAATAGAAGAGAAAAACGGTAAACATTACATAATAATTGATGAAGTACCATATGGGGTTAATACATCAGAATTAAAAAACAAAGTTGCAGAGTTAGTTCATAATAAAACAATAGAAGGTATTTCTGATTACCATACAGACTTAAAAGAAGGCATAAAGATAACAATTACCTTAAAAAAGGATGCAAATGCACAAGTAGTATTAAATAAGCTATATAAGCATACTCAATTTCAAACAAATTATGGAATAACATTCTTGATGTTGGATAACGGAGTACCTAAAACCCTGGGATTAAAAGATATTATATCTAAATACATAGATTATCAAAAAGAAATTATCATAAGAAGAACAAAATTTGACTTAGATAAAGCAGAAAAACAAGTACACATATTAGAAGGTCTAAAAATCGCTTTAGATAATATAGATGCAGTAATAAAAACAATAAAAGAATCAAAAAATGATGACAATGCTAAAGAAGCATTAATGAAAAAATTTGGATTAACACTAATTCAAGCTGAAGCAATTCTAGAAATGAAATTAAGAAGACTTACAGGCCTAGAAAGAGATAAAGTAGAAGCTGAATTAGCCGCATTATTAAAGCAAATAGCCGAATTAAAATCAATTTTAGCAAGCGAAGAAAAAGTATTATCTATAATCAAACAAGAATTACTAGAAATTAAAGCAAAATACGGTGATGAAAGAAAAACATCAATAGATATGACCGCAATTGACTACATAGAAGATGAATCATTAATACCCGAAGAAGATATAATAATTACAGTAACAAAAAATGGTTATATTAAAAGATGTACCTCAGACACTTACAAGCTTCAAAATAGAGGTGGCGTAGGTGTAAAGGGAATGTCAACCAATGATGAAGATTTTGTGGAATACTTGCTAAATCTATCTACACATGACTATATATTAATATTTACTAATAAAGGTAAGGTATATCGTTTAAAGGGATATGAAATTCCTGAGTTTAGTCGCCAATCTAAAGGATTACCAATAATTAATTTATTGCCTGTGGAAAAAGATGAAAAAATAAGTAATATAATAAAATTAAATGTGAAAAACAAAGAAAAATACCTAATTTTAGCTACTAAACAAGGATTAATAAAACGAACAAACTTAGAAGAATTTGATAGTATAAGATCCACTGGAAAAATTTGTATAAAACTTAAAGACAATGATGAATTAATTGGTGTAAAAAAGACAAACGGTGATTCAAATATACTACTTGCGTCATCAACTGGTCGTATGAATGTATTTAATGAAAATGAAATTAGAGTTATGGGTAGAACAGCTTCAGGAGTAAAAGGAATTAATTTAGGTGATGCATCATGTGTAAGTATGGAAAATGTGGAAGACTCTGATAATATTTTGATAGTAACAGAAAATGGTTATGGTAAAAAAACACTAATTTCTGAATATAGAAAAACAAAACGTGGTAGTAAAGGTGTAAAAGCCCTTAATATTACCGAAAAAAATGGTAATATAGCTAGTATAAAGAAGGTAAAAGATGACAATGACCTAATGATAATTACAAATCAAGGAATAATTATTCGTTTACCTTTAGATCAAGTATCTCAACTTGGAAGAGTAACGCAAGGAACTAGATTAATTAATTTAAAAGAAAATCAGAAAGTTTCATCTGTAAGCTTAATATTAAAAGAAAAAAATGATGTAGATTCTACTCAAGCAGAAGAAACCACAAATGAAATTAAAGAGCAACAATAGTTGTTCTTTTTTTATGTTTCACGTGAAACCTTGCTCTTAAAATATAAAGAAATTATCCACAATGTTTCACGTGAAACATATATTAATTTATAAATAATAAAATAAGTATTAAAAATAATATAAATTTTAACTCATAGTAAATAAATTTATAAAGTTATAATTCTTAGATAAAAAATATCCACAATGTTTCACGTGAAACATTGTAATAAAAAAATATATATGTTATTATTATCTCGTGCAATATTTATGCGATAAACTGGTCAGATTCGGAAGAAAGCAGCCACATTTGCCTCTAAATATGTGCACTTTTTTTAAGGAATAAATTATGGAAGATAAATATCTAGAAACACTAATAAAATTATCTAAAAAAGCTGCTAAAAAAAATGATGTTCCAGTAGCTGCATTAATAGTAGATAATCAAACAGGAAAAATTATATCTAAAGCCTACAACACAAGAAATATAACTCAAAAAACATTAAATCATGCAGAAATAATTGCAATTCAAAAAGCAAACAAAAAAATATCATTATGGAGGCTGAACAAATGTACGCTATATGTCACGATAGAACCATGTGAAATGTGTAAGGCAATAATTAAAGAAAGCAGAATCTCACAAGTATATTATTTACTAGAAAAACCGGTAACAAAACAGCAATATAATAAAGTGAAATTTACTAAAATTCAGCATCAAAATGAATACTTAAAAAAATATCAAAAAATAGTTGATAATTTTTGGAAAAAACTACGTAAAATGATATAATAAAGACATGGAGGAAAAAATGGCATATAAAGTACTATATAGAAAATATCGTCCTCAAGACTTTAATGACTTATGCGGTCAAGAAGCTATAAAAAATATACTTGTAGACAGCATAAAAAATGATAAAATCGCACATGCATACTGCTTTAGTGGTCCAAGAGGAACCGGAAAAACATCAACTGCAAAATTATTTGCAAAAGCAATTAATTGCGAACATTCGGTAGATGGAATTCCTTGTGGACAATGTCAATCATGTTTAAATTTTAATGAAAACCCAGATATCATAGAAATAGATGCAGCATCAAATAATGGGGTTGATGAAATAAGAGAATTGAGAGACAACGTAAAAATTCTTCCGACATTCAGCAAATATAAAATTTATATTATAGACGAAGTACACATGCTATCACAAAGTGCATGGAACGCATTTTTAAAAACTCTAGAAGAACCACCAAAACATGTAATATTTATACTTGCTACAACTGAAATACAAAAAATCCCAATAACAGTATTATCAAGATGTCAAAGATATACGTTTAAAAAAATCACAAAAGATGTAATTAAACAAAGATTACTAACAATTTCCAAAGAAGAACAAATAGAAATATCAGACGAAGCTAGCGATTACATAGCAGAACTAGCAGATGGTGGTTTAAGAGATGCCTTAGGATATTTGGATCAATTATCAAAAGAAAACACTAAAATAACAGTTAAAACAATTCAAGAATGCTTTGGATTAATAGGAAATGACACTATTGAAAATATATTTAAATTTTTAAATAATAGCGAACTGGACGAAATAATAAATATATTTAATGAAATAGAAAGTCAAGGATTAGATGTTAATTTAATTATTTCAAAAATAATAGATTTTCTTTATAAAGAAGAAATTAACATTATAAATAAAAAAAATGTAATATTAACTAATTATAGTTTAGAAACTATCAAAAAATTATCCTTTGATATCTCTAATTGTTATTTAAAAAAAGAAGGATTAAAATTGATTGAAGTAACTATATTAAGTTATATTTCCCAGCATGAAATCAAGGAAAAAATTATTTCCCGGGAAATAATTTCTAACAGCGAAGAACTAAAAACATCAAAAACAACTGAAATCAAAAATTCAAAACAAGAAGAAGATGACTTTCAAACTTTAGAAAAAGAAAATAAATCAAACTTAATAAACAAAACAAATAATTCACTAGATGAACTAAAAAAAATTCGTTCCAATAATTCATTTGTAGGCGCAAGTAAAACTTATAAAGAACAATTTAGCAATATTTGGGAAGAATTAAAAAAGAAATTAAAATTTTCTAATATAGATTTATATTCAATAATTGAAGATGTAAATATTGAAGTAGCCTCAAATATAAATGTTTTATTTTCACATCCATCTATATCTGGTACGATAATTTTTAATAGTAACCTAGAACATATTGAACAAGAATTAAAAAACAAATTTGAAAAAGATTATAAAATAATATGTTTATCATCGGAAGAATGGATAGAAACAAAAAATAATTTTATTAAAAATAAAAATAAAATTTACGAATATATTCCAGAAACAACAGAGCCAGAAGAAAAAAATACAGAAAAAAATGATGCAATGGAAATATTTGGTGAAGAATTAGTTGAAATAAAGTAAGGAGAAAAAAATATGAATATGCAAAACTTAATGGCACAAGCCCAAAAAATTCAAAAGGACATTCAAAAAAAACAAGACGAAATCAACTCAATCGTATTTACTACTAAAAACGAATTTGTAGAGGTAGAAATGTATGGTTCAAAAAAAATTAAAAAAATCAAAATTTTAAAAGACACACTAAATGATGCAGATGACATAGAAACTTTAGAAGATATGTTACAATTAGCTTTTAATGAAAGCGTAACCAAAATAGAACAAGAAAAAGAAAAAAAACTTGGTGCATACGCTAACGGATTAAATGGGTTATTATAATGATTTATCCAAAAGTTCTAGAAGAATTAATTGAAAGTTTTAAAACACTGCCGGGAATCGGAGATAAATCAGCAGAAAGAATGGCATTAACAATTTTAAAACAAAGTCAAGATGAAATTGATCATTTCGCATTAAGCATGCAAAATGCCAAAAAAAAATTACATAATTGCAAAACGTGTGGATTTATAACCGATGAAGAAGAATGCATAATTTGCTCTAATCCTGTTAGAAATAAAAATAAAATTTGTGTAGTTGAAGATTATAAAAGTGTTTTTATGTTTGAAAAAATGGGAAAATATGATGGTGTTTATCAAGTATTAAACGGGCTAATATCACCGATAGATGGTATTGGGCCAGATGATATTAATATTGATGGTCTAATAAAAAAATGTAAAGAGAATAAATCAAAAGATTTAGAAGTGGTAATTGCATTAAAGCCTTCAATAGAAGGTGAAACAACCATTCAATATATTAATATTTTATTAAAAAAATATAAAGTTAAAGTATCTAGACTTTCTTATGGAATTCCAGTAGGTACCGAAATAGATTACCTAGATTCATTAACTCTAGAAAGGGCATTTGAAGATAGAAGAAACATATCAGAATAATTATTAAAATAAAACATAGTATTAATTAGGTGAAAAAATGATAATAAAAATCTTAAAAAAATTATTATTTTCTATATTAATTATATACAGTTTGGATTTAATAATAAGAGGTTTTAATATAATAATACCAATAAACTATTTTACAGTTCTTACTACGGCAATTCTTGGTCTACCAGGATTAATCACCTTAACGATAAGTTTCATCTTTCTAATATAGATTTATATGAAAAAGAACATTATAGAATTTTTAGAAGAAAGTATTCATGAGAAAAAACTATCTCATGCTTTTTTGATTGAAACAAGTAATTATGAAAATCTTGTAGAAAAAATATATGAAACGTTAAAAAAAAATCAAATATTAAATAACGTAAAATTAGAAAATAACAATAATGTTATAGTCATTAAACCAGATAATAATATTATTGATAAAACAAAAATACTTGAATTACAAGAAAAATTTTTAACAAAAACGTTTGATGATACCTACAAAGTTTATTTTATAATTAATGCCGAAAAAATGAATCTCTCATCTAATAATAAACTATTAAAATTCTTAGAAGAACCGGCAGCAAACACATTAGGCTTTCTTTTAACCGAAGATATAGACTTAATCATACCGACTATTCGTAGTAGATGTACACTATTTTATTCTCAAAAAGAATATAAAATTAGTGATAACCTAAAAGAAGAAGCTCAAAGAATCCTAGAGATGTACAATGCTTCAACTTGTGATATAATGTTACTATTAAAAAAGTTTAAAAGTTATGATCGAAATGATTTAATCGATATAATTAATGAAATTATAAATAACTTGTATGATTCAAAGCTTGATCAAAAAAAAGTTAATACAATTTTACAATTAAAGAAATGTATTGACATGTTAAATAATCATGTAAATCTAGAATTAATACTAGATAAAATATCAATAGAATTGGGGAATTAATATGAATATATGCGGTATAGTATTTAAAGATAATGGTAAAGTATATAATTTTGATGCTAAAGATATAAATTTAAAAATTGGCGACTATGTTATAGTTGAAACTGAAAAAGGAGAACAAATTGGCAAAGTTTTTGACTTTGAAGATAGAAATAAAAAAACCCCTATTAAAGAAGTAAAAAGAATTGCCACAAAAGCAGATTACAACACATATTTAAAAAATTTAAAAGATGCAAAACAAGCAATAACTGATGCAAGAAAAGAAGCAGAAAAACTAAATTTAAAAATGCAACTAATTGACGCAGCATTTACTTTTGATCGAAAACAATTATTAATAAATTTTATAGCAGACGAACGTGTAGATTTCAGAGATTTAGTAAAAGTGTTAGCCGCAAAATATAAAACTAGAATTGAACTTCATCAAATGGGAGTTAGAGACAAGGCAAAAGAAATTGGCGGTATAGGCATTTGTGGAAAAAAATTATGTTGTGCACAATATTTAAACAAAATAGATACTATATCTATAAATATGGCCAAAAATCAAAATATTGCTCTAAATCCAGCAAAAATAAATGGATGCTGTGGAAGATTATTATGCTGTTTAGCTTATGAAGACGAAGTATATAAAGACCATCGTTCATTATTACCAACAATAGGGCAACAGGTTAAAATTGAAGATAAAGTTGGTACAGTAATATTTTTAGATGTATTAAATAAAAAGTATAAAGTGAATTTTGGTAACGAAATTAAGGAATACACATTAAATGAATAACTGCGAATTAAATGACTTATATGATACTGGTTTTAAAATATATCAGTCAAAAGATTATTTTAAATTTTCATTAGATAGTCTTCTACTAGCAAATTTTGTTGAATTTAATTTTACAGATAAACTAGTTTTAGATCTATGTACTGGAAATGCTCCTGTACCAATTATATTATCAGAAAATAAAAAAATAAAAATATATGGCTTTGAATTACAAAAAGAAATATTTGAACTAGCAGTTAAGTCAATAAAAGTTAATCAAATAGATAACGTTGAAATAATTAATGATGATGTAAAAAATTCATTAAATTATTTCCCGGGAAATAATTTTGACATAGTAACATGCAATCCACCATATTTTAAATATACCAAAAATTCAATAATAAATGAAAATGAAATAAAATCAATAGCGCGTCATGAAATAAAAATTACTTTAGAGGATATAATAAAAATAGCCACAAAACAATTAAAGGCAAAAGGAAAATTTTATATAGTTCATAGATCTGATAGATTAATAGAGATAATTAATTATTTAAATAAATACAATTTTGGTATAAAAAAATTGCAGTTTGTTTATTCAAGCATTGATGCTAATAGTTCTATGGTTTTAATAGAAGCCAAAAAAGATTGCAAAAATGACGTAAAAGTTTTAAAACCAATAATTAAAAAGTAGGTGATGTAAATGAAATTAATTTGTGGACTTGGCAATCCAGGAATAAAATATGAAAGAACCAGACACAATATGGGTTTTATAATATTAGATATGTATTTAGGAGAAGTACCTTGGAAAAAACTAAATAACGGTTTATATTACAAAACAAAAATAAATGGAGAAGATATTATTTTTTTAAAACCACAAACTTACATGAATCTTTCGGGTCAAGCTGTTAAGTATTATATAGATTATTATAAAATTCCAACTGATGAAGTATTAATCATTCATGATGATTTAGATCTGCCACTAGGAGAAACAAAAATAAAATATACTAGCGGTGATGGTGGTCACAATGGTATTAAATCAATTATTGAGTCACTAAAAACAAATTCCTTTTTACGATTAAAAATAGGAATATCAAAGCCTGAACAAGATACAATAGATTTTGTGATTGGCAATTTTAAAAACACAGAATTTGAACAATTAGAATCAAACAAAGAGAAGTATATAAACATAATAAATGATTTTATTGATAATACTTCAAAAGAAAAACTTATGAATAAATATAATTAGAGATGATAAAAAATGATGCTAAACGAGGAATTAAATAAAATATTAAATGCTCAAAATATTTCAGGCTTAGCAGATGAATTAAAAACACAATTTATTTTAAAAAAACACTTAGAAGGAACTGGTGATTCACTTGTTCTTACAAATTCGCTGTATGAAGCTACGAGTATCTTTAACGAATTAAAAGCATATAATAACGATGTTTTTCTTTTTCCAATGGATGAATATTTAACATCTGTTGCCTTAGCCGTATCACCCGAATTAAAAGTAAAAAGATTAGAAACACTTAATGAAATCAATTCACAAAAGAAAAAAATGATTGTGACCAATATAATGGGATTTTTAAAATATGTTCCAAACAAAGAAACCATAAAAAAATTAAACGTAAAACTAAAAAAAGATGAAACAATTAAAAGAGAAAACTTAGAAAAATTAATATTTGAATTTGGCTATACAAAAAGCTCAATTGTTACATCAACTGGTGAATACTCATTAAGAGGATATATAATAGACATTTTTCCTTATAATTTTAATAATCCAGTTAGAATAGAACTATTTGGAAATCAAATAGAGCGAATTAGAGAATTTGATGCTGAAACTCAGCTTTCTAAAAATGACATTGACAGCATAGAAATATTACCATACCAAGAAATAAAATCAAATAATAATATTTCAATAATTGATTTACTAAATGACCCAATTTTAATTAAAGTAGATTCGGAATTAATAGATCAAGGAATAAAACAATTGGAAACTCAAATGATGGAATACAAGGAGCAAAATCCAGAATACAAAGCCGAATTATTTCATTATGACGATATAAAAACAGTAAAAACATGTAATATTTTTTCATTTAATAAACCAAACGTGCTAAATATTCAAAGTGAAAATATTGAAAATTTTAGTGGCAATTATGAACTATTAAAAAAATATCTTGAAAAAAATTTGCAACAAAAAAAGCAAATTAGAATTGTTGTGAAGAATAAATCATTATATGAATTTTTAAAAGAAACACTTTCAAAATATGTAGATAGTAATCTTACGATAGAAATAGGCTCTTTAAACCATGGCTTTATTTACGGAAACTTCATCTATCTATCTGAAAATGATATAGAAAAAAATTCAAATATTTCAAAATATACTAACCCAATAAAAATTGGGCGCAAAATTAAAGATTTTAACGATATAAAAGTAGGTGATTATGTCGTTCATGCAGTTCATGGCATTGGAATATATGGCGGAATTATAACTCTAGAAAAAAGTGGTATAAAAAAAGATTATATTTTAATCAATTATGCTGGTAATGACAAAGTTTACATCCCAGTAGAAAAAATAACCAGTGTATATAAATACTCAGATGCAGAAGGAACCGTACCTAAAATTAATAAATTAAATTCTGTAAATTGGCAAAAAACTAAAAACTCTATTAGGAAAAAATTAAATGATATATCAGAACAGTTAGTTAAACTATACGCCGAAAGATCACTTTTAAAATCTCCTAAATATCAAACATTTCCTGAAGAAATTGTTTTTGCATCAAATTTTGCATACGAAGCCACGAAGGACCAAATTAAATGTTCTGAAGATATTTTAAATGATTTAAAAAAAGATATTCCAATGGATCGATTACTTTGTGGAGATGTAGGATTCGGTAAAACAGAAGTAGCATTTAGGGCAATCTTTAACACTGTCATGAATGGTTATCAAGTTGCATATTTATGTCCAACAACCATTTTAGCAAAACAACAATACGAAAGTGCTTTATCAAGATTTAAGGAATTTCCTATAAATATAAGATTAATAAACAGATTTACTACACCTAAAAATTTTAAAAATACCTGTGAGGATCTTGCTAATGGTAAAATTGATATTATATTTGGCACTCATAAGTTATTTAACTCTAAAGTTGAATATAAAAATTTAGGATTATTAATAATTGACGAAGAACAAAGATTTGGTGTAGCTCAAAAAGAAAAACTAAAAGAACTAAAAAAGAATGTTAATATTTTAACTTTATCCGCAACACCGATTCCCCGAACATTAAAAATGGCTATGTCCGGAATAAAGGACTTATCTATTTTAGATACTGCTCCTCAAGATAGATATCCTGTACAAACATATGTAGTAGAGGAAAATGATTTATTAATCAAAGATGCTATTTATAAAGAATTATCAAGAAAAGGACAAGTTTTTTATTTATATAATAATGTTAAAAACATAGAAAGTGAAACTCAAAAAATTAAAAAACTAGTGCCAGAAGCAAGGGTTTGCTATGCTCATGGGCAATTAACAAAACACGAGAGTGAAAGTATCATAGAATCGTTCATTAATAATGAATATGACGTATTAGTATGTACAACAATCATAGAAACAGGAATTGATATTCCAAATGTTAACACATTGATTATCTCAAATGCTCAAAACTATGGCTTAAGCCAGCTATATCAATTAAGGGGCCGAGTAGGTAGAAGTAATAAAATCGCCTATGCTTATTTAACATATAATAAAGGTAAAACTTTAACAGAAACGGCAATTAAAAGACTTAAATCAATTAAAGAATTTACTGAACTAGGAAGTGGATACAAAATAGCCATGAGAGATTTATCAATTAGAGGTGCTGGAGATATCTTAGGTGGCGAGCAAGCAGGTTTTATAGACAGCGTTGGAATTGAATTATACACAAAAATGCTAGAAGAAGCAATTAGAAATATTAAAGGCTTACCTAGTGAAGAAGAACCCGATGACAAACCATCACTAATAAATGTAAATACACATATAAAAACAAACTATGTTGAAGAAGAAAGTGTAAGGATTGAAATTCACAAACTAATAAATACTATTGAAAATAAGAAAACTTTAGAACAAGTAAAAAATGAATTGGAAGACAGATTCGGTAAAATTGATGAAGACCTAGAAATCTATATGTATGAGGAATGGTTTGAAAAACTAGCAGAAAAATTAAAGATTAAACAAGTTACAGAAAATCATAATCATATTGAGATTTATATTCCTGAAGAATTTTCATCAAAAATAAATGGCGAAAAATTATTCTTAAAAATGTACAATATTAATCCGAAATTTAAAATTAGATACTTTTCTAAAAGAATCATAATATCCTTACCAACAACAAACCTAGAAAAACACTATATATATTACCTTACCGAATTATTGCAAGAAATTATAAATGATATTTCTTAGTATATAATTAAAGTTTTAACGCAAAATATAATAGTGATGAAGTTTGAAAGAACAAGGATTTATAAGAAAAATAGATGAATTGGGAAGAGTAGTAATTCCTAAGGAAATAAGAAATCAACTCAAAATAAAAGATAACGAAAATATCCACATTGAGTTAATTAAAGAAAACGTCATAATAAAAAAATATTCCTACTTAATTAACTATAATAATTATTTAGAAAGCTTAGCAAATACATTTTATGAAGTATATAAAATACCAATCAAAATAAAAGATAATGATAACTTAGTAATATCAGTTGGGAGCATTAACGATAAACTAAATATAACAGAGCCAATCTATAACAATTCCGTTCAAATCGGAACTCTTAGCTTATATGCAGAAAATAATGAACATCAAAGTACTCAAAATTTATGTAAACTTTTATCAAAAATAATAAGTATCTATTTAAATAATAGTTGATTTTATAAAAAAACTATGATAAATTACACTTATTAAACGAAGAAGGAAAGAGTAGTATACAAAAATTAACAGAGAGTTCTTGGATGGTGAAAAAGAATTAATAGTTGTATATGAACATGAGTCCGGAGTTTAAACGTTAATCGCGTTAAGATATGAGTGCATGATTAATCATGAATTAAGGTGGTACCGCGGGAAAATATCTCGTCCTTAATTTATGATTTTTTTCTTTGCATAAAATTATAGAAGGAAGGAATATTTATGGAAAAATTTTATTTAACAACAGCAATTGCTTACACTTCTGCTAAGCCACATCTTGGAAACACCTACGAGATTGTTTTAGCTGATGCGATAGCAAGATTTAAAAGATTAGAAGGATACGATGTATATTTTCAAACTGGAACAGATGAACATGGTGAAAAAATTGAATTAAAAGCCAAAGAAGCTGGAATAGAACCACAAAAATATGTAGACAATATCGCCGACGAAATCAAAAAGATTTGGGACTGCGTAAATACAAGTTATAATAAATTTGTAAGAACATCAGATCCTCATCACAAAGAAATTGTAGCAAAAATATTTAAGAAATTTTATGAACAAGGGGATATATACAAAGGAAATTATTCTGGACTTTACTGTACCCCATGTGAGTCATTTTGGACCGAATCTCAATTAGTAGACGGAAAATGTCCAGACTGTGGTCGTGAAGTACACGAGAAAAACGAAGAAGCTTATTTCTTCAAAATGAGTAAATACGCCAGTTGGTTAGAAGACTACATTAATAATCATCCACATTTTATAGAACCAGAAGCAAGAAAAAATGAAATAATTAACAATTTTATCAAACCTGGGTTACAAGATTTATGTGTATCAAGAACAAGTTTTAAATGGGGAATTCCCGTTGATTTTGACCCAAATCATGTAGTTTATGTTTGGATAGATGCATTATCAAACTATATAACATTCATAGGGTATAACCCTGACGGTGAATCATCACCAGAATTTTACAAGTACTGGCCAGCAAATATTCACATAATAGGAAAAGATATTTTAAGATTTCACACAATATACTGGCCAATTATGCTCCATTGCTTAGGTCTAGAACTTCCTCATCAAGTATTTGGTCATCCATGGCTATTATTCGCATCAGATAAAATGAGTAAAAGTAAAGGAAACATTGTCTATGCTGATGACTTAGTAAACAAATATGGTGTAGACGCAGTTAGATACTACTTACTACATGAAATCCCTTTTGCTAGTGATGGTAACTTCACAATGGAACTTTTAGAAAACTGCATCAATAGTGATCTTGCTAACGTTCTAGGAAACCTTGTAAATCGTACCATAGGTATGGCTAAAAAATATTTTGATGGCCACATAGAAAATAAAAATGTTAACGAAGGAGTTGACGAAGACCTAAAGAAAAAAGTTTTAGACTCAGTAAATTTAGTAAAAAATAAAATGAATGAATTAAAAGTAGCAGATGCTCTAGAAGAAATATTTAACGCATACAGAAGATGTAATAAATATATAGATGAAACCACACCATGGTTACTAGCAAAAGAAGAAACTAAAAAAGATAGACTAGCAACTGTTCTATACAATCTTATAGAAAGTATCAGAATAGAAACCGTACTTTTACAAGCATTTATACCACAAACAGCGGAGAAAATATTTAGTCAAATTAATACTACAAAAACATCATTCGATACAATTTCTGCATTTGGACAATATGACAGTGAAAGAGTAAATGAAGCAGAGGTTTTATTTCAAAGGATAGAAAATGAATAATTGGACAGATACTCATTGTCACGTTCTTCCAGAAGAGTACCAAAATTATAATAAAATCTTAAAAGCCTTAGAAAAGAATAATTTAAAAAGAATAATTGTAAATGGGTATGATTTAGAATCAAACAAAAACGTTTTAAAACTAGTAGACCAATATCCAAATGTTTATGGAGCACTGGGATTGCATCCTGATAATATTGATGATAATTACGAAAAAACAATAGGATTTATTAAAAAAAATATAAATCATCCGAAAATAATTGCCGTAGGAGAAATCGGGTTAGACTACTATCACAACAAAGAAAATAAAGAAAAACAAATAATGTTGTTAAAACAGATGCTTCAAATAGCACAAGATAACCAAAAACCAGCAATTATCCACAATAGAGAAGCAACTAAAGATTTAATAGATACATTAAAAGAATTTTCCACAAAAGGCATTATTCATTGTTTTAGTGGCAGTAAAGAAACTGCAAATATTTTACTATCAATGGGTTATAAACTAGGAATTGGGGGAACTTTAACTTTCAAAAATTCTAAACTTAAAGAAGAAATTAAAGACTTACCAATAAGTTCGTTTTTGCTAGAAACAGATGCACCTTACCTTACACCAGAGCCCTACCGCGGACAAGAAAATGAACCTAAGTATATTAAATACACCGCAATTAAATTAGCTGAAGTATTAAATTTATCACTTGAAGAACTTGAAGCAGAATTAGAAAAAAACTACACATCACTTTTTGACAATAATAATTGAATATGATAAACTAACATTAGGGTGAAAGAATGAAAAAATTATATCGCTTAATTCAAGTTGCACTAATTCTAATTGTTTCGTTAATAAGTACCCAAGTAAGTATTACAAAACAAGAGGCAAAAACCTCAAATAATAATTTAAATAAAACATTAGATTTACATGCAATGGCGTTAAAAATAGATGAAATAAATAGACAGGATTTATATTATCCTTTAGACGTTTATAATGGTGTATTAACTGGTTATGCAGCTAATTGCCCATTATGTGGAGGAACTTTAGGCTGTACTGGTCAAAATGTCCTTGATGGAACAACCAGAATAGATGATAAAGATTATGGAACAGTTAGAATTGTTGCTTCATCAACTAGTCTGCCATGTGGATCAATCGTAGAATTTAAATTAAATAACGAAGATATAACTGCGATAGTACTAGATAGAGGGGTTACTGGCACGGCATTAGACTTGTTAGTTGAAAACGAAGAAATAGCCCTAACTACAATAGGAAGAAGAAATATTTCTTACAACATACTAAGATTTGGTTATAATAGATAAAAAGTCATCTTGACTTTTTTATTTTAATTAAAAATATGATATGATATGAACGAGGTTATTTATGGAAAAAATTAAATATAAAAAAAAATACGGGCAAAATTTTTTATACGATGAAAACATCTTAACAAAAATTAAAAAATCTGCAGACATAACTGATAAAGATTTGATAATTGAGATTGGTCCAGGCAGTGGCAATCTAACAAAAAAATTAAAAGAATACAACTGTGAAATTCTTGCAATAGAAATAGATCGGTCTTTAAAAGAAAAATTAGACCAAATAACTAATGAGAAAACAAAAATTATCTACGAAGACTTTTTAAATTTAAACTTAAATGAAATACTTGGTGGTTATTCTTACCGAAACCTTTACATCATTGCAAACATCCCATACTATATAACAACACCAATTATTACAAAAATAATAGATTCAAATATAGACATAAAAGCAATAATTTTAATGGTACAAAAAGAAGTTGCAAATAGACTATCCGCAAAACCAAAAACAAAAGACTATGGATATTTTACTGTATACATTAATAGTTACTATAATGTAGAAAAACTATTTGATGTTAGTAAAGAATGCTTTTATCCAGTCCCTAAAGTAGATAGCAGCATTATCAAATTATCACCAGCAAAAGTAGAAATAACTGACAAAGATAAATTTAATAATCTTATTAAAGCCAGTTTCCTATATAAGAGAAAAACTCTAAAAAACAATTTAAAAAATTATAACTTATCTGCAATTGAGCAGGTTTTAAAGAAGCATAACCTAAGCTTATCTAATCGCGCCGAAGATATTCCACTAGCTGTATTTTTAGAAATTTCTAAAGTAATTTAGAATTTTTTTTTAATTCTAAACATAAAATTTTTTAGAGGTGAGCCAAAATGAAGTTTCAAAAAGGCGACTACGTCACACGAAACAGTTATAACAACGATACCGTTTTTAAGATTATAAATATCAAAGAAAATATTTGCTATTTAAAAGGAAAAAATGTAAGATTATATGCTGACAGTGATATTTTAGATTTAGCACCTGCAAAAATTTCAAGTGAAGATAATTTTGAAGATAGTATTGATGATCTAGAAATTTTAGACAGAAGCAGTTATTTCTACATGCCACCCAAAATAATGCAGTTAGATGGTGATAAAGAATATCTTACAAGGTGCCTAAATTTTTATAAAAAATATAATTTATTTGCTATCGGTAAGGTCGTCAAAGAAGAAGAATTAGGTAAAAAAATAGAAAACTATCTAAGTACATATAATCCGGACATTTTAATAATTACTGGTCATGATGCCTTCTATTCAAAAAAGGGTAATAAAAACAATATTAATAATTACCGAAATTCAAAATATTTTTGTGAAGCGGTAAAGAAAGCTAGACAATATGAAAAAAACAACGAAAAATTAATAATTATCGCTGGCGCTTGTCAAAGTGACTATGAAGAGTTATTAAAATGTGGTGCTAATTTTGCATCAAGTCCTAAACGTATTAACATACATGCCCTAGATCCAGCAATCATCGCAACAACCATCGCACTTACTGAAAAAGGCAAAAGCATTGACCTTATTGAAACTTTAAACAAAACAAAATATGGTTCAAATGGGATAGGAGGAATTAAGTGTAATGGACTTATGTATGTGGGGTATCCTAGATGATTGATACAATTAAAAGAAGTATACAAGAGTATCTAAACAAAGAAATAAAAGTAGTTTCCAAAGAAACAAGAAATAAAAACGATGTTTTTTATGGAAATGTATCTGAAATATATTCACACGTATTTATAGTAGATAACGGTATAGAAAAAAGAAGTTATTCTTATGCTGATGTTTTAAGTAACGACATTTTTATTACATTTTTATAAAATATATTGCAATTTCATTTTTAATAGTTTACAATTAAATTAGGTTAAAGATCTTAGAAGGAGTGAATATTATGCAAATTACATCTGTAACTGTTCGTAAAATTGAAAAAGAAGGCTCAAGAATGAAAGGAATAGCTTCAGTGTTACTAGACGATGCATTCGCAGTACATGATATCAGAATTATTGAAGGAGATAATGGACTATTTATTGCTATGCCTAGTAGAAAAACTGCAACTGGTGGTTATAGAGATATCGCTCATCCAATTAATCCAGATGTTCGTAAACAATTTGAAGATGCTATTATTGAAGAATTCAACAAAGCTGCATAAGATTTGCAAAAACGCAAATCTTTTTTTCATATATACACTCTAGTAATAATATAATTAAACTAGGAGGATACTATGGATAAAATGATTGATGTACCATCTTTTACACATGTTATAAAATTAAATGATAGAAAAAATATCATAATCAGTGGAATAAAGAAAATAAATAGCTTTGACGAAAAAGAATTTGACTTAGACAGTATAATGGGCAATATTATTATTAAAGGTGAAAATTTAGAAATGATAAAACTAGATACCATTGAAGGAAATGTTTCTATAAAAGGTCAAATCAACAGTTTTTCTTATAGTGATACAGTTCAAAAAGACAATAGTATTTTAATGAAATTATTTAAATGAATCAGTTAATTCTTATATTATATACAATAATTTACACTTTTATTTTTACTTTACTGATCTATAAAATAAAATCATATAGAGTTATTTTCACACTAGCTTTATTCATTTTATCAACTCTATATCTATATATTCTTTATAAATTGAATAATGGTAAATTTTATCCACTATTGCAAATAACGAGCATACTTACAATACTACTTGGCATAAAAAGTGTAAAGAAACTAAAAAAATAAAAAAAATTATCTTCAAAAACCATATTTTGTGTTATCATTCATAATGAAGGAGAATAAATATGGCAAGAAAAAAAGCAAAAAGAAGATTTTTGATTTATTCATTATTAAGTTTATCTATATTGGCTTATCTTGCTGTATTTGGCTATAAATACTGGAGTGATATTTTAAGTAACAACAAAGAAACAAAAGAATTAGAAGCAAAATATCAATCTCTTTTAGAAGAAGAACAAGAATTAAACAGTGAAGTAACAAAACTTCAAGACGAAGAATATGTAGCAAAATATGCTAGAGAAAAATATATGTACTCAAAAGATGGCGAATATATTATAAAAATCGCAGAGAAAGACAAATCAAACTAATTCCTAAATTTTCCTTCACAAACTAATTTGACTATTTGTCTTTTTTTTGATAGAATTAATAAAGGTTTACGGGGTCGTTTATGGTTTCGACAGAATATATTGAATTATATTTGCAAGTGGTTGGCTATTCCTAAAATAGCAAACAGTTAAAATAACTGACAAACCTAATTATAATACAGCTTTAGCATTCGCCTAGTAATTGGCTGCAAAGCACTGCTTTCTTATTGACTTTCCACAATATAAGTTAGCGGTTCATAGTAGTGGAATATATTTAAGTAATGTTTCGTTATTTAAATGAAATTTTAGAAACTTAGTTAATATATACTTTGATAATTTGCAGATATTAATGAAATAATAAATTATCTAAACTTGTAGAAGATATAATTTAAGTATTTTGGACAGCGGTTCAAGTCCGCTCGGCTCCACCAAATAGCATTTAAAGCCTAAATATAAGGGCTTTTTTATTTTCTTAAAACTATAATCAATCAAATATATTAAATTATGATATAATCTACTTATGAAAACAATTTCTATAATAAAGTTTTAGAAAAGAGGTACTTATGATAAATAACGAAGAAATTGAAAAAATTAATGAGGAACTTTTACAAGATAAGAATAATAAAATAATGCATAGAATTTTAAATAAAGTTTCTCTAAATGATTTAATAACAGACCAAGACACAGTCTTAAAAAATGATTTTAACATTAATATCAACACTCACAAAGTAACTGACCAAAAAAAATCAGGAAGATGCTGGGCATTTGCGGGTCTAAATTTAATTAGAGAACAAATTATTGAAAAGTGTAATATTGACAATATTGTTTTATCTGGGAGTTACATCGCCTTCTACGATAAATTAGAAAAAACTAATTATATTTTTGAAAGAATAATTAGATTAATTAAAGAAGGTCAAAAAGTATATAGTGAAAAAATGGAAAGACTTCTAAATAACGGGCTAGGTGATGGTGGCTACTTCTACCAATTTGTAGATTTAATAGATAAATATGGAATAGTACCAGAAAATAATTTTTCAGAAAATTATCATTCATCAAATACAGTAGACTTAAATTTCATAATATCCCGCTTAATTAGAAAATTCTATTTAGCAGTAGAAAAAAATCTTAAAGAAAGCAAAAAAATTAAAAAAGAGTATTTAGAAAAATTATATAAATTACTTGTAACATTCTATGGTATACCACCAAAAACATTTTCTTTTGAATATACAGATAAAAAAGGCAATTATCATATAGAACCAAATTTAACTCCAAAAGAATTCTATAATAAGTTTGTTGGTGAAGACTTTCTAAAAGACTGCATCGAAATATCAAGCTATGAAGATGAAAAAATAAAATATAACAATTATTACGAATTAGAAGATAATAAAAGAATGTATGAAAAAGACTTCTATAAAATTCTTAATCTACCAGAAAAAGCTGTTATAAGATTAGTAATAAAACAACTTAAAAACAAAGAACCAGTTTATCTATGCAGTATTACATCAAACAATATAATAAATGGTTTATGGAATGATTTAGCTAGGAGTTATGGCGAATTACTAAACGTAGATATAACAATGAACCGGAACGAGATATTAAAAACCAATAGTGTCCCAGGAGCTCACGCAATGCTTTTAACAGGAGTAAATGTCGTTAATGGCCAAACTACAAGATGGAAACTTGAAAACAGTTGGGGTCCTAACAATGGAATTCAAGGATACTGGCAAGCAACTAATGAATATATGAAAAATTATGTTTATAGAGTAGTAATTAGAAAAAAATATTTAACCAAAAAACAACAAGATCTTCTTAGTGAAAAACCAATAATATTAAAACAAGAGGAACAAAAATTTTAAATAGGTTATAAAATATTGCTTTTTTCTAAGAAAATATTGAAAAAAATCAATAAAAAAGATAAAATATTTTTAGGAGGTATATGATGAATAGTAAATTAAAAAGCTGGATTATTGCAATCATTGTAATAATAATACTTTTAATACCAATTTTTGTTGACTACTTTAATGCAAATAATATTTCAAGTATTAAGAAATATGATAGTTTTTCAGAATTGGTTAATAAGGGCGGTTTTATAGTATCTTACGTAGGTGACTCAAGTGAAACATACGAAAGCAAAAAAGAAATTATGCTAAATTTAAAGAAACAGTACAATACTGATAGTACACCAGCAGAATTTGATTTCATTGCTTTTGATAAACTAAGCGATGAAGATATTGAAAAATTCCAAAAAGATAATAGTAACTTTAAAAAAGATACTTGGATAATTACAAATGAAAAAAGTACAGTTTATTTATCTAATGACGAATTATCTGAAACAGAACTTTCAAAATTAGTAAATAAGTACTTAAACCATGTTGTTGAAGAAGATGAAATCGCTTATAAAACAGTTTCTACTTATGCAGAATACATGAAAGCAATTAAAAGTAAAAATACTATTATGACAGTATTTGGTAGAAATTCATGTTATTATTGTAATAAGTTTAAACCAGTTTACAATGACATTGCAAAAGAGAAAAACATTGATATTTATTACATCGATTCAGACTCATTTGATAAAGATGAATATGAAAAAATAATGAAATCAGAGTTAGTTATTCCTGCAAAATGTACTGATAGTAAAGAAAAAGATTTACCATTATCTTCAGGATTTGGTACTCCATTAACAATCTTTACTAAAAAAGGAAAATCAGTAGATTGCATTAGCGGTTACATTAATTCAGCAAGCTTAGAAAGCAAATTAAAAAGCGTTGGAATGATTGATTAATAAGGAGGAACTATGGCTACTGCGTACGATTTAATAAAAGAATTTAAAAAAAAATATCCATCAACAATTTGCTGGTGGCGAACAAAGAAACATGCAAAGTTAGTGGATGACAATTTAAATCCTGGCGAAGAAGTAATATATGCTTTTGCCGCACAAAATAATAACGATCATGGAAATATTTTTGATACAGGTGTATTAGCACTGACTAATCAAAGACTAATTGTTGCTCAAAATCGATTGTTAATTGGATATAAAATCAATTCAATTACTCCAGAGTTATATAATGACATGCAAATTAATGCAGGAATTATATGGGGAACAGTTACCATAGACACTATGAAAGAAGTAATATACTTTTCTAACATTTCAAAAAAAGCTTTACCAGAAATTCAAATCACAATTAATTCATATATGGTAGAGGCTAGAAAAAAGAATTCGAAATGAGTTCTTTTTTTCAAAAGAGGTAATAAATGAAGAAAATATATATATTAATTATAACAATCGTATTATTATTTATTAGTTTTTTAATCACACTTTATATACCAAAAAACTATGAAATAAGTTATAAATTAGACCAGTATGAAATAAATGAAAAATATAATAAAGAAAAAAAACAATATACATTCTTAGTAAAATATGAAGATATCGAGTATCCATTTTTGATAAATCATAAATATACAAAAAAGCAAAAATTAATAAAAGATATAAACAAAGTAGATAAATGTTTATCAATTAACGCATTAGACAATAATTATGAACTTTGTACGGAAAATAATAAATTTATTATAAATAATATAAGTGACGCAAATAATAAAAAAGACTTAAAGTCACTAACAGTATTAAATGAATTTGACGAAAAAATCTACGTATGGAATTATAAGGGGTATACTCAAATCTTTCATAATAATACCGAAACAATCAATATTTTAAATAATGATAATTATGAAAATAAAATAGCAATCAAAACTAAGAAATACTTACTTACAGCAAATTACGATGATAAATATGAAATAAATAAATTAATAATAATAAATACTAATAATAATAAACAAAAAGACCTAAACTTAGAGACTTCAATATCACAAAACAGTTATTTTTTAGGAGAGTATAAAGAAAAACTATATTTAGTTGATAAAAAAAATAAATATGAATATGAAATTAATCCTAAAAATAATAAAATAAAAATATTTAATAAAGATAATCAAGGTTATATTTATGATGAAGGCTGGATTAACATATCCATGAACAAACTAGTTAATGAAAAATATGCATTTACTATTTCAAACCCTTACAACTTTCAATTAAGCGAAGATAAATTAACGATGAAAATAAATCATCAAATAATTCAAATTTCAAACAAGAAAATATCTTCAATAGTAGAAATAAATGAAGATACCATATACTTTATTAGTGATGATACTCTCTATAAATACACATATGGAAAAAATATAATTCCTCTAATAAAAAATACTGAGTGGAAATTTAATTACAATAATCAATTATTCATATTTAATTAACAAAAAAATTCTTATTGAATACTCTATACTAGGAGTGATGAAAATGTATAATAAATATGATGAAGGCGATTCACAAACTTACTACGATTACTACACAATAAAAAGAGGAGATAACTTATATCAAATAGCCAAAAGTTATAATGTTAATGCTTCTTTACTTGCAGCATTAAATGGAATGGACTTAAACGAATATATTTATCCAAATCAAGTAATAATGGTTCCTAAAAATAATTTTTCTTATTATATTACAAAAGATGGAGACACTTTGGATTTAGTAGCAAACACTTTTAATACGAACATAAATAATTTAACTTCAGAAAATCAAACAATTTATTTAAGAGAAGGACAATTAATAGTCCACAAAAATAACTAAGAAATTGATTTGATTTCTTTTTTTTTTATGATAAAATAAACTTGATAATAGGTGATAACATGATTTTTAAAAAGCCATATGCATTTTTAATTAAAAATTTTAAACTAATCCACATTATTTTATGTGTTGTAATAATCTACATAACAAATAAATTTAATTCATTAGTGACTTTTTTCGGTGATCTATCTAGAAATTCCGTTAAAGTTGTAGAAGGAACAGCAGGACAATATATAACACTTTTATTTGTATTAGCCGTGTTAATAACCTTAGTGTTTTCAACATTAATGGCTATATTAATGAAAAAAAAGAAAAAACCAAACACTTTTTATATAATTACCGACGTGTATTATTCAATTATTTTAATTTTATTAGTAGTTGCATCATCAAGAATAAGATCGTTATACGGTGCGGGAACAACTCTGCAAGTTACAAGAGCACTAAGAGATATTTATCTTATAATGTCTTTCCCAAATTATTACTTTATAATAATGAGTCTTATTAGAGGCATAGGTTTTGATATTAAAAAATTTAATTTTAGAAAAGACCTTGAAGACTTAGAAATAAGTACTAATGATAATGAAGAATTTGAATTTGTCTTAGGAAAAGATACTTATAAATATACAAGAAAAGCAAGAAGATTTTTTAGAGAAATAAAGTATTATGTCTTAGAGCACAAATTTATTTTTACTATATTAGGTGGCATCTTAGGAATTACTTTTTTAATAATTATTGTGTTAAATATAAACTTTGGAAACCCCACTCATAGAATGGGGAAAACCGCAACTGCAAAGGGACTTCAAATAACTGTAAATAATGCCTATGAAACCGCATACGATTATAATGGTAATATAGTAGATAAATCATACAAATATATAATTGTTGATCTTTCCCTTCAAAGTGTTTACAATGAAAAAAACTTAAATAGAGACGAAGTATATTTATCATATGGTAGTAAAAAAGTATATTTTAAAAATACCCTAAAAGATTATTTTATAGATTTTGGTAAAGCATATAATGGTGCAGCTATCTCAACGAAACAAGCAGAAAGAAGCATTCTTATATTTGAATTACCAGCAAAGGAAAATGCAACGTCATACAAATTAAATTTTTTAAATCAAGCTACGGCAGATGAAGAAAACATTTATACTTATGAATACACAAAATTTAAAATTAAACCTCAAAAAATAGATAAAAATATTATAGAAGAGAATAAAAACTTTAACGAAACAATATATTTAGGCGAGTTAAACTATAATAAAACCTCATTACTTATTAAAGACGCAGAAATAGTACCTTACTATGAATATAAATATGAATTATGTGAAAACAACGAATGCAAAGAATATATTAGTGTAGAAAAAGTAGAAAATGGTGCTATGCAAAAATTGATGGTTATTAATTATAATATTAATTTAGACAATACCATTCCAATTCTAAATAGCTTTAATTCCAATAAAGAGACATCACTATTTAATAAAATATTAAAAATTAGGTATAACTATAACGATAAATCATATATTTATAGTGGAACAACCAAAATCAATTCCAATATTAAGGATACATTGTTTTTAACAATTGATAACAAAGTTGCATCATCCACAGAAAAAGAATTATTAATTAATACAAGACAAGGCAAATATTTTATAAACTTATCGTAAATTATTGAAAAGATTATATTCTTTTGATATAATCTTCTTGTACGGGGCTTTAGCCAAGTGGTAAGGCAAGGGACTGCAACTCCCTGAGCACCGGTTCAAATCCGGTAGGCCCCTCCATAAATAAATTAGTATCATTTTATGATACTTTTTTAATGACTAAAACTACAACAATATAATTTTTTCTTTTTTAAGAATTTTAAAAATTGACAATATAATTAAGCATAGATATAATTAAATGGGTGAAACAAATGAAAAACTGTACAATAATATATAACCCTAATAGTGGACATGTATTTAAAACTAAATATTTAAAAGAATATAAAAAAATATTAACTAAAAATGGATATAATCCAAAATTTATTGGAACACAATATAGTGGACATGCAAAAGAAATAGTTAATCATTTAGAACCAACAGATCTAGTTATCTCAATGGGTGGAGATGGAACTTTTAATGAAGTTATGTCAGGTAATCTTGAAAGAAAGAAACCATTAATTTTAGCTCACATACCAGTTGGCACAACTAATGATGTTGGTGTAATGTTTGGCTATGGCAAAGACATCAAAAAGAACTTAAACTTACTTTTAGATGGTACAATAAAAGGAATGGATATATGTGTAATAAATGGAAGACCCTTTGTTTATGTAGCAGGCTTTGGTAAATTTATGCAAATTCCATATAATACACCACGTAAATTAAAGAAAAAGTATGGTTATATGGCTTATCTACTAGAAGGAGTAAAAGACTTCTTTAATCCTACTAAAATGTATGATATTACCTACAAAGTAAATGGTATCGAAAAAAGAGGATTATATTCATTTATGTTAATTTCAAATGCAAATCGCATTGCGGGAATTAATAATTTTTATAAAGATGTTAAACTAGATGATAATCAATTCGAAGTATTATTTTGTAATTTTAAAAGACGTGTTGATATTATAAAAACATTTACAATTTTAATGACCACAGATATAGAAAGAATATCTGGAGTTGAATTTTATAAAACAAATCATTTAGAAATTAAATTTGCTGACTATCCGAAAAAAGCATGGTGCATTGATGGTGAAAAATTAGATAGAGCAGTCTTAAACTATGACATCAGTAATGTTAGAAATGTCAAAATAATGATGCCCAAAAAGAATATTAATAAAATTTTTGTAAATAAAAAAGTTTAAAATTTATTTTTTAAACTTTTTTTATTGGTATAAATCCAAAAACCTAATAATGACAACGATAATAAAGAGATGCATCCACCAACTAAAGCATAAGGAATTTTATATTTTATCACAATATTATGTCCTCCTGCTTCAACATCAAATCCTAATAAAGTATTATTTATTTCATAAGTATTAACCTTAATTCCATCAATATATACATTCCATCCCTTATCATAAGGTATTGAAGTGAAAACACTCATATCTTTATTAAAACTACCAAAAGCAGTAATCTTATCCTCGTTAAATTCTTCAATACTAACTTTATTATTAAGATAATAAGTATATGCCTCGTTAAACTTATTTTTATCCAAACTATAAATCCAAACATCTTCATCATCATAATAATTAGTATATCCAACATAAAATTCTAAATTGTTATTTTCTCCCAAGGCATCTATAATATAGTTTTCACTATAAGATGAATTACTATAAATAGTTAAATCACTATTATAAACATAATCATGCTCATTTTCGTTATAATACATTGAACCATTAATAACCATAAAATCACATAAATAATTATTAAAGTATAAATAGAAATTATTAGAATCATTTTTCACACTATACTTAAATATCTTATGATTATCATCTTCATAATACAATTCTTTTTTATAAATACTTAATTCTTTTAAAACATTATCAATACCAGAACTCTTTAATACAAAATCATTTTGATTATTAAATGGATTATCATAATTTGTGTTCCAATTTTTAATATTATTATTAACACCAAACATTAATCCTAAATTATATTTACTCTTATAAATAGCTAAATCATTACTGTCAAAATATAAAGAATAATGGATAAAATCATTGATATCTCCAATTATATATTTAACATTAAATAACATATCATAAATTGGTGTATTACTTTTATAATAATAACTATTAATCTCATTTCCTGGCATCCCTAAAGCATGATTTAAAACTGCCATATTTTCATAAGCCATTGAACTAAAAGTCATTTGACCATAATAATTATACCAAGAAGGATCATTATACGTTAATAAATCTATTCTTTCCATTCTATGCATTTCTTTATCATTTTTATTAACAAAATCTATTCCTTTTCTCATTGAATCATAATCACTGTAAAATGTACTAGCTACATGTGCCATGTCCCAATTATTATTTAAAACTACACAACATTCAAGCATTACCGTAACAATACATATATAAGGAACAATTTTTTTATAGGAACCAAAATATTTATAAATAACAAATAATAAAAAGAAAATAGTACTTAATCCATAATTTAAATAAATCATATCTCTTGAAATATTTTCAAATGGTAAAAACCAAACTAGTGAAATAAATATTAATACTAAACCATAACAAACAAATCCATAAATAGATTTAAGTCCTTTAATTTTAAATAATGAATAAGCATTAATAATAATAAGTACAAAACTATATAAGAAAGAGTATCTATAAGGTAAATCATTTGGTACATGAAAAGCATGCCATATATAATCTAAAGGGGCAAGTACAAAACTTAAAATCATAATTAATAATAATAAAGTATAAGCAAATTTAACTTTTAATTTAATGTCAGAATTAAAATAAAAAGCAAATAGTAACATAACAGATAATATTCCACAAGACACATTAGGTGCTGTAGTAACTCCAGATTTTAAAACAGTACTACCAACACCACTTAAATGATTATAAATAAATTCAATAAAAGTAAAATCATAATATTGAGAAGTAGGCCAAACATCTCCAGTAGCACTAATTCCAGACATAGATTTAAACATAGGAATTAAGAAAACTGCACATATACCACCAGCAATTAATGATGCCACTCCAAAAATTAAACATTTTTTACCAATTTTTTTAAAGTCATATTTATTAGTTTTAATAAACAAATAGGTCAAAAAATACAAAACACTAAAAATACATATCATATAAGCAATAAAATAATTTGCAAATAACATAATTACTAAAATAACAATATACAAAAAAGGGTTTTCTTTATTAATAATATACTCAATTCCTAACGTAATTAACGGAAGTAATACCATTCCATCTAACCACATTATATTCCAATAATATGCCACAAAATATGCACAAAACCCATATAATAATGAAATAGGAATAAACATTTTATAATCTTTATTAAACTTATTTTTTAAAAATATACTCATAGTTATACAAGAACATATTGATTTTAGTCCAATAATTATAGAATAAGATGTTAATAAATGAATTCTTTTAAACAAAAAAATCAAAATATTAAATGGACTAGATAAATAATTAAAAAAGTTTCTAAAAAACGGAAGCCCCATTCCCGTATTAAAAGAATATATTAAACTACTACTATTCTTAACTCTATCATAAAGTTCTCCAA
>OIYV01000104.1_pt1 | contig 59428 bp, 51 predicted proteins | sample 1588251 | NCBI WGS metagenome assembly OIYV01 (sample SAMN03283282) | human gut metagenome | biome: human-associated habitat; material: feces | host: Homo sapiens | place: Peru | collected 2012
ATTGCTGTCATACCGAGTGAAAGAATAATAGTTATTATGGAAGATAAGCCTTCAGGAATTGCTGCAACTGCTAATGATATTGATAGCATAAGCACATCAAAGAAGTCATTTTTCATAAACAATCCAATTGCCATCATAACTAGTATAATTAATAATATTACATATGTTAAAATTTTGCTGGTTTGATTCACTCTTTTTTGTAATGGTGTTAAGTCACTTTTTTTGTTAATTAAACTATTTGCAATTTTTCCTAGTTCTGTTTGCATAGCTGTTCCTGTTACTACAACTAAAGCACGACCGTTTGTAACGTTACAACCTGCAAATACCATATTCGTTCTTTCGTATAATTCTTTTTCTGTGTCTAGATTAAAATTATTCTTTTTTATTGATTTTGATTCACCAGTTAATGTAGATTCGTTTACTTCTAAATCAATTGATGTTATGATTCTAGCATCTGCAGAGACATAATCCCCCGCTTCTAATTCAATTATATCTCCTATTACAACGTTTCTTACATCTATTGCTTTTTTTACTTTGTTTCTTATAACATTTGTATTAGTTACAAACATTTTATTTAATTCTTCAATAGCAACATCTGCTTTTTTCTCTTGTATAAAACTTAGTATTGCATTTATTACTACAATTACTATAATAATTATTGAATCAACATACGATTCATTTCTTACAAATGAAATTCCTGCAGAAAATATTGATGCAAATATTAGTAATATTATCATAAAGTCATTAAATTGTCCTAGAAATATTAACATATCTGGTTTCTTTTTTCTTTCTTCTAGTTTATTTTCTCCATATATTTCTAGTCTTTTTTTCGCTTCTTCGTCTGTTAGTCCATTTTCACTTGTTTCTAATCTTTTATAAATTTCTTCGATAGTTTCATTAGATAATTGTTCATTAGATAATTTTTCTACTTTCCATTCTGGTATAAATAATGACATTAATAAGCTACTTATATTACCATTATATTGTGTTACATATAATAAGTTAATACTACCTTTAGTGTCTTTATTATTAGATACTTCTTCAATTATGTCCCCACCTGTGGTATCATCGTTATCATCTTGGTCACTTGTTATTATTTCGATACCATTTTGAACAAACATGTTATATAAATCATCTAGGGAGTCGCTATCTGGTTCAATTCCTTTTAATTCTTCTGCGATTTGTTCAAAAGTTATTTTCTTTTCTTTTAGACCTATTTCTAATAATCTTGCTTTTCTTTCTTCAAAAGATTTGATTTCATTAATCATTAGATTCATCTCCTATTTTAAGTAATCTTATTTTTTCTGCGATAGCGATTTGTTTTTCAATATCTAGTTCTTTTTTTAACATTTCATTTAGCCTTTTTATTTCTTGGCTCTTATTGTACTCTTTTATTACTGAAATATACTCATCAATTACAGAAAAATTTGGGTTTTCATTTATTTCATATTTTAATACTTCTTTTAAGTAGTCTTCTAGTGGTTTTTTATCATTTAAACTAGTAATAAAGTCTGCTAAAAGAAGGGAACCATGTTTTTTATAATAATAAATAATTTCGTTAGCTAGGAAACGTGCTTCTTTATATGGCATGTAATTTAGTTTTGTTTCATATATTTTTGTTACTTCATAGCTATTTAACATGTAATTTAAAAGTTCGTACGTTGCTTTTTGATATTTATTTATTTTTTCTTGTTTTGGTGGTTCTTTTTTTAACGTTTCAATTTTACTATATTTTTGGACATTTTGCAACTTTTTTTTCAATATTTCTATATCTATATTAAACTCTAAGGATATTTTTTTTAATAATAGCTCTTGTTTTACGATGTCTTCTTCGTTTTTTATCTCTTGTAGGACTTCATTTATGTACTCTGCTTTTTCATCTATATTTGTTAAATCTTTGCCTTCTTTTAGGTATTTTATTTTAAAGTCACTGAATGATAAGGGGTTATTATATAGTGAAAGGTATGATTTTTTGCCTTCTTTTAAAATGTATTCATCTGGGTCTAATCCATCTGTTAGTTTTATTACAAAAACATTGAAGTTATTTAATTCTAGTTCTTTTCCAACGTTATAAATGGCTTTTTGACCTGGAGCATCTCCATCTAGTGATATATAAATGTTGTTTGTTAGTCTTCTTAAAAGGGAAATTTGTTCTTTTGTTAATGAAGTTCCCATAAGTGCTACTACGTTTTCTATACCAATTGTGTGTAATCTTATTACATCCATAAAGCCTTCGACTAAGATTAGTTTTTTTTCTATTCTAACGCGGTCTTTAGCATTGTAATAATTATATAAGTTTTCTCCTTTTTTGAAGATTGGGGTTTCTTTGGTATTTATATATTTTGAGTCTGAGTTAGTATTGTAAATTCTTCCAGAAAAACCTACTGGTTTGTTTGATACATCGAATAAGGGAAACATTATTCTATTTACATATAAATCATGATTATTAGTACCTAGTCCGTAAGTTTCTATTTCTTTATTAGTGTAGCCTTTACTATTTAAAATTTTTGTTAGATTGTTTCTATCTGAAGTTGATAAACCTATTTTAAATGTTTTTATTATTTCTTCATCGATACCTCTTTTGAGTAAGTATTCTCTAGCGCTTTTACCTAATGAGGAGTTTAAGTTATTTTGATACATTTTTAATGATATATCATACATGTTATAGTATTTTTCGTATTTATTAGTTGTTTTTACATTTGTGTTTTTAAATTCTATACCTGCTTTTTGTGCAAGTAATGAAATAGCATCTTTGAAGTCTAGGTGTTCATAATCCATGACAAAGTTTATTACATTTCCACTTGCTCCGCATGAAAAGCATTTATATATTTGTTTTTCTTTGGAAACGCTCATACTTGGGTTAGTATCATCGTGGAAGGGACACACGCCAAAGTAGTTTTTTCCTTTTTTTGTTAATGGTATATATGATGATATAATGTCTACAATGTCACTTCTACTTCTTATTTCATTTATTTTGTTTTCTAGCATTATATCACCTCTTTTTCTTTTATTATACTACAAAAAAATGATAAGTAAAGTAAAGAAAAAGAAACATTTTTGTTTCTTTTGGTATCTTTTAGTTAATATTTTGTTACTTTATATATACTGGTGTTCCTACTTTCACATATTCGTATAGCTTTTTTACTGCTTCTGTTGGAGTATTTATGCAACCATGACTTCCTTCAGTTAGATATAAGTTGCTTCCGAAGGTGCTTCTCCATGATGCATCATGGATACCATAGGCTCTTCCAATAAAGGCAATCCAGTAGCTTACAAAGCTTTCATAATCTTCACCTTTTAAAATAGTATTTCTTGCTTTTCCAGTTACTTTGAAGTCTCCTTTTGGGGTTGGAGTTTTTGGTTTACCTGTTGTTACATCAGTACTTATTATTAGTTTGTCGTTTTCATAATAATATAATTTTTGTTCTTCTATAGATATTTTTATATAGGAACTTTTAATGTCTTTTTCTCTTTTATTTATTATTATTTCTGGTTTGTTGTATATTTTTTTGTTTTTTACTTCTACTGTTATGGTTTTTGAAGTAGTGTTATTGTTTGAATCTGTTACTTTATATGTTATTTTATAAGTACCTGCTTTTTTAGTATTAACATTATTTGTTATTTCTACTTTGCTTGTTAAGTCTCCATCATAGTTATCTTTTGCTTTGTATGTTGGTAAACTTAATTTATCATTTACTGTGATTGTTACTTTGTCCTTGCTATTTACTGTTAATACTGGTTTTTCATTATCTATTATATTTATTTTTCTTGTTAAGGTTTTTTTGTTATAGAATATATTTGATTTTAGTATATACTCTATTTTATAATTTCCTACTTTGTTAATATCTACATTGTAGTTAACTTTTACTTTGTTTTTTAAATCTATGCTACCAAAGTTTGCTTCATATCCTTGTTCTTCGTATTTGCCACCATATTCAATATTAATATTTTCTTCTCCAATTAGTTTGAAATTAGTTTTTTTTATGTAGTATTCTCTTAAGCATATATATACTAGAAATATAATTATTATTGATAATGTTATATACATGATTTTTATAAATTTTTTATATTTTTCTTTTTTCATATTAATTATACCATGTTTCTATTATATCTACATTTCTACTATTAGGGGCTTTTTCTGGTAAGTCTATGTTTATTATTATAGGCATTTTAAAGGATGAACCTGTTGCAATGCAGATACCTGGATAAAGAGTTTTTAATCTATCTATAGTGCATCCTGCTACTTCGGGAATTATTTGTTCTATAAAGTTTAAATCTTCTTTGTGGAACATTTTGAATATTAGGAAATTACTTGCTTGGGAAATTGTTATTTTTGATAGTTCTGATGGACTTTGAGATATTAATCCAAGAAGAATACCATATTTTCTTCCTTCTTTTGCTATTCTATCGAATATATTGTATCCTAGAACCTCTACATCATTATCTTTTTGAACGTATCTATGAGCTTCTTCTAAGATTATATGAATGGGAAATTGTGCTCTTGGGTTTAAATTAGTAGTAAAGTCAAATAACCATTTTGATAACATTTTTACTATTACTTTTGCAAATCTATCATCTAATGAATTAATATTATAATTAATTACTTGGTATTTTTTGTTTTCTTTATCTATTAATAAATCGCATATATATTTATTTTTGTCTACAAAGTCATTGTATGTGAAGTATTCTTTTTTTTCGCTTTTTATTAGACTATCTAGTCTTACTTTTAAGATATTGGCATAGTCAAATACTTTATCACTGTTTAATATTCCTTCAGATATAAGTGCAAATTCTAGAGCATCATAAAATTCCTCAATGGTGTAATAGATATTTTTTGGTCTGTTGTATTCAATATCTAATTTAACAAATTTTTCTAGATATTTGCAGATTAAGTCTATATTTTGAATTTTTCCTTTTTCATCTACGAATAGACATTGTTTTATACTTATATTCCACCCACCTTCAGTTAGAACTTTATCTAGGTTTATGTCTTTAGTATTAAATTTTGTTAATATTGAGACTATTTGTGTTCTTATTCTGTAATTAGTATTATTATATATAATATTTAGTAGGCATTTTGCTATTATGTCGTTTTTAAATTCTAGGACATCTTCTTCTTTTCCTTTGAAAATTGCTACTAAGTTTAATGCTTTATCTATGATTGATAACTGGCTATGTTGTTCAGCATTAAGTAGTAGTGCTATGTCATCTGTATCAAGTAAGTAAAAGGGAATTCTTAGTTTTTCGTCTTTACTAGAAAGATCTGTTGTTATTAGTTTGTAATTTATGTTATTGAATTTTTTTGAGATTTCGGTAAAGCAATTTTTATATTCTCCATAGACATCAAATATGAAGAAGTTACTTTTAAATGGTGATTTTTCCCCTTCACTAAATATTTTTTCAATAATGCTTGCAACTGCATAGGATTTGCCACTTCCTGTGTTGCCTAGGATTGCAAAGTGATTACTAAAGAATTTATTTATATTTAGTCCTATGTGATAGTTATCGTATATGTAACTTGTTCCTATTTTTAGTGTTTCTTTATTTTCTGTGAAAATGGTATCTAATTCTTCTTTAGTGATTAGTGATATTTGTGAATTAAAGTTTGGTTTTATAATGTCTCCAAATGTGAATTTGTTATCTTCTAGAAATCCTAATAGATAGCATTCTGCTACTGTGTTATTTATGGAATAGATTTCTCCGACGAATTTTTTTCCATCGTTAAAAACTATGTATTTATTTAGCAAGTTTTGATTTTGTGCTTCATTTGGGTTTATTTCTATTGTTATTTTTTTACTATCAATACCTGTTATTCTACCTTCAATCATATTTATACCTCTTTTTCTTTTTATTATATTAGTGATTTTCTAGTCCAGATTTCAACATCTTTGTCTATATAAATATTTAGTTTTGCATCAAATACTATTTTTATAAAACCTAAACCATTTATTACTAAATCGTGATTAAATTTTACATCTATTTGTCTTTGAGATAGGTCTTTTAAGGTGTTGTTTCTTTTGCTATTTATTCTTTTTATGTTTAAATCATTTGACATAAATATTGTAAAACTATTTTTTTCTCCTTCTTCATAATCAATTCTTAATATGTCTTCGATTACTAATGAGGTTCCTTTTTTTAATTGATATGTTTTTGGTTTTATTTCTTTTTTAGGGGATATTTTTTTTACTTGTTTTGAACTGGAAAAGTTTAAGATATTGCCTTCTTCTACTAAGCCAGGGGTATCTATTAGAAAATAGTCTTTTATGGGAATTTTTATCTCACTTAAAGTAGTTGATGACATTGGCGACATAGTTATTTTGCCTTCTTCTATGGAGTAATTATTTATTATTTTGTTTATTAACGTGCTTTTTCCTGCATTTGTTGAACCTACTACGTAAACGTTTTTAGTAGTTTTAGTTTTATCTATTAATTTCATTAATTTATCTAAATTATAATTTTTGTAAGCACTTATTAGGATAACATCTAAAAATGGTAGGTCTTGTTCTTTGAAATAGTTAATTATTTTTTCTTCTTTAATTGATAATGGCAATACATCTTTTTTATTTAATACTAAAATTATTTTATTGTTTACTAGGTAATCTTTATATTTTTTTATATCACTTGGAACAGATAAAATATCTACAACAAAGAGTACTAAGGCTCTTGTTTTTCCTATATTTTTTAGTATTTCTATGTATTCTTCGTTTGATTTAGTTACAAACTCATATTCTCCGTAGTTAATCATTCTAAAGCATCTTTTACAATAATCATTTCTTAAATCAGTTGTATATCCTTCTAGTAAAATATTGTTGTTTTGCAGTGTTACTCCGCATCCAATACATTTTTTATTCATAATAATTTCCCCTTTTTGTACCTTGTTTTTTAAATATTTTGTTTTCTATTAAACGATTTATTTTGGTAAATATTAATTCTTTGTTTTCAAAAGGGTCTACTAAAATAGTATAATAGTTGTTTTTATTACCGCCATATATATCTGTTAATAATTGGTCTCCAATCATACAGGTTTTTTCGTTTTCTATATTAGTATGCTTTTTTATCTTATTAAATCCTAATTTAAATGGTTTGCATGAAGCATGAATATATTTTAAACTTAGTTTTTGGCAGAAATTATGTAATTTATTTTTCTTTAAAGTGTTAGAAACAATAATAATTTCAAAGTCTTTTTTTAGTTTAGTAAAAAAATCTTGTAAATCTAGGTTAGTATTTTTTGATATTAGAGTGTTATCAAAATCAAATAGTAGAAGTTTAATTCCTAGATTTTTTAATTTATCATAGTTAATACTTTGAACATCTTTTACATACATATTTGGTAATAATTTATTCATCTTGTTCACCCTAGTATAATAATATCATAAATAGTAAAAAATAGATAGTTATTATTTTAAAATTATTATTAGTTTGATTTAGAAAAAAAACGTTAACTGATTAGTTAGCGTATTTTTTGTTTAGTCTTCTTTTTCTAGTTGTAGGTCTTTTACTCTTTGTCTTGGGGGGTTAAATAATGATGTCTGGGATGCTACAACTAGAGGAGAAGAAGTTTCTTGTAATTTAAAGTTTGATTTTAAAGCGTTTTTACTTATTTTTGTTGTACTTGATTTTTTGTTTATATTAAATAAATTATAGTATGGTTTTTCTCCTACTTTTTCTATAAATAAGTCTTTAGATAAAGTTCCTACTAATCTACATTTATCTATAAATAAATCATATTCATCTTTGGTATACATGTTAGAATAGTTGTTTATTATATGAAGGGCGATTAAGCGATATTTTAGGTGTTCTTCATTCATTAAGTATAATATATTATCTTTTGGGATTGTTATGCCGTTTCCTCTTAGGTTATCTTTTATAGTACCACTGTTAAAACCATACATACCTTTGGTAAGTTCTCCAATGGCTTTACCATATGTTTTATTATATGAGAATTTATTTGGTAGTTTTTCCATTAGAGTTTTTGACATGGATAAGATACCTTCGAGCAATTCTTCTTTAGAACAATTATCCAATAGTTTGTATTTATTATATATAAATAGTTTTAAGGCATCTTTGGGATTTGTTTTTTTCAGACTAGTTAAGGGTTTTATGCCTTCTTGTTCTATAAAAGTTTTACGTAAGTTTACTCCTTCGTAATAAGCAATATCCGCGATTAATTCTTTTTTATCACTGGTGTAATTGTGTCTTAATGTTCTTAATTTGGATTTAATTTTTGAGAAGGCACATATTCGATAATTTAGATGATTATTATCTAAAGTGCGTATTAAACTGTCAGTATTTTTTAGTGATAGTTTTTCTTTAATAGTACTAGTTTTGTAGTCATAAAATCCTTTGTTAAATCTGTCATTTATAGTTCCAAGAAGGAAATTAGTTTTTCTGTTTTTTTCTTTATCATAAATAGTTTGAAAACCTAAGAAATTAAGTTCAGTCATTATTTCTTCTTCAAGGCTTCTTAGTTTTCTTATTAGTTCTTTTCTATCCATAATTATTCCTCACATTAATTGTTTTATATGTTAACATATTTTTGTTTTAAAGTAAATAAGAAATTGTATCTATGATAATTTTTATCTGATACTTAAAAAGGAATTAATCTATTTAATTAACTCCTATAATTTGTATTTTTTATAATTTTTCAAGCTTATTACCAGTTTTTCAGTAAATTTATTACCAACTTTTCAGCAAGTTTATTACCTATTTTTCAATAATAATGGTAATTGGTCCATCGTTTATTAAACTTACTTTCATGTCTTCTCCGAAGATACCTGTTTCTATTTTTAAGTTACTCTTTCTTAATTCTTCATTAAATATATCATATAATTTAGTTGCTTCTTCCCCTTTTAGTGCATTTATATAACTAGGTCTATTCCCTTTTCTTGCATCACCATATAGGGTAAATTGTGATATTGATAGAATTTCACCGTTAATGTCTTTAACAGATAGGTTCATTACTTGATTTTCATCGTCAAATATTCTTAAGTTTAATATTTTATTTACCATATATTTTATTGTATCTACATTATCATTTTCGGTAAATCCTACTAGTACCATTAGTCCTTTGTTAATTTTTCCTACTGTTTTGTTTTTTACTTCAACAGAGGAACTTGTTACTCTTTGTACAACTATTTTCATTTTACTATCCTTTCTACATCTGTTATTGTTCTTACTTTGTTTAGCCTTTTTATATACTCATTTAAACTATTTAAGTTATCTACTTGTAATAGAACTGAATAAACATTATTTTCTATTTTGTTTATAGTATTAATGTTTTCTATAACAATTGGTAATGCGTTTACTGCGCCGATTAAATCAATCATTATATTGTCTTTTGTATTTGTATAAATTATTAATTCTGAGTAGTATTTATTCGTTGTTTTTTTATTCCAAAAAGCATTTATCATTCTTTCATCTAGATTATCGATATTTTGACAATTAGTTCTGTGAATACTTATTCCATTGGTTTTTGTTATGTAACCTACTATTTCATCTCCTGGGACTGGGTAACAGCAATTGGCTATATGGGTTTTTATATTATCTGTTTCTCCGACAATAATATCATTAGTGCTTTTGTCTACTAGGGCTTGAACTTTTATTTCTTTTGTTTGCTCTAGAGTTTCTTCATTTTCTTGTTTTACAATGCTTTTAGCAGAAAATTTATTGTTACCAATATTTAAGTATAATTCTTCTAAGTTTTCTACTTTAAATTCTTTTAATACTTTGTCTAGGTTTTCTTGTTTGAAGAAATCATTTGTGGATATTTTTTTTCTTCTTAGTTCTTTTTCTAATAAATCTTTTCCTGCTTCTATGTAGTCTTCTTTTGTTGTTTTATTAAAGAATGATTTTATTTTATTTTTTGCTTGAGTTGTTTTGGCAATATTTATCCATTCTCTTGAAGGTCCGTTTGAGTTTTTATTAGTTATAATTCTTACTATATCAGTATTTTTTAGTTCGTGTGATAATGGAACCATAACATCATTTACTATTGCACCTGTCATACTGTCTCCAACTTGTGAGTGGATTTTGTATGCAAAATCTATTGGAGTTGAACCACTTGGTAATTCGAAAACATCTCCTTTTGGGGTGTATACGTAAATATTATTGTTTAGTACTTCATCTTTTACTTTGTTAACAAAGTCTTCTGCTCCTAGTTCTTTTTCATTTAATTCTATGATTGATTTATAAAATTGTAGTTTTTGTTCTGTTACATTTTGCATTTCTACTGCGGCATTTTTGTTTTCTTTATAAGCCCAGTGTGATGCAATACCATTTTCTGCGATTTCATCCATTTTATATGTTCTTATTTGTATTTCAAATAGATAGCCATCATAACCAAATACTGTTGTATGTAATGTTTGGTAAAGATTTGTTTTGGGCATTGCTATGTAATCTTTAAATCTTTTTGATAATGGTTTGTATTTTGAGTGAATAAGTCCTAGTACTTGATAACATTCTTGTTCTTCATCGACAAGTATTCTTATTGCTAGTAAGTCGTAAATGTCTGAGAAACTTTTTCCTTTGTCTAATTTTTTGTAAATACTATAGATGCTTTTTGCTCTTCCTTTTATTTCGTGTTTGATGTTGTTGTTCATTAGTAATGAACTTACTTCACTCATCATTTTTTCAACGCATTTTTCTCTTTCTATTTTTGTATTGTTTAGGCGTTCAACAATATCATAATATACTTCTGGTTTTAGGTATTTTAAACATAAATCTTCTAGTTCGCTTTTGATTTTATGCATACCTAAGCGATGTGCAATTGGTGCTAGAATTTCGAGTGTTTCTTTTGCTTTTTCTTTTTGTTTTTCTATTGGTAAAGCGTATAAAGTTCTCATGTTATGTAAGCGGTCTGCTAGTTTTATAATGATTACTCTTACGTCTTCACTCATACCTACAATTATTTTTTTATAGTAATTTGTTAAATATTCATTTTCTGTTGAGACATTAATACTGTTGATTTTAGTTACTCCATCTACTAAGTTTGCAACAATGTTTCCGAATTTTTGATTTATTTCTTCTTTTGTTGCCTTAGTATCTTCTAGAACATCGTGCAAAAGGGATGCGACTATCGTTTCATAATCGGCATGGATAGTAGTTAGGATTAGTGCAACCATGATTGGATGATTTATATATTCTTCTCCTGTTTTACGGTATTGACCAAGATGTTTTTTTTCGGCATAGGCGTATGCTTTTTCTACTTCTTTTATTTCTTTTTCTGGTAAATATGTTTTAAGAGCTTCCATTAGTTTGTTATAGTTATTTAATTCTTTTTGCATTTAATCACCTTCTTAAAAGTTATTCATTTCTAGTTTTAATATGTCATTTACCATATCTGATAATGATAAATTGTTGCTGTTTATCCATTTTGTTTCTTTTAAATAGTTCCAAATATCTTCTTCTGTTATATTTTTATTATTTATTTCTTCTTTTTTTAGTCTTAAAGCAGGCATTAATCTATTTTTTAACTCAGTTAAATTATTAAATTCCATTTCGTCACCTCGCACTTATATAATAGCATTTTTTTATTTTTTTGTTAAGTTTAAAAGAATAAGTATGGTTTCATTTTAGTGCTATCTTTACTATATTTTGTGTATAGTACATAGTTGTTATTGTTTTTTGTAAAAATTATCATGTCTTCACTATAAATATTATCTATTAATGAACCATTTGTAATTTTTGTTTTTAGTTGTTCTGGTATTTCTATTTTTTTTATGTTATAGATGTCTTCTAGGTCTAGTAGTTTGTAATTATCATTTAATATTTCTTCTAGAGTATACGAGTTTTTGATGCTGAATATATCTTGTTTAGTTCTTTTTAAATTGTTCATGCACATTGGAATGTTTAAAGTTTTTGATATATCGTTTATTAAACTTCTTATATATGTTCCTTTGCTTACTTTGCAAGAGAATGTAAAATAATTATCTTTGAAATTTATTAAACTAATATTAAATATTTGTACTTTTTTGTTTGGAGGGTTTACTGGTATGTTATTTCGGGCATATTCATATAGTTTTTTGCCATTTACTTTAACAGCTGAATATATTGGCACTTGTTGAAGATATTCTTTTTCAAATGTTTTTAAAGTTTTCTCTAGGGTTTCTTTTGTTAAACTATAGTTTGATTGTTCTTTTGTTATATCTCCGGTTATATCATATGTAGTGGTAGACTTTCCTATTAAAACTTCGCAAATGTATTCTTTGGTGTCATTTTCTAGTAAATTTCCTAATTTTGTGAATGCTCCGATACCTATTACAAGAAGTCCTGTTGCTAGTGGGTCAAGAGTTCCAAAGTGTCCTACTTTTTTGGTGTTAAATTTTTTTGATATTATATTGACAACGTCACGGGATGTATAGTTTTTTTCTTTATTTACGAGTATTATTTTATTCATTTTTTACCTCCGACAAAATAATTTTATCATTTTTGCAATAAAAAAGATAGGAAAACCTATCTTAACTTGTTATTAATGTGTATCTAGCTGTCGCAGTAGAAAATGACGCTCCTTGCCCACCTGAATATACATAGAATAGTCCTGCTGTTTCTGCATCGGAGTTGGTTCCTCCACGTAATGTCCAAGTATTTGATGATGACAAGAAGTTTGTTGTATTGCCATACCAACCGGATGTTTCTATTAGGGCATGTTGTAAATTTGCTGAAGTATAGGCAGATGATGTTGTGTATATATTTGCATATTTATCTGAAGGTACAGCTGAAAAGCCAGAACTTCCTACTGTTTTTGAATAATTACCCATTACATATTCATTGGAGCCACCATTTAAGTCATAGATACCTGTTATATTTCCTGTTGTTGACGCTAGTAGTCCTTTTGATGCTTTGTAGTTATTATTCTTATCAGTACATGTTGTGCTTGAAGAAGAAGCATTTACTGTATCTCCTGCGATACCTGTTTTATATGTTGAACAATTGTTTATCGTAATGTCTTCACAACTTGTTTTGGAACTACATCTTCCATATAAACTTTGTGTAAGATATGCAATAGCGCCCCACTCGTTATTTTTTGTTAAATGACTATCTACTGTTTCTGCTAAACCATATATATTGCCGTTTTCTTTCATATTTATACCGACATTATAGTACGTTGAAATTCGAGCACCACGCCAACTAATCATATTTGGTTTAATAATTGGTTTTATTGTAGTTAGGTCGCACCCTGTGCCACTTGCCGAGTTTGATGGTGTACATGATACATTGCTTGATGGTTCAAACTTTGAAGCCCAAAAACCATTTAATGCTTCACCGCCAAATGTAAAGGCATCGTGTGCTGGTTCTGCTGTTGAAACAAATTTGATATTGAATGCTCCTGGTGATGCTACTGTACCTCCATTGTAAGAACCATTTGTTGTTGCGCTAAAGCGTGGTATCCACACCCACATTGAATTTATCATATTCATTGGTATTTCTGTACCAGCGTTTGCTTTTACATAATAGTCTCTTGGTTTAACTTCTTTAAAATCAAAATATGTAGTTAATTTATCTTTTGGTACACTTTTGTAATCGTATTTGCTTGCAATGGTCGATATTTCTTTTTTACTTAATGCTTTATCCCAAGTCATAAAGTTTTTAAGAGTTCCAGAAAAATAATATTGTTCTTCTCCAGTATAATATCTTCTTCCTATATATGAACCTGAGGTCCAAGAAAATGTATTAGTTGAGCTTGTTGCTGTTTGTTCAGTGCCATCTATATATAGTTTAACATCACTAATGCTATTGGCTACAATTGTAGCAGTATACCAAGTGTCAGTAGTAAGATTAGCTGTTGAAAATGAAAATCTACTAATACCAGTTTCTAATGGAATTATTGCAATATTACTATCGAAAAGACCGAATGCTATTTTATTGCTGTAGTCTCCAAAAATAATTTGATTTGTGCTAAATGACGTTGTTTTAAATGTTACTGTATAAGTAGCAGGAAGTGTTACTCCAAAATCTTCATATGCTGATATTGCGTCATTTGTTCCATCGAAGACTAAGCCTGCACTTGATGGTGTTGCTCCATCTATAGTTATTTCTCTATCGTTACCAGATTGGTCTTCAAAACCAGAATTTTGTAATGTTACTGCATTTGCCCATTTTTTATTAGCATAATCGAACCATTTATATTTAGTTGAAACATTGCTATTGTCTGCTTTTTTCCATACTTTAGCAGTTTCGTCGTAGTATACTGGTATTAAATTTGAAGTAAGTTTTGGTTTTATTTTGCTTGTTTCTTCTATGGATATTTCTACGGTTTTACTTTTGCTTATATTTCCTGAAGTATCTTTTGCCCATACATAATATGTTCCGTTACCATAAGTCTTGCTTGAAGTATATTTTTCACTTGAGAATGATATCCAAGCGCTATCGCTAAGTGTTGGTTTTGTATTTGATGTTGAGATGTAATATCCTGCTATTCCAGTTCCAAATGCTCCATCTGTAGCAGAAATTTCTATTTTTCCATAAATGTTTGCCCTAGCATAATTTATTATAGGTGGAGTTGTGTCTGAATAGGTATTTGTTTCTCCATATAATCCAATTACACGAAACCTATCTTCTAATGAGCCTGTTCCGGAAAGTAAGGCATTTTTATTTAAAGTGATTACTGGTTTTATATATGATTTTTCATCTGCTTTTACTATTTCTATTTTATCATTTGAATATCTAATCATATATGCATTTGTGTCAAACTTTCCTGGGGACATTGTCCAGTAGTTGACAGCACTATACAAGTAAAAGTCTGTATTTTCTGTTTCGGATGTTCCACCAGCGTATGCTATTTCATCGGCAGTTAAAATTCCCACCTTTGCAGTTAATGTATTTGTGCAGGAACTGCTCGGATTATGTGCTGTAAAGTTTCTTGTATATGCTCCATAAATATTATTTGAATTTGTTGTATCGTTACAAAAAATTGTGTTATCTATATAATCTTGGTAATCTGTTAAATTTGTATTATACCAACTTTCTACTTTTGTTTTTACGTTACTAGATGAATAATCTAAATCACTTGTGCTTGTGCTTTTAGAACTATATGATACCTTTTCATTGGTTGTAGTATAGTGAAAAAGACATGATGTAAGTCGAGTATAATCATTTTGGTCTATCTTACCATCTTCAGTTAAGTCATATTCTTCTTTATAAGTTGTATTTTCTGTATTTAAGTATTCTTGTAATGTAGTCTGGTCTTTTTTATTTTCTACTCCATCACCATTTAAATCTAGACTTTTTGGACAGGAATTTAAATCTTTGTAAAGTACTAGTTTAACACTACCATCACTATTTACTTTAACTATTCTCCATGTAAATCCTGCAAAGTCTAAGTAATTATTTTTGCCATCTCCACGGAAATAATACACATCACTATCACCTTCAGTTACTCTTACTAAACCGCTTGATTGAGAATGAGAACCAGTACTGTCAGTTAAAGGTGCAATGTAGGCATAATCAGGGTCTACCTTTGTTGCTTCAATGATTGTATTGTTACTTATTGCTTTATATCCTGCTGTGTATGAGTTCATATTTGGTCCTTGTTTTGATGTAGCATTTAGGATTATTTTAGCGTCTAATGTACCAGTCATTTCAATAGTTTCGGCGTCTACCCACATTCTAAGTTCAAATGTTTTTGACTGACCTTGCGCTAAGTAACCAGTATCTACTAAATATGCTTTTGAAACTGTAGCATCTTCTTCAAGTAAAGTTCCTTCTTTTAAGGCTCCTACTAAGGTTGGTGCAAGATATGCACTATCTGAAATAGCAACTTTAACTTTGTTTACGTTTTCAAGATTAGAAGTATTAATTATTCCTAAATTAGTTTCGTAGTATGCATCAGTTGTACATGAATTTGTTATTGTATATTTATATGGTGCTAGCAACAAACCCTTTTCATCTAACGTAGGAAGTGAATTTGTTAAATTGATATTATTTTCTTCAGCAAAGTCAACTTTTAAGCATCCTGCTTTAATTAAATTGTCTTTGCTACTTCTTAAAGTAAAGCTTACATATGCAAAAGTTACTCCTGTTATTATTGCTAGTGCTCCTACTATGGTTGTTACGATAATAAATGTTTTTTTCTTTTTTGGATTTTTAAAAAAGTTTTTTATCCTTGCTTTTAGTTTCATAAATAACACCCTTTTCTATTAAGACCTACTATATCATATAAATTATATAATAAAAAACATCTTATTTCAAGATGTTTTTTAAATTTAATGACGCATTATAAATATCTTTTTTGGGTATTTTATTTTCTCTTTCATTTAAAATATTTATGCTTTCTTTTAAGGAAACGTTTTCTTTTACCATTATGTCAATAATTTTAGCCTCTATGGATATATTCTCTTTTATTTCTTCTTCTTTTTGTTTTTCTATAACAAGGGTGTACTCTCCAAGGTTAGATTTGGGGTTATATTTTACTTCAAGCAAGACTGTTTCCATATCACCATAATAAGTTTTTTCATGTAATTTAGTCAAATCAGATGATAAGCTTATTTTTATATTACCTAAGTATTTATATAAATATTCTAAAGTATTTATTATTCTTTTTGGTGATTCATAGAATATATATGTATTTATATTACTTTTTTTTATATCATTTATTAAGTTTATTTTATCTTTATTTTCTCTTGGAAAGAACCCATAGAAAGTAAAATTGTCAGATTTTAAGCCACTTACGGATAGTGCTGTTATAATAGCAGATATACCTCCAATTGGAATTACTTCGATTTGGTTTTCTTTTGCTTCTTTTATTAAAATGTAACCTGGGTCAGAAATACATGGGGTACCAGCGTCTGTAATTAATGCAATATCTTTTTCTTGTAGTTCTTTAATTATTTTTATAGTTTTTTCTCTTTCATTAAATTTATGATATGAGGATAATTTGTTTTTTATATTATAATAGTTTAATAATTTTATGCTTTGTCTAGTGTCCTCACATAGAATTAGGTCTACATTTTTTAAAGTATCAAGTGCTCTTTTTGTTATATCATTTAAGTTTCCTATTGGAGTAGATACTACAAATAGTTTGCCCATTTTATTCATCCTTTCCTATTTCTTTTTTTAGTTCATCTAGAATATTTAATGCTTCGATTGGTGTTGTTTCTAAAATGTTTATTTCTTTTAATCTTTTTTCTATTTTATTTTCTTTTGGTTCATTAAAATCTAAGAATAAGCTTGTTTGTGTATATACTTCTTTTTTTTCTTTTGTGTTTTCGTATACATTTAATATTTCTTTTGCTCTTTCTATAATTGATTTTGGTAAATTTACTAGGGATGCGACATGAATACCATAGCTTTTATCTACTGCTCCTGGTTTTATTTTGTGTAAAAATATGATACTATCTTTTTCTTCTTTTGCGCTTACGTGAACATTTTTTAAGTTTCTTAGTTTTTTATCTAGTGTTGTTAGTTCATGATAATGAGTTGAAAATAGTGTTTTAGCTTTTATATTATCATGGATATATTCTAAAATTGCTTCTGCTAAGGACATTCCATCATAAGTTGCTGTTCCTCTTCCTAATTCGTCAAATAGGATTAAACTATTTTCGGTTGCATTTGTTATGGCATTGTTTGCTTCTTTCATTTCTACCATAAATGTTGACTCACCGCTTACCAAATCATCACTTGCTCCAATTCTAGTAAATATTTTATCAAATATAGGTAGAGTTGCTTCTTTACATGGTACGAATGAGCCTATTTGGGCCATTATGCCTATACAAGCAAGCATTCTCATGTATGTTGATTTACCACTCATGTTTGGTCCTGTTATTAGAAGTACATTTGTTTTTTCATCCATTACTACGTCATTTGGTACATATTCTTTTTTAGATACTTTTTCTATAACGGGATGTCTGCCATCTTTTATATAAATGTTTTTTTTATCTGTTAGAACTGGTCTTACATAGTTATTGTTTTCTGCGCATACTGCAAATGATAGTAATACATCTATTTCACTTAGAACGCTTGAGATTTGTTGTATTTTGGGTATATAGGTTCTTACTTTGTCTCTTATTTCTATAAATAAGTTATATTCTAGAGCCATACTTTTTTCTTCTGCATTTAAAATTAAGTCTTCTTTTTCTTTTAAAGTCCTTGTGATATATCTTTCAGCGTTTGTTAGAGTTTGTTTTCTTACATAACCATATTCTTCTTTTAAGTCTTTTACGCTTCCTTTAGGTATTTCTATGAAGTAACCAAATACTTTATTAAATCCTACTTTTAATGTTTTGATACCTGTTTTTTCTTTTTCTTCTTGTTCTAATTTTAATATAAAATCTTTACCACCGCTTGATAATTCTTTTAATTCATCTAATGATTTGTTATATCCTTTTTTGATGATGTTTCCTTCTCTTATAGTTGCTGGTGCTTCTTCATTTAAGGAGTTATCTAATAGTAAATATAAATCTTCAAGTGGGGAAAAACTTTTATCATATTTTATTTTTTCTAATATTTCTTTAATAGTTGGTAATACTTTTATAGAGTGTTTTAGTTGTATTAAATCTCTTGCATTTAAATTGCCATAACTTATTCTTCCACATAGTCTTTCTAAGTCATATACTTCATCTAGGGCATTTCTTAATTCTTCTTTTAGAATAAATTCAGTAAGAAATGTTGATATATAATTATATCTTCTTTCTAATTCTTCTTTGTCTCTTAGAGGGTTTTCTATGTAATATTTTAGTGTTCTTGAACCCATAGCGGTTTTTGTTTTATCGAGTAGCCATAATAAAGAGTATGTTCTTTCTTTTAGTCTTAGTGTTTCTACTAATTCTAGATTTCTTTTGGAATGAACATCTATTTCAAGTATTTTTTTATCATCTTTTATAATAGCTGGCTTAAAGTGTGATAAAGTTCCTATCTTTGTTTCTTCTAAATACGCTAGTAAGTGTTTTAATGAAGTTGCTAAGCGCATATCTTTTATGTTTTCGTATACATTTATGTATTTATCATCTAATATGTTGTTGCTTATTGTTATAGATATATTATAGTTTTCTCTTATTGTGCTTAAAACGCTTCTATCTATTTTGTCATTTACTATAACTTCTTTTATGTTCATTTTTATTACTTCATTTATAAGTTTTTCATTATTGTGGTCAAGTAATTTTGTATAAAAGTCTCCGGTTGATATATCGGCATAACTTAAAGCATAACAATGGGTAAAGTCATAAATACTTCCTATATAGTTGTTATCGTTTTCGTCAAGTGCCGATTGTTCCATTAGAGTTCCTTTGGTAATTACTTGAGTGATGCCTCTTTCTACTAAACCATTTTTATTTGGAGGAGATAGTTGCTCACAGATTGCAACTTTATAGCCTCTGTTAACAAGTTTTTCTATGTAACTAAAACATGAATGATATGGAACTCCGCACATTGGGACTTTTTCTTCTAGCCCACTATTTCTTCCTGTTAGTGCTATTTCAAGTTCTTTTGATGCGGTAAGTGCATCCTCGAAAAACATTTCATAAAAGTCTCCTAGACGATAAAAAAGAAGAGTATCTTCGTACTTATCTTTAATTTCCATATATTGTGACATCATTGGTGCCAATTTTGTTCTATCTACTTCACTACGTTTCATACCTCTCACCTACTAAGAAGTATTATAATGCAAAATATGAAATATTTCAAAACTTTTTTGTTATTTTAAATTTTTTAACTTTTCTATTGCTTCATCAAAGGTTGATACGCTTATTATATTAATTTTATAATTATGTTTATTCTTTTCTGTTATTGCCTCTTCATAGTTTTCTTTTGGTACAATAAAAATATCAGCATTATCTTTTACAGCACCTTGTAATTTATATTTTACTCCGCCGATTTCTCCTACTAAACCATTTTTATCTATTGTTCCTGTTCCTACTATTTTATATCCTTTAGTTATATCTTCTTCTACTAAATGGTTATAAATATCAAGTGCAATTGTTAAGCCACCAGATGGTCCTGTTTCTCTTTTTTTAAAATTATATGTTATTTTTGGATTGGTATCATAAGATATGTCTTCAAAAACTACAATACCAAGTTTTTTTTCATTATTTATTTCTATTATTTCGGTTGTGGTTTCTATTTCTTTTTTGTTTCTTAAAACTGTTATATTTACTTTATCTTTAACTGAGTATTTATTTAAAATATTTGATAATTCTGTAGTGCTATTTATTTTTTGATTTTCTATTTTTAATAATTTATCTTGAACTTTTAGTGTTGTTTTGGCATTTTCTTCTATGTATATTACAACTAAATCTTTGGAACTTTCAATAATTTTTTTATTTGCTTTTTTATATGCGACAAAGGTTGCTTCTTTTATGGAGCTTTCAAAAGATATTCTTTCTCTAAATTCATAGTCTTCAACACTTTCATTAGTTGGTACTACATCTTCTTGTTTTTCTATTTCATAACTGGGAATGATATGTCCTAGGAGGCAATATAGGACATTTCCTTTTATTTCGCTTACATATGCTAAATTAAATGAGCCTTCTTTTTTAGTGCCTTCAATAGATATTTTATTATTTAAACTTAATGTTCCTCCTCCTATTGTTATATAATAAGGAACAGGTAATACAAGAGTTATTGTTATTAAAATAGGTATTATGTACCATAATAGTTGTTTTGGATTTTCTTTTATACTTTTTATGTCTTCTTTTAATTTTTGTTTTATTTTATGTATCATATTTTATATCACCAATATAATTATAACAGGAAAGTAATGATTATATGAAACAAAAAATTAAATCTTTTATAATTATTTTTATTTTATTTATTTTTATTTTATTTATTTTTAATAGTGGTTCTAAGACTAGTGATGTTGTTATATTTAGTTCTAATCTTTTTATTAAGAATGTTTTTCCTTCTTTATTTCCTATGTTTATTATATCTTATATGTTGGTTGCTGTTGGGTTTCCTAGTTTTTTAGGTGATTTATTTTATAAGATTACTACTAAATTATTTAAGGTTAAAAAGGAAGCTTCTTTTGTGTTTTTTATGAGTATGATAACAGGGTTCCCTAGTAGTGCAAAAAGTATTAATGATTTAATGGATAAGAATTTAATTAATGAAGATGATGCTTCAAAAATACTTATGTTTACTTTTTTTTCTAATCCTTTATTTATAGTTAATACTGTTGGAGTTATATTTTTAAATAATATAAGATATGGTTATTTAATACTTATTGCTCATGCTTTTTCTAATATTATTTTAGGTTTAATATTTAGAAATTATAAGATTAGTAAGGATAAGAGTAATGTTAATATTAAAAATAGTTTAGGAATGCTTAATAAGAATATAAATAGTATAAATGTTTTTAAGGTGTTTTTTAATGGTATAAAGGATGGACTTAATACTTTGTTTGTTATATATGGTATTATTACTACTTTTTTAATTATAATTAGTTTATTTAATGTTAATTATGATAATGTTTATATTTCTTTTTTGGTAGGAATATTTGAGATGACTAGTGGGCTTAAGTTTATATCATTAACTAATTCTAGTAAATTAATTAAAGTTTTGTTATCTTGCTTTATTATTTCTTTTGGAGGTTTTTCTGTACATACTCAGATAATGAGTGTTTTAAGTAATAAAAAAATAAAATATTTACCTTTCTTTGTAGCACGTTTATTACATGCATTAATTAGTGTAATTATTTTATTTTTGATATTATTATTCTAAATTTCCATATGGATGGATAATTTTAAAACCATGGTTTTTAGTGCCATCTATTTCATAATATGGAACATCTATTGTTAAGACTTTGTTGTCTTTATCATTTGTGATAGTAACATTTTGATATGATGAAACTTTACTTAACCAGGTTTCGTTTTTATTTTTACATTCTTCTTCATTACTTGGTTGTTGTTCATTACCTTGATAACCCGGACATAAATTTATAACTCTACTATCTAGAAATTCTACTAGATTGGAGTGTGGTATCTTGTATGTTTCGTCATCATATTCTATTTCTTTTTTTGTTAAATTTATTTTTAAAGTCTTAGTTGCACCATCCGTCATAGTTATCTTTAAAGTTGGTGTCCCTGTATTTTGAATTTCAAGGTCTTTAATATTTCCAGTGATTAAATCATTTTGAATTTTATAAATTATTCTATTTTTAAATTCTACTAGGTCTTTTTCTAATTCTTTGGCTTCGGAGTAATCTTTTATTTCTACTACTACATTAAACATACCAAATACTAGCACTATCAATAGTGTAAATGATAGTATTAATTCTACCACTGTTAAACCTTTATTATTTAGTTTCATATATTACCTCCTTGAGGATCGATTATAAGTACTGCCCTAGACCCTATCGTTTCTGTGCCACCGCCATGACCCGAAGAAGCATTATATGTCAAAATGTTAGCATTGCTACCGTCACTATACATACCTCCACGTGTCACTACTGGTTGATTTGTTCCAACTATAGGCATACTTCTGGTAATATTTGTAAACCATCCGGATGATTGATTGTTATTAAACCAACTTACTTCTTTTGTGGCATCCCCCAGTTTACCAATTTTGTAATTGCTTCCATCGTTGTTTGTGATATAAATATTATAATATTTTAAATTACTAAGATATAGCCTATTCTTGCTGTTTGAGGAAGTCCATGTTGAAGAACCACCATCGTAATATAATTGCAAGCGATTATCTATTGATGTTCTTATTGCTCCCATAACAAGTTCGCTTGTTCCTCCTGCCATATCGTATATACCGGTTTCATTGTTTGTGGTAGATGCTACATCTCCACCATTACCAGTTACAGTGGTGTTATTTAACGCTACATTTTTTGTAGTTTTATAGTTATTTCCTTGGTCCTTTTCAAAACCCCCATTTTTTTTGCTATATATACCATAATTTGATAAAGTTAAATATGAAACTGCTCCCCACTCGCTATTTTTCATCATGTGGGTATCAAGGTTGTTGCTATCATTTTCGATTAATGGTTCATCATTCATTTCACTACTTGTGGTATACTCTGCTCCTTCTGCTTGAGCAAATCCATATGGGTTATTATATATTTCCATACTCTTTATTTTGGTAAAATACTCTGTTATATCCTGGCCTAAATACATATTTTTTCCTGGCAAAACTGTAATGTTTTCATTATCGATACTATTTTCATATTTACCAACCCATATTCCTGTAAGTTCAGTTCCACTACAAGTTATGATTCCAGTTTCTTCATTTATTGTTCTATTTCCAAAACAAAATGCTGAATGTGTATATGTTGCTCCTTCTATTTCTTTAGTTGCATTATTTACAGAATATTTACCTTCTGGCGTTACTCGTGATGGATTAGTATTATCATCTTTATAATAACATACTTCTGATGTATTATTACCTAAGTCGTCATTGCAATATACTGTTCCGGTTGTTTCTAGTCCATTTTCAAATTGAATATCAATGCTTTGAATATTCGCCTCTTTCTTACCATCTGCATTATAATTGAATATTGTATATTTATACCTAGGTATCCATACCCACATTGTGTTTATATTATCTATAGAAATAGAAGCATTTTCGTCTATGTCGGTTAGTTGATTACCGTATTCATCAAAATAGTTAGCTCTTACATCTTCTTTTAAGGTAACTGCATTTGCCCACTTTCCATTATCATAATCGTACCATTCGTCGCTATCAGAACTAATTGGATAAATTTTTCCATCTTCAACTTTAATAGGCAATAAATTTGGTGTTAGTTCAGGTTTGTTTGGTTTTATTGGTTTTGTATAATTTAATAGACTTGTTGCATATCCAGTTTCAGTTTTTAATATTATTCTATATTGATTTTCTTGTTCTGTTTGGGTTAAGTGAGATGGTAAATATTTGATATAGTTTTTTAAATCATCGCTTACATTAACTTCATTTACTTTGTTTTTTAAATCACTAAGTACGTTCTTTGTGATTATCATTTCTTTAATTCCTAGTGAAACTGCGATTTTATTACATTTTTCATTATTTTTAGAACTATTGCATTTAATATCTTCATTATAGACCAAATTGTATGTACGTCCATCAAAATCACTCTCGTTAAATTCTTTATTAAAAAGTTGTCTCATATAGTATGTTGCATATAAGCTCTCTAAATCGTTATATTTCATTCTTCTTTCAAATTCTGCTGTAGTTGGAAAAAAATTTTTATATACACTTATAAAAACAACCATTATTACTATAGTAACTGCTAAAATTTCTGTAATTGCGAAACCCTTTTTATTAATTTTTTTCAAAATTTATCACCTACTCTTGATTATCTTACTTTTTTATTATATAATAAATTGTGAATAAATACTAGATGTTTTTAGTAAAAAATAAAAAGGGGCAAACGTGTATGAAGGAATATGATTTTTTAACTACGCCAATTGTAGACATTGTTAATAATATTATTATAGATGCGGTTAATATGAATGCAAGTGATATTCACTTTGATTCTTCTGAAAAGTTCTTAAAAATAAGAATTCGTGTTGATGGTGAGCTTCGTGATTATTCTATTGTTGATAACAAGTATAAAAGGAATTTAATTACAAGAATTAAATTATTATCTGGAATGAATATTACTGAATCTAGACTTCCTCAAGATGGCGCGATTAAAGGCGTTATAGGTGGAAAAGATTTGGATATGCGTGTTTCTTGTTTGCCTACTATATTTGGTGAAAAGGTTGTTATAAGGATTTTGGATTATTCAATGAGTTTAAAAGGTATTGAGTCTTTAGGTTTTACTAAAGAAAACTATGAACTTATTCTGAAGATGCTTGCTAATCCAAATGGTATTATTTTAGTAACTGGTGCTACTGGTTCTGGTAAAAGTACTACTACATATGCAATGCTTCAAAGATTAAATAGTGAAGACCGTAATATCATAACCGTTGAGGACCCAGTTGAAATGAATATCGAAGGCATAAATCAAGTACAAGTTAATTCTGAAATTGGTTTAGATTTTGCAAATGTTTTGAGGTCCATATTAAGACAGGACCCTAATATTATTTTAATTGGTGAAATTCGTGATACCGAGACCGCTCAAATAGCAATTCGTTCTTCAATTACTGGTCACTTAGTTTTATCTACTTTACATACAAATAACTCGCTTACTTCAATTGAAAGGTTACTTGATATGAACGTTGAAAGATATTTACTTTCTGCCTCTTTAAAAGGTATTGTTTCACAAAACTTGGCTAAAAAGTTGTGCCCTAAGTGTAAAATAAAACGTCCAACTACTGAAGCAGAAAAAAGATTATTTAAAAAACAACTTCATATGGATGTTAATGAGATTTATGAGCATGGAACTTGTCCTGAATGTCGCAATGGATATAAGGGAAGAATTGCTATTCAGGAAGTATTGTTATTAAATGATGAGATACGTGATGCAATTAACGATAGTATGAAACGTGCAAAATTAAGGGAGCTTATTTATGGACGTGGGGTTAAAACTTTGTTGCAGGATGGTTTAATTAAAGTTGCTAATGGGATTACCTCTCTTGAGGAAGTGTTAAAAATTGTTGATGCAGAAAGTGATAGTGCTATATATGGAAAAGATGATGAAGAATTAAAAGAAGAAAATGATGCTTTAATCAACAAAGAAGTTAAGGAGGAAATGGAAAAGGAAAATAATATTTTCAAGTCTCCTGATACATTGCAACCTAATATAAAAGTTAATGAGCCTACTTTTTCTAATGAAGTTACATCATCACCAAAACCTGATATTAACAATATGAATTATAGTAATTTAAATGTGGGAATTCAAAATAGTAATAACTTTACTAATTTAGATGCATTATCACCAAAACCAAGTTATGATTTTAATAATAAGAGTGATTTAAATGTTATGTATTCTAATAGTGTTAATGATATGAATAAAGTTAATGATGAGGGTATTAAACCAATAAGTAATGATGTTAACAATAATGTTAATAATTTGATAAATAGTATTCTTAATAAACAGGATGATATATCTCCTACTGTTAGTTATCCTAATGTGGTTACAGCTGATAAATTAATGAAGAAAGATGATAAGACTGATTTGGAAAGTACTCAAGATATATTTGCTAGTTTATGGAATGATACTAAAGATAAGAATAATAGCAATGATTATATTACTATGAATGATGTAATACCATCTAATAATGTAAATGAGGATGTTAGTATTCATTCAAATAATGAAGTTAATAGAAGTAATTATACTAATGATTTATTAAATTTAATAAATAGTAATTTAAATAATGGTAATTAATAAAACAAGAAAGACAAAACTTTCTTGTTTTTTATAATTTCATTGGGTTAAAATCTATTTCTAGTTTAATATTTTTATCATTAAAGTAGTGAGTATTTATTTTTTCTATGTATTTTTTTATTTCATAAATATTTTTGTATTTAATGATAATTTGAAAATGGTATTTGTTATTTATTTTAAATGTATTAGATATAGATGGTCCTAGGATAATCGCATTTTTTATGTTATCTTTTAAATATTTAGATATTTTGACACTGTTAATGCTTGCTAGGTTGTATTCTTTTGATATTATTTTTATTTCACATATATAATAGTATGGTGGATATTTTAATGTTTTTCTTATTTGCATTTCTTCTTTATAGAAACCTAAGTAATTATTATCTTTTGAATATTTTATAGCATAATGATTAGGGTTATATGTTTGGATTAAGACTTTTCCTGCTTTTGTTCCTCTTCCACTTCTTCCTGATACTTGGTTTAATATTTGAAAAGTGTTTTCACTACTTCTAAAGTCTGGAAAGTTTAAACTAATATCTGCATTTATTACTCCGACTAAGGTAACATTTGGAAAGTCTAAACCTTTAGCAATCATTTGAGTTCCTATTAAAATGTTATATTTTTCATTCATAAAGTCTTTTATAATTGTTTCGTGGGAATTTTTTTTAGTTGTAGTATCAATATCCATTCTTACTACTTTTGCTCCAGTTATTAGTTTTTGAATTTCTTCTTCAACTTTTTCGGTTCCTAAGCCATAATCTATTAATTTATTATGACAATATTTGCAGTTTTCTTCTTTTTTTTCAGCATAGCCACAATAATGACATCTTAGCATATTTGATGATTTATGATAAGTTAATGTTATATCGCAGTTTGGACATTTTATGGTATTTCCGCATTCTTTGCATGTTATATATGAAGAATAGCCTCTTCTGTTAAGAAAGAGTATTGCTTGTTCTTTTTTGTTTATGGTTTCTTGTAATTCATCTAATAGTTTTTTTGAGAAGTAATTATTATTTTTTTTAAATTCATTGTTCATATCTATAATTTCTATTTTTGGTAATTTGTCATTGTATCTTTTTGTTAGTGTTAATAGTTTGTATACTCCATGTTCTGCTCTAGAGTAAGATTCTAAGCTTGGGGTGGCACTTCCTAGTATAAGGGCACAGTTATGATATTTGCATCTTTCTTTTGCTATATCTATTGCATTATATCTAGGGGTACTATCTTGTTTGTATGTGCTTGAATGTTCTTCATCAATAATAATTACTCCAATGTTTTCTAGGGGAGCAAAAATAGCACTTCTTGCTCCGATTACAATATCTACTTTGTTTTCTTTTATTTTACGCCATTCATCATATTTTTCTCCTTGAGATAAGGCACTGTGAAGACATGCAATATTATTAAATTTTGATGTGAAGCGTTTTATTATTTGGGGTGTTAGTGATATTTCTGGTACTAAAAGTATTGCTTTTTTGCCTTCTTTTATTACTTTATCTATTACTTCCATATAAATATTTGTTTTTCCTGAGCCTGTGATACCATATAATAAATACGTTATATTATTTAAATTTGATATTATTTCATTATATATTTCTTGTTGCTTATCATTTAAAATATAGGGTTTGGTTTCTTCTTTTGTTAAATTTAAACGATATTTTTCTTTAGTAGATATGGTTATTATATTTTTATCTAAGAGAGTTTTTATACTACTTTTACTTATTAATTCTAATTCAGTTTTTTTTATAGGGCTTGAGGTTTTAAGTAGATTTATTATTTGTTCCTGTTTGGGTGTTAGTTTTATATTTTCTAAATCTAAATTATTTAAACTTATATATTTTTCTAGTTTTGGTGAATAGTTTGTTTTGATTTTAGCTTTGAGTGCAACTGGGAGCATTGCTTGATATGCCGATATTAAAGTACACATAGTATTTTCTTTAATAAAGTGTCCTAGTTTTAATAATTCATCATTTAAAATTGGGTAATTATCTATTACTTTTATTATTTCTTTTAATGGTATTTCTTCATTATTTTGTCTAATATTTAATACAAAGCCTTCTAGAACTCTATTTCCAAAGGGAACTTCTACTCTCATACCTATTTTTATTTTATTTAGGTCTTCTTCTTTTATTTTGTAAGTAAATGTTTTGTCTATAAAGACATGGGATAATTCTACTAAGCAATCACAAACCATATTAATTCCATAAGTTTTTTGGATAAATTTTTTTGTCTATCATATCATTTATAGCATTTACTACTTCTTCTTTATCTTCTTTATAAGTTACTCCGTGCCAAATTGACGTTGTTTCTAGAACTTCTACTTGTGCTAGACCTGTTTTTATTGAATTATATAAAACTTCTGGTATTAAAAATTCTTTTGTTAATGAAGTGCTATTTTCTTTTAGAAAGGAATTGAAATCATTTTCTAATATGTTAAATATACTAGGAGTAAAGCATAGTAAATTCATTGAAACAAGAGTATTTGGTTTTATCTTAAAACTTTCATCACCGTTTAATGGAGTTGCAATAAATTCATTTTCTTTTTCTTCGATTACACTTTCTATTAATTTGTCTAAATGGTTATTATTTTTTAAGCATACTCCTCTTTTTACTGAACCGTTTTTAGTAATTGTATTTTTTACATGATAACAAACAGTAGCAAATTGGTTTCCTGTTTTTTCTTTTATGAAATTACTTGCTACTTTTAGAGCATCGTATCCATAATAGTCATCTGCATTTATTACTACGAAGTTTTCATTTACATAGTCTTTAGCGCATAATATAGCGTGTCCTGTTCCCCATGGTTTTGTTCTTTCTTTATTTAAGTATTGTTCTGGAACTTTTGTTGTATCTTGAAATGCACAGCATACTTCAATGTGTTTTTCTATTCTTTTTCCTATTGTTTCTTTAAATATAGAGAAGTTTTCTTCTTTTATAATGAATACTACTTTATTAAATCCTGATTTTATTGCATCATATATATCATAATCAATTATATATTCGCCATTTGGACCAAATGGTTCTATTTGTTTTAATCCTCCAAAACGGCTTCCCATTCCTGCAGCCATTATTACTAGTGTTAATTTTTCTTTCATTTTTTCACCTCTTAATTTATTTTTTTAATGCTTTTATGATTTTTAAGTAATTTTTTTATACCTATATTTTTATTAAATGCAACAGTTATGATAGAATTAGTTACTTCGATTACTACTCCAATACCGTATGTATCATGTTCTACTTTATCACCGTAACTGTATTCTTGTTCTTTATCATAAAGGTTCTTTTCTCTTTTTACTATTAATTTTTTGTCTTCTTTTTCTTCTTTTTGTAGTAAGTTTTTGTCTATTTCATTTACAAATCTACTAAGTACCCCTATTTTTTCTTCTCCATAAATTACTCTTTTTTTAGTTGAGGTTAAGTATAATTTTTTTTCTGCTCTGGTTATGGCAACATACATTAGTCTTCTTTCTTCTTCTAGTTCATCTTTGGAATAGGAATTTTTATGAGGAAATATTCCTTCTTCTAGTCCTACTATGAATACATAGGGAAATTCTAGTCCTTTTACTGCATGAACTGTCATTAGGATTAATCTATTTGGATCGTCTTTATATTCTTCAATATCACTTACAAGGCTTACTTCCATTAAAAATTCTTCTAGTGAAATAAGACCTATTTTTTCTTCAAATGATTTTGTTACCGATTTAAATTCTTCTAGGTTTTCTAAGCGAATGTCTGCTTCGAGAGTTTTTGCTTCTTCTAGGGATTTTTTCATTCCTGTTTTATCTAATACTAAGTCTATAAATTCAGTTAATGACATGTCTTCACTTTTTTTTGTTAATTCTTCGATTATGTTTTTAAATTCTAGGGGTTTTCCTTCTGTTATTGCTTCGTATAAACTTGTATTATACATATTTGCTTTTGTTTGTAAATCTTCTAAAGCTTTTAACCCTATTCCTCTTTTTGGTTCATTTATTATTCTTAATAAGCTTACATCGTCTTTTTTATTATGAATTAGTCTTAAATATGCTAGAAGGTCTTTTATTTCTTTTCTTTGATAAAAGTAAAAACTTCCTATTATTCTAAATGGCATGTTTTGTTTTAATAATTCATTTTCAAAGACACGTGATTGAGCGTTGGTACGATATAGGATTGCTATATCTTTTAATTCAACGTTTTCTTTTAGTAATTTTTTTATTTCTCTTATACAGTAGTTTGCTTCATCTACTTCATCTTCTGCTTTATGATAGATTATTTTTTCTCCTTCTTCTTTAGTACTCCATAAGTTTTTTTCTTTTCTTTGGTCATTATTTTTTATGACACTGTTGGCAGCTTCTAAGATAGTTTTTGTGGAACGATAATTTTGTTCTAGTACAATAGTTACAGCATTTTTATAATCTTTTTCAAAATTAAGAATATTTTTGTAATTAGCTCCGCGGAAAGCATATATACTTTGGTCACTATCTCCTACTACACAAATATTTTTGTATTTTTTTGCTATCATTTTTGTTAATAGGTACTGGGCATGATTGGTGTCTTGATATTCATCTATTAGTATATATTTATATTTGTCTTGGTAGTATTCTAAAACATCTTCGTTATTTAGAAATAATTTAATTGGTAAAATAAGTAAATCATCAAAATCTACAGAGTTATTTTTAAAAAGTATTTCTTGATATTTTGTGTATACTTTTGATACTATGTCATCTTCTTCACAATAACAGTATTTACTATATTCTTCTGGCATAATAAATTCACTTTTATTATTAGATATTTTATTTCTTATCATATATGGGGAAAACATTTTTGGGTCAATATTTAAGTCTTTTAATATTTTTTTAATTAATATTAATGAGTCTTCACTATCCATTATGTTTATTGCACTTGTAAAACCTAATTTTTCATAATTTTCTCTTAGTATTTTTAAGCCAAATGAGTGAAAGGTTGTAGCAAGTAAACTTGTATTACCTATAAGATTAGTAATTCTTTGTTTCATTTCTCCGGCGGCTTTATTAGTGAAAGTTATTGCAAGAATGTTACTTGGATTTACATTGTAATTATTTATTAAATAAGCAATTCTAGTTGTTAGTACTTTTGTTTTTCCTGAGCCTGCTCCAGCGATTATAAGAAGCGGACCGTCTTTATGTTTAACTGCTTTTATTTGCATTTCATTTAAATTATCTAGCATTTTACACCTCTATTACTATTTTGTTTCTATGTCTATTTTTTCTTTCTTTTTTATTATAACATAAATATTTAGTTTTTTTGTTTTGGTTTACATATTTTTTTCTCTTTTGTTAAATAGTATAGTTGAAATACTTTTTAATTTATTTGTGAAAGAATTCTGTGTTTATATTATCTAGTCCTTTACTCATTGTTTTCATCATTTTATTTAACATATTTATTGTGTCTTCATCTGTCATTCTTTCCATTTGAACTTGTTTGTAAAATGCATTAGTAGACAAAACTTGCGCAATTAGCATTAACCAGTTTCCTAGGGCATTTTGTTCATTGGCTGTTAAATCATCAATAAGTAAATATCCTATTGCTACTGCAGATAAAGAAAATAGTTTAGCAGGTATATTAGGTAATTTCATACTTAAATATATGTTTTAATTACATTTTTTACAATTAAAAAGGAAGATTTCTCTTCCTTCTTCCTATTTTAGATAATATAAATATTCATCTTTTTTTAAATAAATATAATAATATCCATCTTTGGGTGCGATAAATTTAATTAGTTGTTCGCTATCTTTATTAGTTTCTTTATTTATTTCTTCTTTTGGCTCTTCTTTTGGGTCTTCTTTTGGGTCTTCTTTTGGGTCTTCTTTTTTATAATATTTTGTTTCTTCGGTTTCAGCTATCCACATGTTATCTCCTATTTTATGCCATTTATAATTGTCTTTTTCTTTTGTTTCTAATACATCATATATTCCATAGTCAATATATCCTAAAACTGATGAAGTTAGTCCATAGTTTTTTCTACATCTTAATTTTTCTTTTATTACTTCAATTTGATTTTTTGATGTATCTTTTTTCTTTTTTACTTTTTGTCCTACTACACGTATTACTTTTGAACTTGTTTTTGTATTTGTTTTTTGGTCTTCAAAGAGATAGAAATAATTCATAGGATTTACTACATATTTTTTTCGGTCATTCCAGTTGAACTTATAATTTAAAGGGCACTTCCATACTTCAAAATGCAAGTGTGGTCCTGTAGAATCTCCGGTAGTACCCATGTTCCCTATTTTGTCTCCTTGTTTTACTTTGTCATTTATTTTTAAAGTTGATGCTTTGTTTAAGTGAAGATACCTATGTAGATATCTAACACCATCTTTATCTGTTTGAACCCATATATAGTTTCCTGCGCTTGAATTAAAGCCTTTACCAATTACTATTCCATCATTTGCTGAGTATACTTCGACATTTGGTCCACCTTCAGTTGATGACCACCCTAAATCAACTCCATAGTGGTATCTGTTATTATCTTTCCCAAAGGGAGTGGTGATTGCTACATATTTTAAGGGTAATCGATTATACTTACTCATTTCCGCTCCTGATATTATTATCTGTTTCAATAGATATATTATTTTTTAAGTTAGTGTATGATTTGAATATTTTATTTTCAAATGTTGCATAGATTGTTCCTGCTCCTACCCATGATATAATTCCTACCCATAACGCTTCTTTAAATGTACATGTACTGAAGGTTATAGCAAAGAAGGTTCCTATAATCATAGATATAATGAAACTTAAACCACATAGATGTTTTTTATTGCTTAAACATTCTTTTACTTTTTGTATTACTGCACTTGACACTACTGAACTTGATAATGCTACAACTAAAACACTTTTTATTAATTCATCATTTAACATTTTATCCCCTCCTATCTTATTGTATTAACATTTTAAATTTTGAAATAGTTAAGATTATACAATAAATGAAAATTTATTTTGACACTCATTATTTTGTTTTAGAATATAATACATTAGAATTTAGAAATGGAGGTTTTTTTATGAAAAAATATGTTACTTTAATTGGATGTGTTTTAATACTTGCTTTTTTTGCAATATTATATACGTTTGATTTAAAGAAAAATAATTCTAGTAATCTTACTCATGTTACTGTAGCAGAAGTGACACATAGTGTTTTTTATGCTCCACAATATGTAGCACTTTCTAATGGTTATTTTAAAGATGAAGGGCTTGATGTTGAGGTTATTTTAACAAGTGGTGCTGATAATGTTATGGCTGCTGTGTTGTCGGGAGATGTTGATATAGGATTATCTGGTAGTGAAGCAACAATTTATGTATATAATGGTGGTGAAAAGGATTATATTAAGACTTTTGCACAACTTACTCAAAAAGATGGTTCTTTTATTATTTCAAGGGAAAAACTTGATAATTTTACTTTAGAAGATTTAAGAGGAAAGTATATTATTGGTGGTAGAACCGGTGGTATGCCTCTTATGACACTTGAATGGGTTTTAAAGAATAATAATATTATGCCTGGTAAGGATGTAACAATTGATACTAGTATTCAGTTTGCTTCTATGGCAAGTGCTTTTATTGGAGGAACTGGGGACTTTGTTTCATTGTTTGAACCACTTGCTACACAAGTAGTAAATCAAGGATATGGTTATAAAGTTGCATCATTAGGTTCTTTGGGAGGTATTGTACCATATACAGCTTATAATGCTAGAATTAGTTACATTGAAAATAATAAAGATGTTATTGAAGCATTTACACGTGCTATTGAAAAGGGTATTAAATTTGTACATGATAATGATAGTGAAACTATTGCTAAAGTTATTTTAGAGCATTTCCCTGATACTTCTTTAAAGGATTTAACTAGTTCTGTTGAAAGTTATAAACTAAATGATAGTTGGCCCGAAACTACTACTTTTACTGAAGAATCATTTAATCATTTACAAGATATTGCAATAGAAGCTGGTCAGTTAAAAGAAAAAGTAAATTATAAAGATTTGATTTATGTTAGATAATATTTTAGAAATTAAAAACTTAAGTAAAATTTATCATGATAAAAATGGTGAAACTCTTGCTTTAAATAATGTTTCTTTTGATGTTAAGGATAAAGAATTTATTTCTATAGTTGGACCTTCTGGTTGTGGCAAGAGTACTATACTTGGGATAATTGCTAATATTATGGATAAATCTAGTGGGGATATTATTTTTAATAAGAAGAGTCCTGTTATAGGATATATGCTTCAGCAGGATTCTTTGTTTTCTTGGAAAACAGTATTTCAAAATTGTCTACTTGGTTTGGAAATTAAGGGTATAGATACTAAGGAAAATAGGGATAGAGTTTTAAGATTATTAAATACTTATGGTTTATCTGATTTTACCAATAAATATCCGGATAGTTTATCTGGTGGTATGAGGCAGAGGGTTGCTTTAATTAGAACGCTTGCTATTATGCCTGATATTTTATTACTTGATGAACCTTTTAGTGCTCTTGATTATCAGACAAGACTTACTTTATCTGATGATTTATATAATATTATAAAAAGCGAGAAAAAAACTGCAATTATGGTTACTCATGATATTGCAGAGGCTATAAGTATGTCAGATAGAATAATTGTTTTAACTAAAAGACCTGGTTCTATTAAGAGTATATATGATATTAATTTGAATAATAAAGGTAAACCTACAGAAAATAGAAAAGATAAGGAATTTATTAAATACTATGATATGTTATGGAAGGAATTAGACCATCATGTTTAGTGATGAGCATAATCTTTATTTAAAAAAGAAAAAGAAAGAAAAACGTATAATTCTTTTTTTTAAAGTATTTATTATAGTGTTTATTATCTTTGTTTGGGAAGTACTGGCTAAATATAACTTAATTAATACATTTTTATTTTCTTCTCCATCTTTGATTGTTAAGACAATTGTTAATTTGTATAAGGAAAGCAATTTATTAAATCATGTTTTTGTCACATTTATGGAAACTGTTGTTAGTTTCAGTGTCGCTACTTTAATTGGTATTTTAGTTGCTACATTTATGTGGTGGAATGATAAAGTTGCTAAAATTCTTGATCCTTATCTTACTGTTCTTAATTCTTTACCTAAAGTTTCTTTGGGACCACTTATTATTATATGGTGTGGCGCAGGTATTAAATCAATTATACTTATGGCTATCTTAATATCTGTTTTTAACACTATTATTAGTATGTATAATGCTTTTGTATCTACAGATAAGTTAAAAATTACACTACTAGAGTCTTTTAATGCTAGAAAGTATCAAATATTTAGTAAATTAGTATTTAGGTCTAACTTGCCTACTTTGATTAATGTTTTAAAAATTAACATCAGTATGTCTTTAATTGGGGTTATTATGGGTGAACTTTTGGTATCTAAGCAAGGAATTGGTTATTTAATTACATATGGTTCACAAGTATTTAACTTAAATTTAATTATTTCATCTATTTTTATACTGGGCATATTATCATATATTTTATATGTAATAGTAGAGAAAATAAAAAAAGAATGAAATAAATTTCATTCTTCAACCTCTTTTGAGGTTGTTTTCTTTTGTAATAAAATATTATTATAATTATATGTACTTAAAATGATAACGATTTTTATAAGTTTAAAATTTTAATTACAATAGCAAATATTGCATATATCAATATTACTAACCAAAAGTTTGTACCACCTTTTTTCTTACATATATTAATTAATTCATTTTCATTAATTTCATTATTCTTCCCTCCTATTTATGCTTCATAAGATTTTTCTTTATTTTCTATAATTTTTTCAATTTCTTCATATTCTTGAAATATACTCAAATTTACATACCCCCTTCTATATATTACAAGTTTCTAATCTATATTAAAAAGTGATTGCCCTTTTAACAATCACCTTAACTTTTACAAAAATCTTTTTTTATTTTCTTAAGATTAGCATTTACCGCCATTATCTTTAAAATAAGTTTCTATATATTTCACTAAGATTTTAGCTTTATTAAATTCTTTTTCTTTAACAATATTTATTATATATTCACTACCACTAGCATCTATTATATTATCATTTTGATCATACTCTATAAGATATTCATATTTTTCATTATTAAGGATACAACTTAATTGTACTGTGTGCTCTGTTTTTTCTGTTTTTGATGATTGTCTACTGCCAAAAAAGACGCTTAATAAAATTATAGCTACAAACCCAACTATGAATAATATTCCCATTACTTTTAGTATTTTGATTATTAACCCAGCAAGTTTTTCAGTGTTACTCACTTTTTCAACTAGCACAGGTTTAATATCATTATTTAATAATTCATCAATGCTAACATTTAATGCTTTAGATAATAATTTTAACTGCTCTGGATTTGGTGAAGTTTCACCAAGTTCCCAATTTGATATTGTTTGTCTAGTTACATCAACTTTTTCTGCTAATTGTTCTTGTGAAAGTTTACAATCTTTTCTTAATTTTAAAATATTATCTCCTAATTTCATTTTATCTCTCCTCTCACTTACAATTATATATGTATTGATATTTGCATTCTGCCAAATGTCTTTGGAACTTTGTCAAAGAGTTTTAACATTTATTAAACATTTTAATTTTTTTACTAATTCCACTATATAATACCCTATAACAATTCCTAAAAAGTTCATTACTAAATCATCTATATCAAAACTTCTACCAACTACTAATTGTATAACTTCAATAGTAAGTGGTATTAAAATAGCATATTTAAACATATTCTTTCTATTAATATTTTTTAAACATAATGATAACAATATCCCCATAGGAATAAACATCAATAAATTTCCTACTATCATTGTCTTTGCCCAGCTTCCTAAAGCATATTCACCAATAATTATTTTATATATTGTTGGAATAAAATTATAGGAAAAATCAAATATTCTTTCAAACGGATTTTCATTAAAACTATAAAATATATTATGCCAAATGGTATTCCAAAAATTTCTAGGAACTAATACTAAATTAAACAATCCTACTATATAACATACAAATATTAAATACAAGATTTCTTTTTTACTATTAATATCACTATTATTTTTCTTTAGTTTTAAAAATCTAAATATTATATAATATTCCCACTAATAAAGTAATTGGTATAACTTGTATAAACTGATTTATTACTGAATTTCCTGTGAATAATTCTTTCATATATTCTTTTTAATATTTTTTATTAAATACACACCTCATTAAAAATATTATATATAATATAAGACATATAAGATCAGTAATAGCAGAAAATAATTTCATTTGTTTAGTAAATACTGATATAAATAATATTGTTGTTTCTATTAATATAAATATTGCTGGCATAATACATAATATTTTACTATATATTTTATCTTTTCTACCACTATAAAGTATTGCCCCTAAAGCTCCACATATTACTGCTGGTATAATACTATATAATAACCATCCATTAATACTATTAATTGGTATTTCCATTAATGAATCAAATGGAGTATATGAATTAAAATACATTTTAATTGATTGATATATTGTAGTAATTAGAAAGATCATAAATACATACATTGAAGCATTAATAATTGCTGTTTTTCTTTTCTCACTTAGCAAAACTATTAGAGATGTTGTAAACATCCAAAAACCATAAGTACTAGAACTCCAGTAAGAAAAAGACCACAAATTATTATAAGGAAGTATTAAACATATCACTACGGAAAGTCCCGCAAGTACACTTAATAAAAACACTAATAAATATGATTTAATATTATCTTTAAAAACCACTTTCATTATTTTCATTTCCTTCTATAATTTTTTTATTTGATTCTTTATTTATTATTATATAACCAATTATGAATAAAATTATTTCTATTATAAATGTTCCATTCCCAAAACCATATAATTTTATGCCATCATATACAATTAATATAATAGAACTAATAATAAATAGACATCTTAATAATTTTGTTTTTCTCATGTTGTAAAATATATTTCCAATTATTGCTGTTATAAATAACATTATAATCCAAAACCATACTATTTTTGAATAATAATAACCTATTACATACTTTGAATATAAATAGTATGATACAAGCATTGATCCCATAAATGATAAGTAATATAAATTAAATAACTTTCTTGTTTTTGATAAACATAAAATCAAAGTAGCAATGAAAAACCAAAAGAATATACCGGAAGATAATATTCCAAAATAATGAGAAAAAGTTTTACCCGATGTATCACTATATTTGGAAAAAATTCCTATTATAATTCCAAATATTATCATTAAAAGTATTTTTAATTTGTCTTTCATATCATTCTCCTACCAATTACAGGAATATCCTTATTTTATAAATTATTATTACTTTTTATTTCATTAACTAAATCTTTAATTGTATATTTAATATTTCTTGTTTGGTAATCTAACTCCTTTTTCGCTTTAGCATTTGTAAAGTTAGCATTGGCCTTTAATGTATACAATGAATATTTAGTAAATAATGGTGTTTTTTTTCTAAGTCTATAATATAGTTCAAATAAAGGAGCAATATTTTTAACCATGTTTATTGAAACAACTTTTGTTATTGGTTTTACACCCCCATACTCACATATCAAATCAGCTATTTTTTTTATGGTTACATATTCGCCTGATAAAATATATCCTTCTCCTTTTTTACCTTTAGTACAAGCATTAATAATACCTTTAGCAACATCTCTTACATCTACAAAGTCATATCCACCTTCTGTTACCGAAGGAACTTTTTCATTTAAGATATTTTTTATTAAAACTGTCATATTAGTATTGGTAAAATCATTTACCCCTAGAAGTCCTGATGGAAAGACAACACAAGCATTTAAATTATTGTTTCTAACTTCATTAAACACATACTTTGTCGTTTCAGCTTTAGTCTTTGCATATAAACCAACAATTTTATCTGGATCAAAACTTGCATTTTCATCCATTACCTCATGATTTGGTTTTTCTTCTATTGCATGTACACTGCTAACATAGACCAGTTTAGCTTTTATTTCTTTGGTTTTTTGAATAATGTTTTTAGCCCCTTGTACATTAACTTGATATACTCTTTCGTTATATTTACTATCAAGGTATACTATTGAAGCACAATGAATAACATAAATATTCGCTTTTTCTTTAATCTTTTGATCTATATTAAATATATCTTCTAATGTTTCTAGCTTCGTTACATCACCATAGAATTTTTCGCATTTAAGCCCTTTTAGGGCATCTGTTTTATCATTAGGTAGAATTAATGCTCTTATTTCGTTCTTATTATCTTTTTCAAGTAATCTTACAATATTGTTTCCAAGAAAGCCATTAGCTCCTGTTATTATATAAATATTCTTCATATAGTTCACCATTATTTCCTTATAAATTTTTTTGGTCCTTGTTTACATTTAGGACACACAAAGTTTTCTGGAAGATTTTCTCCATCATATATATATCCACACAATGTGCATACCCAAGCAGTTTTATTATCTTTAGTTGTTATTTTAATTAATTCTTCTTTATGTTCTTGATAATAATGATATGTCATAACTTCATCATCACTAGTTATATCGCCTTCAAACATTTGACCAAAAAATACAGTATGAGTTTCATTTTCAACAAATCCCTCCACATCACATATTAAATAACCTAAAGTATTACTAATAATGTTTATCCCATCAACTTCTCTATATTCTATTTCCTTAAATTTATCAATTTCTCTACTAGATTTAAATCCAAATGTTTCTATAATTTTTGGATTAACTTTTTTTCCAATAATTGACAAGGCGAATTTTTGATTTGACTTAATTAATTGATTAGTAAAATTCTTTTTATTTACTGACACTATGATAGTAGGTTTTTCTCCTTTTCCTACTTGAGCAACAGCATCAACTATGCAACCCCCACCTTTTGTCGTCAAAACATACATTCCGTGTGTTATTTTTGATGTTACATCTACATTTCTCATTAGTTCCTCCTATCCCTAAAAAACCTTTAAATTTCTATTATTGCTTCTTCCCTACTGCCAGATCCATGAATTACATTAATACTTTTATCAGTACCATATTTCTCCCTTATTGTTTCAAGTCCTGCAATCCTGCTATCAGTTGGCCCTATCAACTTACTAAATCTTTCAACTATGTTATCTCCTTCTAAAAGTAAAATTGCTACTTTATCAGAAGTCATATAATCAACAAGCTCTGGGAAAAATGGTTTATCTATCAAATGAGCATAATGTTCTTTTAAGATTTCTTTATCCAAATATTTCAGATAAAAATCTTTAATAGTAAATCCTTCATTGCAAATGGCCTCCATAATTTCACCTAAATAAACCATTCCATCTGGCTTTACAATAGCAAGCGTCCTTTCTTTATTATTTATTTTCCTTCAAACCTCCTTCCAATCTTATTTAGTTTTTAAAACAATTAATTATTTAATCTTGATTATTTTTCATTAAACAAAGATTTTATTCCCAATAACTATTAAGATTATAACCATTATTAAGACATATTCTACTAATGTATAACATTTATTATCTAACTTATCTATTCCCAAATTTCACAATATATCAGAATCTCATTCTATCTCAACTCCATTATATCACAATCCAACCGATTTCAGTAAATTTTTAGATCTTTTATTTATTAAGTTTAATGTACTTATAATTTTAAAAAAACATCTTATAAATTTTCAATATTTTATATTTTTACTCTTTAATCTATCAAGTATCTAGTATGCTTTTTATACTAAATATCACTTTATCACTACATTTTAATCATAACCAAAAAAATGAATGAAATAAAATTCGAATAATTTTTACTTAAAATTTAATTTTAATATTAAACAATGACATAATAATTGCTCCAAAACTATTACCTAAAATCATAAACAACATTGATATTGCGGATTTAAATGACCAAGCTTTTGCTAATGAAATATAATACATATTAGCAATTCTTGTATTTAGTATCAATAATGCTGTAATGATTGTTCCTAATAAATTACCTAACAAAGTGAATATAAGAGTTTTTAAATATTTTAATTTATTTTCCAATATATAACCTATCATGCCTGTGTATAAGTTCATTTTATAAACACATATTGTAAGAAACCCTATTGCAAAAAGTATAGGTCCAACTACTTGGTTTGCAATACATAATAGATTATTCCAGCATATATTCCCTTTAATAAAATGCTTATACTCTCTTTTATATTTTCCTTTCTATTTTTTATCATTATTCACCATCTTATATTTAAAATAAAAAGGTATGCTAGAACCTATTTTTGGATCTCGCATACCTTGTTTTCTATTATACTTTTTTTAGAATCTATAATTCGTTGATTACTAGAACCTCTAAACGGAACATTATAACTTTTTAATTCTAGTATAAATGGTCCATCTACTAATACATCTATATTTAAAAGTAATTCTTTTAAATTAGTTTCTTTATTAGTTCTTATTAAGAGTTCTTCCATCTTGTAGCCGGTATAGCACCATACATTTAAACCTAAACTTTGACAATATTTCGCAATTTCTAGACAAGCATCAATTTGGATTAATGGATCTCCTCCTGATAGAGTTACTCCTGTTTGAAAACTTACATTTCTTATTTTCTCACAGACTTCCTTAACATCAACCAAAAACCCTTTTTGTACATTCCATGTTTCTGGATTATGGCATCCTTTACAATGATGAGGGCAACCTTGCATCCATATAACAGTTCTTATCCCTTCTCCATCAACAATGCTTTCTTCAGTTAAGTCAGCAGCAAGTCTTATTTGCATATTTTTTCTTATCTAAAATTCCATCAGTTGTATGCTTTACTCTGTCTCTTTCTTCAGCTTTTTTGCCGTTATTAAATCTTTCAACAGTACCAACTAAATATCCTGTGATTCTTCTAATTCTATCAAAGCCTACTCCATCTCCAATTTTCTTTTCAGCTCTTTCTTCTTTCATTTAAATATCCTCCTTTTTACTATTATTTACAAATTGTACAACCTAAATTTTTAAGTTTTTCAACACTAACACCTTCATTAGCTCTTCTGCCACATTTAGGGCAAATATCTTTAATAACACCAACATATCCACATATTGGATCCCTATCTACCGGGTGATTAATGGCTCCATATCCAAAGTTATTTTCTTTCATTAATCTAACAATACTTTCAAAAGCATCTATATTAGTTGTTACATCTCCATCTAATTCAATATAACTAATATGTCCTGCATTTGTTAAAGCATGGTATGGGCCTTCAATCTTAATCTTATTTGCAATAGAAATATTATAATATACTGGAACATGGAAGGAATTAGTATAATACTCTCTGTCAGTTACTCCTTTTATTTTTCCATAAATTGCTCTATCTATATTAACAAATCTACCAGAAAGCCCTTCAGCTGGAGTTGCTAAACAAGTAAAGTTTAAATTATATTCACGAGAAAATTCATCACATTTTTCCCTCATAAATTTAACTATTTTAAGACCTAGTTTTTGACTTTCTTCACTTTCACCATGATGTTTTCCTGTCAATGCCTTTAATGTTTCGGCAAGACCAATAAATCCTATTGATAAAGTTCCATGTTTTAGTACTTTTCTAAGTCTATCTGTATCTTTTAATTTATCTGAATCAATCCATACACCTTGTTTTAATAGGAATGGAAAATTATATATTCTTTTATTGCATTGAATTTCAAATCTTTCTAATAATTGATGTTTTACTAATTCCATTAATGATTCTAACTCATTGAAGAAACCTTTTATATCCGCTTTATCTCTTCCATTTACAATACCATATTTAATGCCAAGTCTAGGTAGGTTAATTGATGTAAATGATAAATTGCCACGCCCTGGAGTTACTGCTTTATCATCATCCACTACATTTCCAATAACCCTTGTTCTGCATCCCATATATGCTACTTCTGTATTATAGTCTCCTTTATAATATTGTTTATTAAATGGAGAATCCATAAATGAGAAATTTGGAAATAATCTTTTAGAAGACACTTCACAAGCTAATCTAAATAGATCGTAGTTAGGATCTTCTTTATTATAGTTTACACCTTCCTTTAATTTAAATATTGATATTGGGAAAATCGGTGTTTCTCCGTTTCCTAATCCTGCATCTACCGCTAATAAATAGTTTTTCATAACCATTCTACCTTCTGGTGAAGTATCTGTTCCAAAGTTAATAGATGAAAATGGTACTTGTGCTCCTGCTCTTGAATGCATAGTATTTAAGTTATGAACAAAGGCCTCCATTGCTTGATATGTTGCTTTATTAGTATTATCATAAGCAATATCATACGCTGTTTTAAAAGCTCTTTTTACTTCTTCACTTTCTTTAGCACACTCATCCATATAACTAATATCAAATACAATACTATTTAACTTATCTATTTTTTCGTGAATCTTATTAACATTTAAAAATCTTTCAAATCCAACAAACATTGTTATTTCATGTATTGCTGCTTTATATTGCTTTTTAAATGTTTTTAATACACCCGGTGCCATATAATAATCAAATGCCGGTATACTTTGTCCTCCATGTTGATCATTTTGATTTGCTTGAATTGCTATCGCAGCAAGAGCTGAATAACTTCTAATATCTTGTGGTTCTCTTAAATGTCCATGCCCTGTATCAAACCCATTTTTAAATAACTTAGAAATGTCTATTTGTGTACAAGTAGTTGTTCCCATTGCCAAGAAATCCATATCGTGAATGTGTATATCACCATCAGCATGAGCATCAGCGTATTTTTTCTTCATAAGATATGCAGTAGCAAAGTCTTTTGAAATAGATGATCCAAAATGTAACATTGTTCCCATTGCCGAATTTCCATCAATATTTGCATTCTCTCTTTTTGCATCCTCTTCTGCTGCACTTTTAAGCCCTAATCCTTCAAGAGTCTTTAAAAATTTGTGCATTCTTTTTTCATCTGCAAACAACTCTCTTGATTGATTTCTTCTTTCTCGGTACTCTTTAAAAGATTTATATACATCTTTATAACCACATTTATTTAATGATTCTTCTATTAAATCTTGAATTTGCTCAACTTTAATTTTTTCTGAACCTTTATACTCTTTATTTATTTTGTTAATAACATGTTGGTATACTTTTTGAACATCTTTTGAAGTATATACTGGTTCATCATCTAAAATAATACTATCAAATCCTTTTTTTATTGCAAGCGCTACTTTTGTCCCATCAAAATCAACTTTTTTTCCATCTCTTTTAACGACTTTTATTACATCTATAAGTTCTTCAGTACTAACCATTTTTTTCATCTCCCTTCTTTTAATCATACTAATTGACGTCTTCTATGATTAACTTAATTATATCTTCTGAAATTGGAAAAGTCAATATTATAAGCAACATTTATTTTCATTTTTTACATTTTTTTGTAAAATCGTTTTTTGATTTTTTTTAATTTTTTTGACAAAAAAATAAAGCAACATTTTGTTTAAAAACATTGTTTTATCCTTATTTTATAAGCGTTTTAGAACTTTTTTTCATAAATTTTATTTTTTATTTTTTATTCAAAAAAACGACTTTTTATCAAAACCATTTTTTCTATTTTTCTTATTTTTTGATAATTTTTGAATTTAAATGTTATTTCCTTTAAATAAATCTTTCCCAATGTTCTTTTGCTGATTTTGATACACAATTATAATATTTATGAAGTTGATCATTTATTAATTTTGCTTTTTTATTTATTGGTGTACCATCATTGTAATATGGCCTTGTTGATGTTCTACTCATCATATCCGAGAACAAAACTGCTCTATCTTCTAAATAACTTTTCCTTGAATAAGAAGATAAGAAATATGCATCATTTGGATTTGAAAAATTATAATCATAAGTGCTATCATTAGAACCATAATTAAATCCTTCTGGATTATATGATTTCATTATTTCTGCTAAGTTTAATGTTGGATCTTTTTGTCTCATATAAATATCTATATAGTGCATTAACTCATGGTGAAGGGTATATTCAAATAAATTAGTACCAGCTGTTCCAATAGTTACTGTAATATTACTTCGATTCCTTCCATCTGTCATCCCAGAATGACCACCATCTATTTTATTTACCATATAGATTCTAAGAGATACATTATTATCTTTCATTTCTTTAAAGAAACCATTTGGATATTTTTTTAATGTAGATTCAACTTCTTTCAAATACTTATTTATCTCATTATCATCATATAGTTTTTCAGTATTTATAGATCCACCAATTAAGTAATTTCCATTCTCATCCTTATATACGATTTTAACTAAATATTTATTTTCTAATTTTTTTCTATATTCATCATTTATTTCAGCTTGTGTTTTTGGTTCTGGTATTGGTTCTGGCTCTTTTGGAGGATTAGGTTTATTTTGCTCTGGTTTTGGTTTTGTTGTTCCACCATTTTGACCATTACTTTCATTATTGTTTTCTTTATTTACATTATTGTTTTGGTTTGAATTATTCTTATTGTTATTAGTTTTATTATTCTTTTTATTTGATTCTTCTTCTTTTTCAAGTTGTTCTTTACTTATTTCTTTTTTAATATAATCAATTTTAAATATATCTAAATCTGATATTTTAACTCTTCCTTCTTTTAAAGCAGTTGTAATGTTTTCACTAAAGTGATTTAGACTATAATTTACTTTTATGTATTCACTTTTCATACAACTTAAAAAATAAATATATTCATCATCTCTGTATATTTCCTCTAGGGCTTCAGCACATGTAAAATCTTTAATATTCTTACTTTCATCTATTATTTCAAATGTTGTTTCTTTTAAAGGGCAAGAATATTTTTCCCATTTTAAAACTGTTTTTCTTTTTTCACCTATGCAATTATAAGTATAGGTAATTAGTCCTTTGTCTTTATAATAAAGTCTCCCTCCATCAAAGTGTTCCCTTATCTTTAGTACTGGACTATTTTGAAATATGAGTGCTTGTGATATATCAATAATAATTAAGAAAATTACAGAAAATACTGCTATTAATATATATTTTTTATACTTATTCCACATATTTACACCTCCATCTAAATAAATATCCTTTGTTTTATTTCGTCCATTAATTTTCTATTATACGAAATTATAAATAGAATTAGCCCTATAATTGTTATTGGTAATACAGCGTATATTGACCAATTAATAATAATTTTCTCATATTTAAACATATCAACACACATCTCTATTGTTAATAGAATTACTGATATAAATGAGAATGCAACAGAGAATCTTCTCAATAAATTATATCTTTTCTTGCTTAATACAAATGTACAAAGTACGATATAAAACCAAATTATAAATATAAATGGGCAAACTAAATAATAAAACCAATGTAACCCGTTATTTAAATATGCTATTACATATATTAATGTTTCAGTTGTAAATAAATCAATTGTTAATGGAATGAATTTATTTTTAAATAATATAAATGATAGTTTAGAATCCAAAAACAAAATAGATACAATTACATAAATACTCCATGTAATATTTCCTGTAAATATCAAATCACATAAAACTGTAATAATGGCTGCACATATTAATACAACTGTTATTAACTCACACAAGTATTTTTTATTTATTCCTTTATGTTTTTCAACTACTTGACTATATGCTGGAGTAAACTTATCTTTTAAGTTATTTGGATTTATTACTTTTGTATTACACAAAGGACAAACTTTTTCAGATTGTTTTAATTTAACTCCACAATTAACGCAATAACTCATCATAACCTCCTATTACTTTCTATTAAAACTGGTACTCCCATTTCAACTAATGTAGTAAATAATATTCGTTCAAATTCAGCTTCTTTTATTTTTCTAGTTATAGTTATATATAAGTTACCATTATATCCAACCATCGCTGATGATGCAGGCTTTCCTCTTGATTTTCCTATTGCAACACCAATTTCTAAAACATATTTTTCTACTTCTTTAGGTAATATAATATTACCTAAATTAGATATTGTACTAGAACAATATCGATCACCCATCATTTTTTCGGTAAATGACATTATATGCTTTTTTATAAACATCGGCAGTAATCTTATAAAATAGTTTTTTGCTATTTTTACATTAGCGCTTATTTTAGCATTTAACATTTTTTCAGTCAAGTTAAGTTCCAAAGTATTTTTAACTATCTTTATTATTTCTTCTAAAGAGTAATTACCATATATAGTATCTATCCCAACGTTTACATAAGAAGAAAAATTTCTCATTGTACTACTTTCATAATAATTTCTTAAATTAACTGGTATTGATATTTTTATTGGTTTATTATTCTTTTTAAGTTCTTTATTATATAATTCTTGTATAGAAAGAATGTATAAGGATGCCAATAAACAGGTTATAGTACATTCATACTTTTTAGTTATTTTTTTAAGATCATCTATCTTAATAATACCAGTAATAACATTTAAATCATTATTACTAATAAGAGTTCCTTTATAATGGTATGCTGGTTTTTCAAGTACTATCTTCCCAGCTTTTCTAGCATACTTTTTAAAGTCATCACTATATTCTTCTCTACTAACTTTTTCATTTGGATTTAAAACATAATTATTATACGTGATTTTTGTATTATATTTTAATTTAATATATTCTCCTACTAATGTAGATATAAATATAATTGCCCCCGTTCCATCAGTTAAGGCGTGAAAAAATTCAACTGCAATTCTATTTTCATAATATCTAACTCTAAATAGATAATTTCTATGATTTTTAAACTTTATTCTAAACATAGGATTATTATAATCTTGTTCTATTATGGGGTTATCTTTTATTCTTTTAAAATAACACCAAAAAAATCCTTGCTTTAACTGGTATTTAAAAGTTGGAAATCTATCTATTACATTGTTTAATGCGCATTGTAAAACATCTTTGTCTATTTTATCTTTTAAAGTCATACTAACACGAAACATAGCAGCATATTTTCTTGATAATGTTGACGGATAAATAGTTGCAGCATTGTCTAGTTTTAACCAATTTGGTGTTTTTTCTTTCATATTAAGCATCTCCCCATATTCTTACAATAAAAGAAAGCATTACTTATATAGTATCAGAAATGCTTTCTTCTCTTATATTATTTATTTAACTTCAAATTCTACTGCTGAATATACTATTTCAGTATCTTCACTTGCATTTTCCTCAGTAAATGATTTAACAATTCTGTATTTTCCCTTTGTCAAAGATTCTCTAAACATTCCGTCTATTTCAGTTGTAATTGTTTCCTCACCCTTAATCACATGAAGAATTAAGTTAAATGATGGTTCTTCTGTCCATTTTACTTCATACCACTTACCATCTTTTTCCATTTCTACATAAAAATCTTCTTCATACTCATAGGTTTTCTTAGTCATATTTTTGATAATCAATTTAATTTTGTTATTCATCATGTTTTCTGACTTCATTTCGTCATTTTTTATTTCCATCATTATTTTATTGTTTGTAACATTAAATTTTGACATTTCACCAATAGTATAAACTCTAGATAAATACATCATTATATCTTCGTATTCTTTTTTACTTAATTTGAATATTCCATTGTATGGTTGTTCAAGATAATACATATCATCTTTCATATAAATATTCATTATATTCTTTTCATCATCACCTATAATGAAAGAAATTTTTGTGAGTTTTTTAACGTCTTTTGGTGTCTCTGTTACACTTTTTTTCATAGACTTTTTATTTTCTATTATTTTGTATATTTTTTCTATTTCTTTTTTATCACTAATAGTAACAACTCTATTATCTTCCTTTATTAAAACTTCTTCAACTTCTCCCATTTTAGGAAGATTAATTTTTTTATTATTTGATAGAACATATACTCCCCCACACATTATACCTGCAAGTGCTATTATAACAATAAGTTTAATTATTTCTTTTTTTCCAATTTTCATTTTTTTCCTCCAATTTAGTTATTTTTTTTAAAAACTGTTATTTTTTCATATCCACCTAAATCAATAACATTTTTAAAACCATTTTTGTTTAATTTTATCATTGCATTGTGGCTTCTTCTTCCACTTCTACAATAAACAAAAATATATTTGTTTTTATCAAGTTTATTAAGATTTTTTTCTAGTTCTTCTTCTGGTATATTTATTGCATCAACTAAATGACCAGAATCAAATTCTTCTTTAGTTCTAACATCTACAATAGTGTAGTTGTTTTCAGTAATTATTTTTTTGATGTTTTCCTCTTTTGTATCTTTAGACCACTGCCAAACATTTCCCTTAAACATTGTTTTAAAAGTCTTTTTGGAAATTGTGTATTGGACTAGATCCTCTGACTTTTGGTTAAGATCATATTCATATCTAACAGTAAATCCTAAACTGTGTATTTCTTCAATATATATATTTTTGTTATTGCTCTTTATTTCTTCAACTTTTAATTTAACAAGTGGCTTATCATACAAATTAATTTCTAACCTTATACATTCCTCAACAAAGAATACTAGAAATACGAATACTATTATTATAAAAATTAGTAGTATTCTATAAATAAACTTCACATATTTCCTCCTTTCTTTTCTTGCAATATATCCTCTTGTTATATATATAATACCATATTTTTTCCGTTTTCGGTAGATTTTTTTGTTTTTTTCTTTCATTTTACAAAAAAAAAGCATTTTTTTGCTTTTTCTTTAATTATCAGCTAATATTATTTGACCATCTTTTATTGGTATATTTGGAAAACTTGCATCAGCAAGCATTATATTTCTAAGTGGTGCTGCTGGGTTTGCTATCTCAACAGTTTGAGTTGATGTAGTCATAATAATAGATTTTACAGAATCATCAAATGTATGTCCTCCATCGCTTGTTATCTGTTTATAATATATTTCAGTACTATCTGTTGGAGCAAACGGAACATTATTAAACACTGCATTTCCATCATGATCAGTTGTTGCTTCTACTCCCGTTATAGTGCCTGTACTATCTGTTCTTATAAATTTTGCTCCTATAATTTGTACGCCACTAACAGGATCACCAGTATCGGTTACATGCAAAGTCAAGGTTCCTTTCGCACTTATTGTAAAAGCATAATCATTCGTGCCTTCTATTATGGTTACATTTTTAGGATCTAGAGTAGAAGCATCATAACCCCCAACTACTGCTGTTGCATTATATACTCCATCTACCAACTCTATACTTCCTTTCCCATTGGTTATTGGGATTGTATGTCTTGCCATATTATCATTTTCCCTCCTTTTATTCTTATATTTGGATAATTGGCATCCATTAACCTTATTGTAATAAGATGTTTTTTACTATTTGGATTATTACTACCAATGTTTATGCAATAAGTTTCATTTTTCTTTGCAATTAAAGGCACTATAAACTTATTACTTTTAGAAATAATGATTAATTTATAGACTTTTCGATCACAAATAGGTATTTTAATCTTACCAATTTCTTCCGAAAAAGATTCAAAAACAACTTTATTACATTTATCTTTTAAAATAAGTTTTGCATTTGGTATATTTATACCACCACACAATTTTATATAGATATAATCTTTTTGCATACATCACCTCATCACAATATTTTTTTATATTTTTATCTAAAAGCATCATTCTTCTACACTCCATATTACAATAGTAGAATAATCTTCATCTTCCAGTAAATCTTTACTTGGTTTTAGAAATAATCCCTTATCGGTTGAGAATGTAACATTACTTACGCTCACATTTTCTCCACTATCAAGCGATTCATATACTAATTTTTTATTTGTTTTCAAAAGAATTTCTTCATTATCAAACTTTTTAAAAAATAATGAATCTATCAACACTTTACCATTTTCTTCTATCATTGGATTTATAAAATTTATATACAATTTCCAATTAGAACTATTAATTCTACTATCTACAACAGTTATAACTGTTTTATTTTTTTTAGATAAAATTATTGGATTAGTAGAAGACGGAACAATGTTAAAAGGAATATTCTCTGATACTTTTAATAGTGTTAATTCACCTGCAAAAGGTGTTGTTACTTTTCTTTCAGCAAAAGAGCTATTTAAACAAGACGTTATTTTAATTCTTGTATTATCTAAAATGGCTGAATCAATTTTTGCTTCAAATAAGCCATTTTCATCCGCAGTGGCTGTTAAACTCTTATTATTATATTCTATTTTTATGTTTGAATACGGTATAGTGTGTCCCGAAATAGCATCTGTAGTATCTGTAATAGGATGAACATTTATTTTTAACATTCCTATTGTTAATATTTTTATATTCTGAAATGAAAAATTATTTATATCTGGCAATAAATTTAACTCTGTCTCTGTAAAATTATGCGATGAAATAGTAGTACTATCTTTATTTAAAACGCCAATCATTTCAACAGGATACTTTTCTTTATACCAATAAAAAGCAGGTGTATCAGCAAGGGTACAAGCAGAGGTATAATCAAGGGCATGTATCCACATATTTATTCTCGTAAATTTGAATATAAAATCAACAGGATTATTTGTATATACTACATTTGCATTTTTAGTATATATATTTACATATTTTGGATTATCTAATATAAACTTTTGATTTGTACCTTTAAAATATATATTATAGTTATCAGATGGTGTGGACATATATGTATTAAGTACTGCAATGCTTGCCCCTTCTTTAACCACAAAATCTCCAAACACATTCCACATTGGAACTCTTTGATGTCCCTTTTCAATAAAAGTAAAGTTTGCCATCTCTTCAACTAGTACATTTCTGGCCCCATGCGTTGTAGTTTTAGCGAATCCATTACCAGTAGTTAAAAGAAATTCAGCACCATGTCCTACCGTTAGATCCGTTCTATTCGTACCATTCATAAATTCTCTATCTGTTGTTACACTTACTTTACTATTTGACATAATTTTAACAAAAGATGGTATAACATCATTAAAGAAAAAAACTGTATTAGTACTTGATGTGCTTGTTATTGTTGTATCGCCATCTATTATAATTCTATTGGAATCACAAACCCTTTGTGCTGGAACACTATTAGTATCTTTTACTTCTATTATAGAATCAACAATCTTAGTAGTTCCATAATAATTCTGTGAAAGTTCTATTCCACTAAAATTTATATTATTGTACTCTACAACTACATTAGAATAGTTGGGATGAGAAGGAACATAAACAACTCCATAACCATGTGAAGACACTATATTCATATTCTTTAATATAATTCTTTTATTAGTTGTACTTGCCTTTATAACTGTTGCTTCTAAACTTAAATTATTTGTATAAGTATATTTTGTATTATTATAAGTTCCATCAATTATTATTTTATTTTTATTACTATTTATAACAAAACCATTTGTTGCTGTTATATCATTTCCTAAATAAATATAATCATAATTATTATCCTCACTTAATGCTTGTTTTAATTCATCACTTGTCATTACAATAACTGTATTATTATCTATTACTTGAATATTATCACCTTCCTTTGTAATAATTTATGATGAAAACAAAAAATGTAATAATTAATTCATACAGATTAAAGAAAAAGAATAGTTTTCCTATTCTTAATGTATTTTTGTAACACTTAGCATTGCATTAGTACTTCCATTAAATCTCATATTAACGGTTTTTGATGCTTTAACGTTTAGCGTTATAAGATCATTTGGTTGTAGAGAACAAATAGTTGAACCACTTATACTATTAATCATTTGAGCACTAAATTCACTCGTTGCACTCGTAGCAGGCACTAATATATCATTCGCTCTAACAGACATAGTTATAGAACACTCTTCATTGGTAGCTCCACATAGCAAATATGAAACTAAATAAACACCACTTTCTTTTATTTTAATAGAATTATCATCTGGATATTCTGTAAGAAATGCCGTTCCTTTTTCTAATAATGGTATTACTGTATCTACAGCTTGTGGTAAATTTATTTGAGTGTCAGTCATTGAATATCTAATTCCATAGGAAGATGTAAAAGATGTTCCTGGAGGTCCAGCAGGCCCTTGTGGTCCTCTTTCTCCCATATCACCTTTTTCTCCTTTTGGTATTGAAAATGCTAGGTGATGCACCCAATTCTCAAAAGTATCCATAACAGTAGCTGGTTCTCCAGCTTCTAAAGTCTCCGTTTCATCTATAGCAATATGTTCTGTTCTTCCTATTTCTCCTGGCATTCCTCTTGGTCCAATATCGCCTTGTTCCCCTTTTTCACCCCTTGGTATTTTAAAATCCAAAACTACATCTACTGGTGTTCCAGTATTTATTACTTCGGCTTCTTCATTTGGTTCTATTGTTTCTACATTTCCAATTTGGATAGTTGATGGTCCCGGATCACCTTTTTCGCCTTTAATTCCTTGTGGTCCAATATCGCCTTTATCTCCTTTTGGTCCTTGAATTCCTTGTGGTCCAATTTTTCCTTCTATTCCCTGTATTCCTTTAGGTATTTTAAAATGCAAAATTACATCTTCTTTTGTTCCAACATTTTCTACCTTAGCATCTTCAAATGATTCTACAGTCTCTGTAAAACCAACCTCAATGCTTACCGGGCCTGGTAAACCTCTTTCTCCCTGTGGACCAATATCACCTCTATCACCCTTAACTCCTTTTGGTCCTTGCACATAGCAAAATCTATATTTATTTTGTTCTTCTTGAATTCTTTTTCTTATTTCTTCGTAATTGTTATTACAATTACAATTATTATGCACGCATATCTCCCCTTTCTTTTGCTATCAATCACTAAAATATAATTTTTTATATATTTTAATTTATGATAAAGAAAGCATAACGTGTAGTTAATTAGTACATAAAAAAATAAGCAATCAACATGTAACTGCTTATTCATCTATATTTAATTTAATATTTTTTTCAAATTTGTTGAAACCTTAAAATTAACTGATTTAGATGCTTTAATTTTAATTTTTTCACCAGTTAATGGATTTCTACCATCTCTGGCAGATCTTTCAGTAATCTTAAATGTTCCAAAGCCTGCAACCGAAACTTTTTCTCCTTTAGCTAATTCATCTTTAAAAATTTCAAAAGTGGCGTTAAATACTTTTTCACATTCAGTTTTTGTTAAACCTGTTTTAGTAGCTAGAGCTTCTATTATTTCTGATTTTTTCATTCTTTTCACCATCCTTCTAATCAATTATAACATCTTTCTTAATATTATTTATATTAAAGATTATCTTTTTTTCTATTTTTATTATTATATATGTAATACATTGGTTCAACTTTTTTAAACTTTAATCTTGGAATTAATGCTGTAAGTACGGAAATAGCTTTTCTCTGATCTAATGGTTTTTCTAAATATCCATCAAAACCAATTCTATTTATAAAATGTTTAGTTTCGTTTCTTTCAACTGTTAATACAATGACTCTTATATCTTTTCTTATTTTTTTTACTACTTTTAAAACTTCTTCTCCACTGCCATTATTTGAATAAGTATTATTTGTAATAATTACATTATATTTATTTGGATTATCCATAAACTCTTGAATTAATGCTTCACAACTGGGAACAATAGTTGTTTTACAACCAATACTTTCTAAGGCGGAATTTGATATAATTGCCATTTGCTCATAATAATCACCAAGTAACACTGACACTTTTTTACTTGATTTGTACTTATGTAAGTTATTAATTATCTTTTTACTTTTTTCGTGTACTGTTTTATTATAAAAATATGAACTGATTTTATTTTCATTATGTTTATTATTACTTGAAACAATTTCGTTTTGATTCATAGTTATCACCACATTTTGTATCAAAAAGTTGAATCTTTAAATAAGCGGTTGTTTAAAAGCGAAAAACACAAGATCCGATACAAGAAATATTATACTTTTTTTACCGAAAATGTCAACCGATTTCAATAGACTTTCTACCGATTTCAGTAAGTGTTATATTAATATTTTAAATATTTTTCTCGTTTTCAGAAAAATTTATTGAAATCAAGAGATTTTTTTATAAATTTTTTGATATAATTACATATAGGTAAAGGAGGCCATAATATGTCTTTTACGCAGGCAATAATCAATAGAATACTTGAACTATGTGAAAAGAACCATATTACTCCAAATAAGTTATCAGAACTTTCCACTGTACCGGTAGCAACACTATTTGCGTTACTAAATGATAAAGTAGAAAATCCTAGTTCCAGAAACATATATAAAATGTGTAAGGTTTTTGGGATAACTATGGCAGAGTTTTATGATACTGATATATTTAATCAAATGAATTTTACGAAATAAGTATTTATATCGCAACCAAAATGGTTGTTTTCTTTTTACATAATTTTTTAAACATTTTCTACCGATTTCAGTAAATGTTGTGATATAATTTAATTGTAGAGGAAATACGGGCATTTAAGTTATAAAGATGGATATATCAACGAAACCCCAACCTATTTTCCTCTACAAACCACTTTATATTTTCATTTAATCGACACACTCCTTTTCTGAAAATGGGGCAATAATGCCTCATTTTGTTTTGCAAAAAAGGAAGCATAAACTATAAAGTAATTAAACTATTTAAAATACTTAATACTTAAAGTAGTTCCTTCTCCTTCTAAAGAATTCACAATAACTCTTCCATTATCCTTTTCTATTATTGCTTTTGCTAAAGATATTACTATCACTACTAGAGTTTTTTTTATAAAATCTTTTATTTTTATCCAGGTGTGAGTGTTATTTTTATCAACTTTAACAATAATTATATATTACTAGTGTTACATCTAAGTTACAAAATGATAAAAAAGAGAATAGTATAAACTACAATGGTAAAGGAGGTTTATCTTAAATCTCTCTATTGCAGCTAGCCAATATAACCATTCTATCCTCTTTGCACTATTTTTCCATATTTTTTCCGTTTTCAGTAGAAAATTATTATTTATTTACATAAAATCTCTTGATATCAGTAAATTATTATGTTATATTATTAGTAATCATTACTATTAAGGAGGTAATTGTGAGAAATACTACACAAAGAAATTTAATACTGGATATTATAAATAATTCATGTGAACATTTAACTGCTGAAGAAGTATATGAAATTGCTAGAAAAAGTATTTCAAATATTAGTTTAGGAACAGTATATAGAAATTTAAATGTTCTAGTAGAACTTCAAAAGATAAGAAAAATTAAAACTTTTGATGGGAAAGATCATTATGACAAACTGCATATTAAACATAATCACTTTATTTGTTTAAAATGTAATAAAATATTTGATATACATGAAACATCTAATATTGAGTATAAAAACATTCCAAATGATTTTGAAATAGTAAACTATGATATTACCTACTCTGGTTATTGTAATGAATGCAAGAAAGGAAGGTAAAAATGGAAAATTTAAAAAGAACAAAAACAGAAAAAAATTTAATGGAAGCATTTGCTGGTGAATCACAAGCAAGAAATAAATATACTTATTATGCTTCTAAGGCGAGAAAAGATGGTTTTGAACAAATTGCTGCAATTTTTGAAGAAACTGCTAATAATGAAAAAGAACATGCAAAATTATGGTTTAAAGAACTTCATGGTGGTGAAGTTCCTAGTACATTAGAAAATCTAAATGATGCTGCTAATGGTGAAAATTATGAATGGACAGATATGTATGAGAGAATGGCTAAGGAGGCAAGAGAAGAAGGATTTACAAGAATTGCTAATCTTTTTGAAGGAGTTGCCAAAATTGAAAAAGAACATGAAGAAAGATACAAAAAATTAATTGAAAATATTAATAATGACTTAGTATTTTCTAGTGAAGGTGATACTATTTGGATATGTCGCAACTGTGGTCATATTGTCATTGGTAAAAAAGCTCCAGAAATTTGCCCTGTTTGTTCTCACGCTAAATCATTCTTTGAAAGAAAAGCAAATAATTATTAATTTTATGTCAGCAAAAAAGTTTGCAAAAAAGCAAACTTTTTTATATATAATTTTATGATTTACTCTTATTATTAACTATCTTTTTATCAAATAAAACAATAATACTTGGTAAGACAAATAATATTAATAATACTGCAATAGTTACTCCGATTGCTATTATATGGCATATCTCTCCTATCGCTGGATCTTTAAAAATGAACCCTAATATACCAGTTATAATAATCATTATCAATGATGATGTAAGAATTGTATGAATAGATTTATTATATGTTTCTTTTAAAGATATTCTTATACTGTTTTCTTTCCTTAGCTCTCTATAATAGTTTGTAAATAGTATTGCATAATCAATAGTGGCTCCCATTAAGATACTTTGCACTATTAGTAAAGATAAATAATATACTTTCATATCTAATATATTAATAATACCCATTAATATATATACAGCACACTGAATTAGTAATACTAATATAAATGGAATAATTAGTGATTTAAAGGTAAATAAAACTACTAGAAATATTAAAATTATTGTAATAATTGTAAGTTTATTCATTTCATAATTAAAGTTATTACTCATTTCATAGTTCATAATAGAATTTCCTACAAAATAATATTTTCCATTTAATTTATTCTTACATTCTTTATCTAATTTATCAATAAAAGTAAATGTATCTTTTGATTCTTCTTTATATGATGTACTTATATTAATAATAGAATAGTTTGCTCCAACAAGCATTTTTTTAGCTTCTTGTATCATATTATTAGCATTATTTATTTCTAGAAGCATATCATCATTAATCATATTTTTAAAGTTATTTTGATTTTGGATTATAAAATTAATAAGTTCTTCAAGTGTTAATTTAGAATCATCATTATATTTATCTTGATAGATAGCTTTATAAATACTAACGATTATTTCTTTATTAATATCAATATTTTGTGCTTTTAAAAAGTAGTCTAATTCACTAGCATTATATTTCTTTCCTACTGTCGTTTTATAAGTATTTATAGCTTTAACCTTATCATCAGTAGTTAGATAATTTATAATTTCATTAATATTATCTTCATTTTTATTTTCGTATAAAAGTACTATATTATTATCTTTTTTGAAAATCTTACTGATAGTATTATCTTTTGGTGTATCAAAAGTAACTATATTTGTTCCTTTTATAAAATATAAAACAGCAAATAATATTATAAAAGTTAATGATATTATATATTTGTATTTTTGACTAAATATGGCGATTTTTTCCATATTTATATGTGGATATTTCTTATGTGTTTTATATATTAGTTTATCAAATATAAGTATAAGTGATGGTAATACTGTAAAGATACATATTAAACTAATTAATACTCCTTTAGATAAAACTATACCTAAATCAGTTCCTATTTTAAAACTCATAAATAAAAGGGCTAGAAGTCCTACTATGGTAGTAAATGAACTACCCATAATGGATGGGAACGATTTTTTTATTGCCTTTTTCATTGAAGTTAAATTATTTTTATTATTTTCTTTTTCTTCACGGTAGCGATTAAGTAACATTATTGAATAATCCATTGTTAGAACAAGTTGAAGGATCGCTGCGATGGAATAAGTGGTATATGACACTTCACCAAGCAAATAATTGGTTCCTAAATTGATAATAATTGCAATTCCTATTGTTATTATAAATAATATTGGTTCTATCCATGAAGAACACATAATAAGTAATATTATTAGTAGTATTGAAAAAGCAAATATAATAATTGAAATAGGAACATTAGTAATATCACTATCTAATTCATATACGAGTTTATATTCTTCTTTTAGATTATCAAGTTCTTTTTTAATATTTTTAATTTCATCAGAATTAGAATTATATTTACTATTTAACACATATAACGTGTGATTGTCTTTGTTATATGTATCACTTTCATTATCATAACCGATTGTATAAATGTTTTTTATTTCTTTTAATTTATTATAAACATCTAACTTTTTATTATTATCTAAGTCATCTACCATTACCCAAATAGTACTCATATTTTTAACATCTGGTAATTCTTTTTCTAAAATATCAATGCCTTTTTTCATTGATGAATTGGATGGTAAATATTTAGTCATATCTTGATTTATATTTACTTTGTTCATAGCAAATATACTCACGCAAGTAATAAGTAGCATAAATACTAAAATATAATTTCTTTTTTCTGTTATGAAATCTATTATTTTTTTCATTAATAATTTCTCCCTTCTTTGACTTATATGTCTATTTATATTATAATATACATATGTCGATTTTACAGCCATCAGTTTATAAAAACTTGCTATTAAATAAACATTAATATAATATATGTTTATTTAATAAATGAAAGGAGCAAATTATTTATGAATATCAAAGATAATCGTCGTGTTTCAATGACTAAAAAAATTA